>Ga0315281_10006046_pt1 | contig 17249 bp, 19 predicted proteins | sample YL17G07_0_MG_FD_204540 | JGI IMG/M metagenome (GOLD analysis project Ga0315281, IMG submission 204540) | Sediment microbial communities from Yellowstone Lake, YNP, Wyoming, USA - YL17G07_0 | ecosystem: Environmental > Aquatic > Freshwater > Lake > Sediment | place: USA: Wyoming | collected...
TCTTGCTTCCCACACAACTACATTTGAAATAACAAAAGCTGCTGAACTGCGAAAAGAAGGCGACTGCATAATAGCTGTGAAAGCTGACAAAGCTTGTTCTGATATAAGCAAAGAATTCCGCAACGCACTGAAAGAAGCAAAGCGGATTGAAATAACCATAGAGGCTGGCGGTGTTAGTGATACTGTTGTTGCATATGGCTCGCCTGCTTTGAGGTTTGAGCATGAAGAAGATATTGTTGTAAGGAAGAGTGACTATATTGATAAGAGGACATTGGCTATACTTGCAGACAAATCTGCGAGTGAGTTGAAACAGGAGCTTGTTGAGGAATTGAGGAAATCAAATACAAAAGTAAAAATTACTTTAGAAATAAAAAGTTAGTTTAATATCTAAATCTTTTTTTGGCCCAACTAATTGCTATTGGATAAAGAACCTTTTGTATTGGAAGAGAATAGTTATAAACATTATAGATTAAATTTGAAAGATTTTTGGTTTTTTCTAATTTTTCAATTAAATTTTTTGGATTCTTTAATATTATTTTTTCCCAAATGAATCTGTTTACAACTGATGCCTTTAAAAATTTTGAAGTTGTTTCGTCCATTAATTCAGCATAGTCTTTTCCTTCTAGGATGCTTTTCGAAGCGAAGTATCCTGATATCATGGAGCTTCTTATTCCAAACCCACAAAAAGCATCTTGCAATCCCGAAGCTTCACCAACATACATTCTATTTTGCTGCATAAATTTTCTATTCAGAGAAAAATAGCAAACGCCACCTACTTTTTTAATGTTCCTCATTTTTATTGAAAACATATTTTTAAAAATATCTAAAGTTTTATTAAGATAAATTTGTGCCAAATGAAATTTATCTGTTAAAAGAGTACAGATGCAACCGTAGCCATTTCTAATTAGAAGATAAGAATAGCAGTTGTGATTTGCATCATTATTTATCAGAAAGACTGCTATATTGTCATCTCCAGTTTCAAATGAAATTCCTGCGCAAAGTCCAAAAGCTTTTTTAGGACCAGTTGCGATTATATCAGCTTTGCTTTCTTTGATGGTTGAATTAAATTTTATATTTACACCACTTTTCAATGCCTGTTTTTTTAGGGCTTGATCTAGACTGCCTTTCATGCTTCCGCGTTTAACTAAGTAAAAAAGCGGTTTATTTAAATCAATTGAATTTTTAACCTCGCCGTCTGTAAAAATAACTTCCTTAAATGGAGAATATTCAAAGTTAATTTTGATGTTCATTGATTTGAATTGTTTTAATACATTAGTTTTTGAAGACCAATTTTCTATGCCTTGCAAATCTCCTTTAAATCTTGTACCGCAATCTTTTCCGATCTCATAAACATTAATTTGATAACCAGCTTTAGAAAGATTTATTGCGGCAGTCAAGCCGGATATCCCAGCGCCAAGAATTGTTATTTCTTTCATAATAAATAATTTAAATTTATCATTAATTACATAGAGGGGTCGTAGTATAGCTTGGTCTAGTACTCCAGCCTAATTAGTGCTGAACGGGTACAAAAGAGATTGCTGGTAGCCTGGGTTCAAATCCCAGCGACCCCACTAGAAATAAAGAATAGAAAAACTACTACCTTTTGCAGAGAACTGATGAATTTTTTACACAAGTTCATTTTCGCTGACAATCACAAAGTCGCTTATAGATTTGACAGCACTGAATGGAACTAGTGTTCTTCCTTTTTCATCCGATTTGAGATTAAGGTCTGCCAAATATTTTGTTGGCTGTTCGACTATGAGATTCAGAAGTTCTCCGCTCTCTGTGATAAAGTCGATATTGCTTACAATACCAAACTTTCTTCCTGTTTCCTCGCTGACTACGGATTTTCCTACTATGTCAGCTGCTCTAACTTTTGTTTCTGGCATCAATAAATCCCCCTTGTATTATAATATGATTATTTAATACATTATTTTTATGGCTTTTAACTTTTATTAATAAGATGGTGAGATGATGGTTAGATGTTTTATAGCCGCTCCATTACCGGAAGACATAAAAAGGCGCGTTTTGGAGCTGCAGAAAGGCATGAAAGAATTAAATATGGAATGCAAGTTTGTGGAAGAGGAAAATATGCACATAACTCTGTCTTTTCTTGGTGATATAAGCGAGGATGATGTTGAAAAAATAAATATTCAGTTGGGTTATTTGCCCAAAAAATTTTCTAAAATTCCAGCCAGAGTTTGCGGCTTGAAAATAATACCCAGTGAATCTTACATACGCGTTATAGCTTTGGATGTTTTTGATGAAAACATGCAATTAGAAAAACTGAGCAGAGAAATAAAGGGGGCTGTTGGTGGTGATGTAAAACCGCCTCATGTGACTGTCTGCAGGGTAAAAAATATTGAAAACAAAAAAGAGGTTTTGGAAAAACTGGATGTTTGGAAAAAATTTGATGCTGGCACTTTTATTGTTTCAGAGATAAGGCTAATGAAGAGTGAGCTGGGTGGGAAAGGGCCTACGTACAAAGCCCTCCGCAGCTATCAGCTTGCCTGATTTTCCTTGTTTTTTATGAACTCTTTCAGTTCCTTTGTTTTTGGCTCTGTCCTATGCTGCTCTATGGATGTTTTTTCCCGCAGTGATTTGAAGATCTCTTTTTTTGTCAGTTCTTCTACTTCTTTGCCTTCAGGCGCTTTTGCTATGTAGTCCACATCAGCCAGCTGCGCCATCTCATTCATTATGATGTCGCCGCTGTGATCTCCATCTACAAACAGCGTGGAAATCTTTTCTTTTGCCAGATTGATTATTGTTTGCGGTATTATCGCGCCGCCTATTGCTATTGTGTTGTTTATACCATTTTTAAGAAGGTTCAAAACATCAGCCCTGCCTTCGACGATTATTATTTCATCTGCTATCGGCACGTCTTCGCCGCATGGAAGGCCGTTGTATTCTTTTATTTGCGACGTCCTTACAGTTTCGCGTATTTTTTCTGTTAGTGTATTTGACGACGGAATGCTTTTGTCGACCAGCTGTTGTAGTATGTCCTTTGCTCTATCCAAAACAAATTCCCGCTTGAGCACACGCACATCTTCCACTGATGCCACATTCACTTTGGCGTTGCACGGGCCTATTCTTTCAATGGTTTCGAGCGAAGCTGCTATCAAGGATGTTTCAGAGCTGTCTAGGCTTGAGGGGATGACTATCTTCCCGTAAGTTTTTCCATTTTCAGTAGATGTATCTACATCTATCCTTCCTATCCTGCCAGTCTTTTGCAGTTCTCTTAGGTCTAAATCTTGACCAAGCAATCCCTCAGTTTGTCCAAATATCGCTCCTATGATGTCTGGCTTCTCTATTATTCCTTCGGCTGTGAAATCGGCTTCTATTGAATATTTTATCGTAGATTGGGCAAGTTTTGCCACTATGATCATCCTCCATTAATTTCGTGAATTTTGTGATTGATGAGAGCTCTTCGATCTTTTGAATCCGGAAGAGCTGTTTGAATTTTTTTCTCATTGAAACTTTGGCAGTAATGCCGCATTTCGTGAGAAAAGTTATGAGTTGCGATGATTTTTCTTCTCCTTCTTTGTCAAAATCTGTCATAATAAAAATATTTTTTTCATCTTTCACGAGTTGAAAAATTCTTTCAAGTGATTTCCCAGAAATATCAAGAATTTTTTCAAACCCAAAGGATTCTAACGCGGCTCTGTCCTTTTTACCTTCGACTATTATAACTCCGTCTGTGTTTTTTATTTCATCTTCAATTATTCGCATTTTGTTAGAGAACAACATAATTATCTAAATTATTTCCTCCAAAACATCCCGCTCTGTTATAAAGCCGACTAGATTTTTGCCGTCATCAACAACTGGCACGCCACCTATGTCTTTTTCCTTCAATATGCTGACTGCATCTGAAATATCCTCATCTTGGCCGACAGAAAAAAACTTTTTAATCATTATGGATTCGATTGGCTTTGATAGGAATGGTAGGTGAAAATTATTTTTGGTTAAATAATCCAGTATGTCGGTTGCTGTGATCATGCCGACAAGTTTTTTATCCGAAACTATCGGCAGCCTTCTATATCGTGTGTTGACCACGCTCTTCAAACATTCAAAAATCGTGGCAGTTGGAGTGATAAAAAATGGCTTTGCCGTCATCAGTTCTTTAACTTTCATTTCAAAACTGACTTTGGCAAAATGCTTCACTATATCACGCTCTGTGACAACTCCTTTCAACTCTCCTTTGCTGAATATGGGAAAGCGGCCGCGCCTGGAAAATTTAAACTTTTGCAGCGTATGCCCTATGGTATCGTTGACGTCGGAAAAAATTATATCCCTGCTCATTATCGCGGAAATTGCGTCGTTCATATTCTGCTCTCTCATGAAGGCGTTGAGTATGTCGATTATTGTTATTATACCCACGATGGAATTTTTGTGCAAAACGGGAAAACTTCTGTGGCCTGACGCAATCATTTTTTTTGCGATTGAAATTATCGTATCGGACTCTTTACAGTAAACGGGATCCATGTTAGCTATTGAAGTCACGCTTTTTAGTCTATCCAAGCCAGCGCTTTCCAATTCGACGCTCATTCCACTTCTTCCCTGCATGTTTCGCAAAGCCATTGCTCATTCGAATTTTTCAAATCTGTGTCATATTCACCACATGAATCGCATATGCCAGATGCAAATTTTTCTTTTATTACGAACGGTTCTTCCTTCATCTTCAGCCTGTTCTCAAGTATGTTTATCATTTCAGGCGACGTGACGGCTATATCTGTCAGCGAGATGATACCAATTATCTTGCCTTTATCGACCACCGGAAGCCGTTTGATGTTGCTGCGCTTTAATTTTTTTGTTGCAATGGATATGCCTTCATTCGGGCCAACTACAATCAGCGGTTTTGACATTATGTTTTTTACCTTCACTTTGGAGGGCAAAATATTTTTTGCCACGACTTTTTTTATCAGATCGCTGTCTGTTAAAATCCCGATGGGCTTGTTATTTTTAAGAACTATGAGAGCACCTTTCCTCGTCTTTCTCATTAATTCTCCAGCATGTTTTGCAGTTTTTTCTGCGTCAATAGCAACAACTGGTTTTGCCATTATGTTTTTTACTAGTATTGCCAATACATCACCTACAATATTATAACACGCGGGCTAGTTTATATTTTTCACAAAAACTCTTTCAGCAACATACCATCATTAATTTTGAATATTTTTTTTGGATGGGATATCCTGATTTTTCCATAGCCAAAATCAACAACAAGATAGAAAGAAAATCCTTCTAGTTTTGGCTCCATATATTCATAATAATAAAGTGTTTTCTTTTTTGTTGATTTTATTTGAAGTAAAATGCAGTGGCTGCTTTTTATACAAATAAGATCTGCTTCTCCCAAACTACCGCCAGCACGAACAACGCGCCAGCCGGCTTTGCTGAGCATCATCCTGACTTTTCTTTCAACCCTGTAACCTTTCATTTTTTGATACGTCATATAACCATTAAATAAATGTTTATACTGAATAATAAAACCTAGTGATATCATGAAAATAGTGGTTGTTGGGGATATACACAATGATGTGGAAAGCATAATGAGCTACTGCGATAAGATGGCAGAAATAGGATTTGATGTTTTGATTGCAATGGGCGATTTTATAGATTACAACATACCAAGAGGTTTTACGAAGGAAGATATTGGAAAACTTGTTATAGAAGAGTTGTCTGTGTTCAACAAACCGATAATAGCAGTCCCGGGCAATTTTGACGCTGATTTGCTGCCGCTGTTTGAGAAGATGGGAATTGGTTTGCATGGCAAAGGCAAAATTATAAAAGGCGTTGGATTTTATGGTTTTGGCGGAGCTAAGACGCCATTTAACACACCACTAGAACCAAGCGAAAAAGAGATAGAAGATGGGTTGGAGAGGGGGTTGAAAATGCTGAAAAAATGTGATACAACCGTACAAATAACACACAACCCGCCTGCAAGGACTAAAATTGACGCTTTGTATACCGGAGCTCATGTGGGATCAGAAGCAGTAAGGATGTTTATAGAAAAAAATCAACCGACTGTTGCTGTAAGCGCGCACATACACGAAGCTAAAGGCACAGATGTGCTGGGAAAAACAAAATTAATCAATGCGGGCCGCTTTCCGGAAGGATATTGTGGTGTTATAACAATAAAAGGCAAGGAAGCTGCAGTAGAAGTAATCTGTTTGATATAGCATATCCGCCACCGCAAAGTATTTTTATATACAAAATTCAAACTTATCAATTGCCGAGTTACTTCAAAACTAGTGATTGCAATGAATGCGCTTGAAAATCTTATAACAAACAAGATTGAAGAAAGTTTTGATACATCATTATTGCAGCTCGCTGAAAAGATGGATATTCTTGATGTGCAGATATTGAGAAAGTTCTACACAACTGGTAAAGAGTTTCCATTTGACACACAACCTTACTGTTTTCCCATACTTTTCAAAGAAATGAGGGAAACCAACAACCTAAAGATTGGTTTGGAAGGATTAAGGAAGAGGTTGGACAACTTGGTAAAATTTGGGTTGGTTGAAAAAATTAAAAAGTCAAATCCGACCAATTATGGGCCTGTTTCTGGTAAAGAGCAGTTTGTAAGATCGACGATAATCAAGTTTTTCATAATCAACGGATTGACAAAATTCATGTAGATTATGCGAATTTTAGCTTTTCATTTGTTTGTTTTTATGAAAATATTTTTTATGAACTTTATGAAACATCGTTCATATAAAAAAATATGACATTTCTAATCAAATTACAAATAACTGTATGTAATCGGCTGAATTTTCTTTTATTTGCTTAGCTTCTCTAAACACTCAACTAATTATTATGAACTGTTGGAGATTAATGTTACAAGTCTCAACTAATAAAAATGTTCTTTCAACTAATAATTATAATAATATAACATATAATAATATTCATAAATAATAATATATAATATATATAATTAATATGGAAGAATATAATAGTAAAAAATTATTCGAATTTTTTTTGGAACGCAACAAGATTCCTTTCAGAAGAGAAGTTCATATAAAAAAAGCTATAATTGATTATAAAGTTGAATTTGATAGAACATCATTGGTCGAAGCAAAAGGAGATAGATCTGATATATTTAGCGCGATAGGGCAGCTCGTGAACGCAAAAAGAACATGTTCTGATGTGTTTTTACTGGCGCCTTCTGACTTTATCAAAAAATTGTTAGATATTGATAAAGAGACTGGTGTATTGTCAAACATCGGTCTCATAGAGATACAAAATAATAATATAAATATTATACGAAGACCCTTAGGAGAATATTATTATAAGGAAGACGACCAAAAAATCAGAAAACCTCGTATAAAACAAAACGGCATGTATGTTAATGAAACAGACTTGAATATTTTGAATAATTTTGACAATTTTTTGATTTTTGATATTATAAAGAAATTCAACGTGTCGTACAGTTATGCACAATATATTGTGAATAGACTGAAGAAAGCGAAATTGATAGAAATAGCTAACGATGGTATGTATCCTCTGTTTTTTAGGGTTATACGAAAAGACGTTAGCTTGGATGAATGGATAAATTTTAAGTAGACACACACCTAAACCAAAAAAATTCGGAAAGGTTGCAAATATATATTTTATGACTAGTCATAATAATTATATGCCGAAAAGAGGAAGGCCGACCAAGCGCAATCTGATACAAACAAGCATCGTAGACGCGCTGATGACTTACAATACTCCAGCTAATTCTTCAGCGATAAGAAGGGACATTTCTAAAAAATTAGGGCAGAATGTTAGTTGGAATACAATTCAAAAATATTTAGACGAACTCATTCAGATAGAAAAGGTGCAAAGAGTAACCACACCACATTCTAAGATAGAAGGCAAAGACGGTCTCATATTGTACCAGATAAAAAAATAGCAGGAAGAATTATTCAAGGAAATCTATACAACTCGTGTAGATTTCTCCAATTAGAAGAAACTATTTGTTCTATATAATTAAATTGAAATGTATATGAAATCGATTCTAGAGAAAAAAATTGGGGCATATGTAGGAAAAAGTAGAGTTTGGACAACTTATTATACACCTGGAATTAGAGCATCATGGCCTATGGCAAAAATCAGTTTCTTTAATGATTATTTGATAGTAAAAGTATTGTTTAAGGAGTTCAGGCTAAATTATAAAAACATCGATGATATCAAAAAAGTTCTTCTAGGAATACAAATTATCCACCATGAACCGAAAGTGGAGAAATATGTATACATAAGTGGTATTGGTGACGCAAGTAAATTATTCGAAATTATCCAGAAAACAATCAAAGAAAAAAAATTAAAAATTAAGATTAGATAATCTATTGACAGATTTCAATAGACATTTTCATTAATACTTTGAAGTATCTTCAAGTATCTTGAGGTATCCACATTCTTCAAGGAAATCTACATAACCAGGAGGTATTTCCCAGAGCCGCACGCTGAAAAGTAATGATTGTTTAACATGGATTAATGTATTCTTCGTATAATTTTCCGTTCTTAAGTTCATACCATTGCCCAATGCATTTTGGTTCTTTTTCATATGTATTACACAAGAGAGATTTGGATGTAATGTTAAGCGAAACAAATACCTTAATCCCCCCGTCTAGTTTTTGTGCATCCAAGTCATTGGCAGAAATTGATAAACCTTTGGTACCAAGATAATTTAGAACTATTGTTTTCGCACTCTCTTCATCAATTGACTGTGAATAAGTTGAAACTTCTTTGAGAACATGGCAAGGAGGGATTGTAATCACCTGATTTTTATAAAGAAAATATCCTGTCGTTAATCCAATTACAATTAACATTATTAGAACCAACTTTTTGTTTAACTTCATAAAATCACATTGTAATATCTAAGATTTAATCGTTTAGATATCTTTTATGGAGAAAATTCCTCCTGTTCGCACAGTTTATTCAAGGAAATATATATTTCTGTCCGAAAAATTCAGGATGAGAAATCTAATTTTGGTTAAAACCCAAAAACTCTATTTTTTCTTTGATTTCATTATAATACCTACTACTGCGAGAACTATCCCAACGCCAATTAAACTATAGCCTATTAGTCTATCGTCACCAAAAACAATTCCTGCAATAACAAAAACAAACGATAAGCCGGCAAGAGGAGAAAGTCTCTTTTGTTTCTTATTTTTCTTTACGAAAATACAAGCGCAGCAATTATTAACAAGGTTATGATTGAAATAGCAATATACATAGGGGTTAAGTTTAACACACAATAATTAATTCTGCTGAGCAATATAATGTTTTTAATATTTTTAGGCTGCGGCCAGGTAGCACACCTGATAAAAGTAGTATGTGATGATATGATTTCAAAGGCTAGTGGTTGCTTACACCAAGCTCATGAAATCATTTTCGGCAATTATTTTAATTAGAATATATGAGAGGTTTGCCTTGTTCAATGCGCTTTTCAATATTAATTTCGAACATTTTTTTAAAAAACCAGATTCCAAATTTAATAAAAGAATCCCCGCTGTATATTTTTGGTATTCGCTTGAAATTGCTTTTCCAACAAGCAACTATCAATTGCCAGTGTTTTTTTGTAATGTGATTGTCAACTAAAGTGGTTTTGCCTCCTAGTTCCGTATGTTTCGTAATCGAATAAAATAGTGGAACAACCAAACATTTTTCATAATCTATAGTTTTTACTAATTCGATCGTATCGTCTATATCATCTTCAGTCTCATTTGGCAACCCCAAGATCAGAGTGGAAACAAAAGTCCATCCATTCCGCTTTAATATTTTTATGGAATCAAGCACAACTTCCGACCATTCCATGTCTTTGAATGGTAATTTTTTTCCTGGCATAGTATTCATCAATAATTTTGAGCTTCCAGTTTCTATACCAGGTTGGGACGCGAGTGTTTTTTGCCCCTTTGATTTGAGAAAGGTGCTGAGTTTGTCTATCAAGTCTGGGTTGGATAAAACTGAAGAAAAGGAAACATGCATCGGAAAAACAATGTTAACGCCTCCTACACTGAAAATAGACTTGAACAAGTCCATGATTGCGTCCGTCTGCGGAATAAGGTTTTTGTCAGAGTTGTAAAGTAAGAAATCTTCAGTTTGAAGTATAAAATTGGCACATTTTCTTTTCTGGTTCACATGTATTTCTTTTAAAATATTTTCAATAGGAATGGAACGCATGCTGCCTTTCAAAGCTACGCTACAAAACTTACATCCACGGCCGCAACCCCTCGATATCTCAACACAACCTCCAGTTGGATTGGTAATCGGATATATTTTGTCAACTGTTGGTGATTCGCCTTGGATAACTCTTTTCGAATGACCATTTTCAACAAACTTTGGAAAATCTATCTCAGCTTCGCCGACGTATAAATGATCTATTCCATAGTGATCCATCTTATCTATAAGATAAGGAGCACCAGCGCCACCTACGACAAACTCAAAATCTCTTTTTTTTCTCAGCTCTTTTACTTTAGCAATCAAGTTTACAAATTCCAGTTTAAGAAAATTATTGGTCGCATCCTTAAAAAACATGCTGACTAGAGACGGTGCCGGGCCACAACCCAACGGATCCACACAGCTGGCAGCTAATATATCGCCGTCCTGTACATGTTTTTCTAAATAGTTCGGGTGGACTGAAAGACACGTGATATCATTGTTAATCAGAGTCGATTCAACTTTCCTTAGGGAAAGCGGCGCTTCTTCAAAAATACCTTGTTTATCTGCCGGGCACCACGGAGTCAAATATTTGTAGAATGTTGTTGTCCAATATTTTTTTGGAAAACTCGAGGAAAATCCTCCGATCCAGAAGCTTTGTCTGAAGTTTGATGCAGTTGTTCTATCCGCTGTGATAACTACTTTCATCGAATCAGCATTTCATATCATTTGTTTCGGTTAAGATTAAAGCTTTTATGCAATTGCTAAACGTTATATAGAAGTAATTTAGTATTTTCAACTAAATCAACAGTAATTTTTAAAAATTTATCTGATTAATAACGAAGAATAAAATATTTTTGTAGTTTAGCCAGAGAGCACACCCCCCGCATGATATCTCAAAGTATCTTCAGGTATTTTAAGGTATCAATCTTCTTCAAGGAAATCTACATAAGTTTATAATAGCAATTATTCTATGGTTTGAATGGACAAACATGAAATAATCAAACTGTTTCTAGACAGAGGTCTGCAGATTGATCCACAGTCATTGGAGCTATTTTATACAAATGAAAAAAAGATGAATTATTTCTTGAAAAAAATTTCAGAAAAAAAAGACATGCCGTCAAACATTACACTGGAATTTGTAAAAGATGTGGTTGGAAAGCTGGAAATACTGCAAAACTTTAGCGTGCCCCCGAAAAAGTATACAACTGAAAATGCAATACAATATTTCAACAGCCGCTATGAAACAATGAAGCAATTTTTTGTAGACAAACCTGGGCTGGAAAACTTGGTTTCTATCAACAAAATATCTGACAATATAAAAAAATTTTCAATAATAGCCATGGTGAAAGAAAAGGATGAGAGCGAAAAAACAATCACTGTTGAAGACCAAACCGGTGAGATTCTAGTTTTGGCTGATAATAGTGATTTTGATTTTATTGTTCCTGATGAGGTAATTGGATTAGTTTGCGAAAAAACAGGCGCTGTGCCAAAAACCACAAACATAATGTTTCCAGATATACCTTTGAAAAGGGATGTCAACAAGACGGAAGATGACATATTCTGCCTTTTTATATCAGACCTTCACTTTGGAAGCGATCATTTCAACAAAAAATATTATGAAAATTTTTTGGAATGGCTGAAATCACATCCAAATCTATACATATTCATACTAGGTGGTGTTTCTTCCGACAAACAAAAAGTCAGCGAGTTTTTTTCACAGCTGCCGAAGGATTTTGTAAAAATATATCTGAAAGATGAGATGGATGCGGACTTTGCTTCAGATTACACTCTGACAACCCCATGCCTGGTTAAAATAGATGGCGTGGCTATACTGCTGTGCAATGATGAAACTATAGGGTACTATGTAAAGCTATGGGATGATCTCAACATAGAAAAAGTCATGCTCGAACTGTTGAAAAAAAGGCACATCAATCCGACATTTGCCGCTAACAGGAGAGTATACGATAAAGATCCGTTCGTTCTAGAAACACTGCCGGATATTTTTGTTTCTTCCCATTTCCACAAGCCAGGCGAGCTCAACTATAAAGGTACTAGCATTTTATCGTTGGGTAGTTTTACCCAGCAGCCGATATTCTGGCTGGTTAATCTAAAATCACGTGAAATTATTAAACTTAATTTCACATAAGAATATGATATGGAGCTTGTTTTTCAGGTTTTAGACTGCGATTACACTCTCGTAGATGGCAGGCCAGTTGTAAGGATTTTCGGAAAGACAAAGGATCAAAAGACTGTTTGCGCGTTTTATAAAAATTTTCTGCCTTACTTTTATATTGAACCTGCAGAAGGCGCAGTTGTTGGCATATGCGACTATCTGAAAAAGAACTTTGGCAGCAACCTTATGAATATAGGAGAAGCGGAGAGGTTCATACCGATCGGCTATCAAAAAAACAAGACAAAGCTGCTCAAAATCACCCTAAAAGATCCTTCTCAAACCCCGATAATAAGAGATTCTCTGAAGCCAATGAAATTTGTCAAAAATATTTTTGAAGCGGACATACTTTTCAAATATAGATTTATGGTTGATATGGGTGTTGGAGGCATGAAGTGGATTAAAGTCGTAGGTGATTTGACAAACACTTCCACAGTAAAAACAGACAGATGCATAAATGTAAAAAAACTGGAACCTGTGGAAGACAACATGAATGTTGATTTAAAATACATGAGTGTTGACATAGAAATAGCATCAAGCAGAGAGGGAATTCCAGATTCCAAAAGAGATTCCATATCCATGATAAGCATATCCTTCCATCCAGACTTTAAATACAAAAAAGATCTCGTGCTTGTCGCAAAATCCACGAAAAGAGCCAATGATGTTATGGCATTTTCAAGCGAAAAAAGCATGCTTGAAGAATTTTTGAAAATAATTGATTTTTTTGATCCTGATGTAATTGTCGGCTACAATTCCAACAACTTTGACATACCGTACATAGTCGACAGGCTGAAGGAATGTAAATTACCAAGAACCATTGGCCGATGCGAGCAGAAACCCATAGTCTCAAAAAAATTTGGCCTGAAATACAGAAATTCTGTGATAGGCCGCATTATAGCAGATGTTTATGATTTGATAAAAGAGTCTGCTGGAAAGGGACAGATAAAACTCAAGCGGTATGGCTTGGGGGATGTGTCGAGGGAGATGATAAATGAGGACAAAGTTGCCATAGCGCATAGCGAGATAGTAAAATACTGGAATGGGGATGAAGACAAAGTAGCGCACCTAATAGAATATGCAAGAAAAGATGCAGACCTTACGCTAAAAATATTTTTACAAAAAAATATGCTGGACAAGTTTATTGAAATTTCCAAAGTTTCTGATTTACTACTTCAAGATGTTTTAGATGGGGGAGAGGCGACGCGTGTAGAGAATTTGCTGTTGAGAGAATTCAACAAAGAGGGCTTTGTAATCCCCTTAAAGCCTGATGATAAGGAAGTGTGGAGCAGAACGGAAAAAAGAGAGGCGCTTGGATTGAAAGGCGCGCTGGTCCTAGAGCCGGAAATAGGGCTTCAATCCAACTATGTGATATATTTGGACTTCAAGTCAATGTACCCATCGATATTTATTGCATACAACATCTGCCCCTCAACACTTGTAAAGGAAGAAATGGAGGGTGTGATCAAAACACCATACGGAGCGATGTTTTGCCCTAAAAATGTCAGGCCCGGATTGATGCCCAGAATAGTAGAATACTTGATAAGGGAAAGAGACAGGGTTAGAAAAGAATTTTCAAAGCTTACAACAGATGCGGAAAGGAAAAACCTTGATGCAAAGCAGTATGCGCTAAAAATTATGGCGAATGCATTTTACGGATACACCGGATATACGAGGGCTAGGTTCTATGTTTTAGACATAGCAAATGCTATAACAAGCTGCGGAAGGGATTTGATACAGAGGACAAAAAATATTGTTGAAGAAGATAAAGAATACAAAGTCGTTTATGGCGATACGGATTCTATAATGGTTAAAACCAAAGCCAACGATCCCGATGAAGCTTTGCTGCTAGGCAAGTCAATAGAGAAAAAAATAAACGAAAAGCTTGTAGGTAAAGTGCAGATAAAAATTGAAAGCGTTTTCAAATCCTTGCTTATACTGAGCAAGAAGCGCTATGCTGGTATTAGCTATGAAAAATCTGGCGATAGTTGGAAAGAAAAGATGGTGATGAAAGGAATAGAAACTGTAAGAAGAGACTGGTGCGATCTAGTTTCAGAAACACTTCGGCAAGTGCTAGATATAATTCTAAAAACACAAAAGACGAAAGACGCCCTCATTTATGTAAGAAAAGTGCTTGTTGATCTGGACAGCAACCGCATACCAATAGAAAAACTGATCGTGACAAAAAGCATCTCAAAGCCAATAAGAGAATACAAAGGGATACAGCCCCACATAGAAGTTGTGAAAAAAATGAGGAAGAGAAGCCCGTCCAGCGCGCCGGGCGTTGGCGATAGAGTTGGATATGTGATAATAAAAGGTCTGCAGCTGATGTCAGACAGGGCAGAAGACCCAGAATATGTGAAATCGCAGAATTTGAAAGTTGATTCAAAATACTATGTTGAAAACCAACTGTTGCCTCCGCTGGAAAGGGTGTTTGAAGCAATGCACATAGACAAGACTGAACTAATTGGCGCTGGAAAGCAGATGCTGCTGATGGATTCAATTAGAAATGGCGCGAACAAGAAAAAAGAGACAGAGTTGACGTCAGTTGACGGATTTTCATGCATGAAATGCGAAAAAGCCTTTCCCAGAGCACCACTTATAGGCAAATGCACAAACTGCGGTGGGGAGCTGCAGTTTTATCATAACGATATGAGATCGAGGTTTTTGGTAATATGAGTTTTTTTGATGCGCTCTCGCAGCAAGAAATAACTATTTTGAAAATGTTCAACCAGCCCTTCTCCGTTTATTTCAATTTGGTTTTTATGGTTTTGATATATTTGATATACCCGATGCTAATCGTTTTCACGTTTTATTATATAAAAAAAAGGCAGAATACAAAATTTTTTCACCTCGTTTTATCTGCTATTTTAGGATATCTTTTTGTTCTGGGAATTAAATATTATTTTGACAGGCCAAGGCCGTATGAAACTTACACAAATCTGCCAAAAATTTTTGAAAAGTCAGACCCTTCATTCCCATCTGCTCACACATTCATGTCATTTTTGATGCTGAGTTTTATTCCAGCAGAAACGCCAAAATGGCTAAAATACATTCTTGCAGTATATCTTTCCATCCTGGTTCCTTTCAGCGTCATGTATGCGGGTGTGCATTATCCGTCTGATGTGATAGCAGGAGCGATATTAGGAATTTTATTCCCAAAAATAATTTCTGAAAAACTTTCTAAAAAAATATTCAAGCATTAGATTCTCTGGCACCATGCCGCATCTTGTCTGTCAAAACTGCTTTTATGACAAGTGCTGCAACAACAGCCATTCCAAAACCCCTCCATAATGTAAACAGCGATATGAAACCAAGCGAGAACAAACAAATTCTCGCAAGCAACTTTTGTTTTTTACTGGCTTTGAAATATGAATCAAAACATCCTATAAAAATAATTAAAAACAATCCGGCAAGCGTTCCCATATCAATAAGCCAATTGTAGCCAAACCATTGCACAATATTTACTAAACTCAAGACAAAAATAGCCTCGCATAATGATATGAAGACAGAATACATGCTTTTATTCCAACTTTTGCCAACAATCGAGCCCAAAATTATCACTGCAAGCAAAAGTCCCAACATAACAAATACCAAATAATTTTTCACAACAGATTCAAGGCTGCCAACATATTTTTCAGTGTCGATCAGCTTCAGGGGTGCAGGCAAACTTCCTGAGTGTAATACAGTTTCAATTTTTATTTTTTCCAAATTGGCAGATTTTGCGTTTTTATAAAACCCAATCACTGCCAGCGTATTTCTTATTTTACCTGCAGTTTCGAACGACAATGGGAGAGTAGATATGGTAGTGTTGTCGAGGGAATAGACGAGTTCGCCATCCAATAATATGTTGTTGGTGCTTATGATTTTTGTATTCATTCTTTCAGTCACGTTGGCAAACCTGCTTGCTGCAGCATTTGAAATCTTTACAGGTATGTAAAACTCATACTGGCTCATAGAAGTTTGATATGAGACATAACTTGCTGTTGAAAAAACAGTCAAAACATCCTCATTTGAAAATATCAGTGCTTCCAAAGAAATGGATTTGTTTGTAGAATTCGTTATGTAAAATTTTATATCATCCAATAAAAACTCTTCTCCAATTTTATGAGTAACATCGTCTATGCTTATTTCTTCAGAATATTTCAATGAATGGGTGTGATCGCCAACCACAAATTTTCCTGCACCATCCTTTATTTCGACATTCTGCGATATTTTTGCTTTGAATTTGCCGTCAATGGCAAGGGCGTCAAACCCCTCATCTGTCACCCCGGATATTTTCAAATAGCTTTTTTTATCATCTCCAACAAAAGTGTTAACTCTAACTTCCAACCCCGTGAATTCGGCACGTTTCTTTACAATTTTAGCAATATCATCTATTGACTTGGAATCTGCTGGTGAGTATACGTTAGAAACGCCGCCGCCAAGCTCCAGTCCGAACTTCAATCCACCGCTTGGCAAATCTCTAACACGCAGTCCCACATCGCCATTTTGGATTGCGGCACAATTACCAGGGCCGTTATTGATAACCATTGTCGCCAAAGAGCCCTTGGCAAGATTATTTACAGCACTGCTAAAATCATCAGTGTTTTTTATGCGCACATCGTTTATTTGCGTTATAACATCACCAATTTTTATGTCGCTGCATTTACTGCCCACATCAACAGATGTAACTTCTACACCGCTTCCTTTCATAAAAGCCGTCAGAAATATTGAGACTGCTGCAATCAATGTTATTGCAAGCAATGCCAGCAGCCTTACATTTTTTATCATGGCAATCTTCCTTATCTTTTACAGATGCTACTATTTAATACTTTTATAATTCATAACATTTTTAAACACACACTAACCACTTTGTTAAATGGCAATGCCGATGGTGACGAAATGAAAGTAGCTGTAATAGGAACAGGTTACGTTGGCCTTACAGTGGCTTGTTTTGCCAAGT
>Ga0315281_10006047_pt1 | contig 17248 bp, 14 predicted proteins | sample YL17G07_0_MG_FD_204540 | JGI IMG/M metagenome (GOLD analysis project Ga0315281, IMG submission 204540) | Sediment microbial communities from Yellowstone Lake, YNP, Wyoming, USA - YL17G07_0 | ecosystem: Environmental > Aquatic > Freshwater > Lake > Sediment | place: USA: Wyoming | collected...
GGCCGAGAACCACCTCGCCCTGCTGCAGCTGGCCTGCGGCCTGATCGCCTTCAAGAAGGCGCACGCCGCACGCCTCGCGGCGGCCCTACAGGGATAGGTCCTAAGCGGTTCGCAGCGCGAAGTACAGACCGCTATCATGGGCGCAGGTGAGTCTCTCTTCCTCGCGGGCAAGGATGGTGACGGTGGCGTTGTACGGTCTCGAGGCCGACGACTGGAACGCTCTAGAGCGTGAAGTCGTCGACCTCTTCACCGCCCTTCTGCGCGTCGACACCACCAACCCACCCGGCAACGAGACCGGCTGCGCGCTCGTCCTCAAGGACTATCTGGCGGGCAACGGCATCGCGAGCACTCTCGTCGGCGAGCTGCCCGCCCGCCAGAACCTCGTCGCGCGCCTCGACGGCGCCCGCCCCGGCCCCACGCTGACCTTGATGGGTCACATGGACGTCGTGCCGGCCGACGCCGCCGAATGGAGCATGCCTCCCTTCGGCGGCCTCGTGAAGGACGGCTACGTGTGGGGCTGCGGCGCCACCGACATGAAGAACCAGGTGGCCGCCGAGGCCGTGGCGCTGGCGCGCCTCAAGCGCTCGGGCGCCGACTTCGCCGGCACCGTCAAGTACGCGGCCACCGTCGACGAGGAAGTCGGCGACCACTGCGGCGTGCGCTGGCTCTGCCAGAACGAGCCCGACGCGCTGCGCTCCGAGTACCTCATCAACGAGGGCATGGGCGGCCTGTGGCTGCTCGTGGACGGCGCGAAGGTCTTTCTGCTGGCCGTCGCCGAGAAGGCCTTCGCGCAGTTCCGCATCCGCACGCGCGGCCGCGGCGGTCACGCCTCGGTGCCCGAGAAGGAGCGCAGCGCGGTCATCGACCTGGCGCGCGCCGTCGTCGCCCTCGGCCTCTATGACCCGCCGGCTATCGTCTCGCCGCTCACGGCGCAGTTCATCGACGCCGTCGTCACCGCTGCCGACCTGCGCGCGCGCCTCAAAGACCCACAGACGGCGCGCGCCGCCGGCGCCGAGCTGCGCCGGCTCGACGCGGAATTCGCAGCGCTGGTCGAGCCTCTGCTCGGCGCCACGTTCACCCCCACCATGCTCGACGCCGGCAGGGCCGTGAACGTCATCCCGACGCGTGCCGAGGCCTGCGTCGACTGCCGCATCCTGCCGGAGATGACCGCCGCCGGCACCCGTGAGCTCGTGGCCGCGGTGCTCGACCCGCTGGGCCTCGATTGGGAGTTTGAGTGGGTCGATGTGACCACCCCCAACGCGTCGCCGGCGCCGACCGCGCTCAGCGAGAGCATCGCGCGCGTGCTTCGCAGGGACGTGCCGGGCGCGGTGCTGGCGCCCATGTGCTCCGGCAGCTTCACCGACTCGCGCTGGGTGCGCGAGTACTTCCCGGACTGCATCGCCTACGGTTTCGCCCCGTACGTGGCCGAGAGCTTCCACGCCATGCAGGGCGGCCGCGACCACGAGCCCGACGAACGCATCCGCGTCGCGGACGTCACCTACCAGGCGCTGTTCTTCGAGCGGCTCGCCAGGGACTTGCTCGCCTGATGCCGCTGCGCCTCGCGAGTCCCGTTCTGCGCGACCGCTTCCGCGGCGCGCTGCTCGGCCTCGCCGTCGGCGAGGCCCTGGGCGCGCCGGCCGACTTCCTCACCGCAGCGCAGATCGAGGAACGTCACGGCGTCATCACCGAGATGCTGGGCGGCGGCGGCCACGACGTCGCGCCCGGCGAGACCACCGACGCCACCGACATGATGCTCTGTCTGGCGGAAAGCCTGGCCGACGTGGGCGGCTTCGACCCCGAGGACGTCATGGAGCGTTATCTGGCGTGGTTCGACGGCACGCCGCGCGACGTGAGCCTGACGGTCCGCACCGTGTTGCTGAGCTTCCGCTCCGGCACGCAGTGGGACCTCGCTTCACGTCGCGCCTTCGAGATCCTCGGCAGCCCCACGGCCGACAACGGCAGCCTCATGCGCTGCGCGCCTCTGGCCCTGCTGTACTGCGGCGACGCCGAGGCGCGCCACGCCAACTCACAGCGCGAGTCCATGCTGACGCACTTCGACCGGCTCGCCGGATGGGCCTGCGTGGCCTTCAACGACCTCCTCGACGCCGCCGTCGCCGGCGAGCTGCGCGCAGAGCTCCCGTCCATCGCCCACACCATCGACGAGGAAGACAAACGCGTCAGCGCCACGCTGCGTGAGGCGCTGGAGGGCGAGCCGGAAGAGGTCCAGAGCTCGAGCTTCGTGCTCGATACCTTGCGCACGGCGGTCTGGTCGGTGCTCCACACCGGCACGTTCGAGGAGGCCGCGTGCTTCGCGGTGAACCTGGGCAACGACGCCGGCACCGTCGGCGCCGTGACCGGCGCCCTGGCCGGCGCCGTGTACGGCGAGGCGGGCATCCCGCCGCGCTGGCTCGCGCCGCTCCAGGGGCGCGAACGCATCGCGGCGGTCGCCGAGCGCCTCGCCGATCTCGCGCTCGCCCCCGGCGACTGACGGCGTCATACGCCTCGCGCCGTGCCGTCAGGCGGACGGGCGCGCCGGTCAAGATGCGACCGCGCGCCCGTCCGCTGCCTGCACCGCCAGGTTGCGTTCACTCCGTTCACTCCATACATTACGCTGTTGACAAAGGTCGTGGTCGGAGGTGTCGGGAGGTTCTGGAGTGGACCAGCGCACGCGTACCGAGGAACAACGCCAGCTCGTGGAGGAGTTCGGACTCCTGTACGAGCAGATGGGCGTGACGCGCATGGCCGGCCGCGTCTCCGGCTATCTGCTGATGTGCGACCCGCCGGTCCAGTCACTGACCCAGATCGCGGAAGCCCTCGGCGTGAGCAAGGCGGCCGTGAGTGGCGCCGCACACGTGCTGCTGCAGTTCGGCGTCGCCGAGCTCGTCGGTGAGCCGGGGCAGCGCGGCGATTTCTACCGCGCCCTCCCCGGCCAGATGGATTCCATGCTGCGCCTCGACCACGTGCGCACCCTGCACGCCCTTCTCGACCGCGGACTCGCGTCTGTCGCCGACAAGGACCAGACGCAGTCCAACTACGCCCTCATGCACGACCTGCGCTACTTCTCCGTGTTCCTCGAGACCGAGATCCCCGGCGTGATCGCCCGCTGGCAGCGCCACCAGGTGGAGTCCGCCGCGACGCGCACGACCCCCCACCCCGACAACGACACCCCCCGACGCTCCGGAGGCCCGACGTGAGCTGGCTGACCAAGATGTCCCTGCGCAATCGCTCGATCGTCGGCCTCCTGGTCGTCGCCGTCGTCGTCTTCGGCGTCATCTCCGTGAGCTCGCTCAAGCAGGAGCTGATCCCCGACCTCACCTTCCCTTATCTCACCATCTTCACGGTCGACCCGGGCACCTCGCCCAGCGATGTGGAGCGCAACGTCACGACGCCGCTTGAGCAGTCGATCAAGACCACCAGCGGCGTCAAGGAGTACGACTCGTTCTCCAACGAGGGCATGAGCATCATCACCGTCCAGTACGAGTTCGGCACCGACATGAACGTCAAGGAGGCCGAGGTGCAGCAGGCTGTGTCGGGCGCGCAACTGCCGCCGACCGCCCTGCCCCCCGAGGTCGCCGTGCTCAACTTCAACTCCATGCCGGTGGTGCAGCTCGCGGTCACGTCGTCGCTGCCACCCCAGGAGCTCGCCACGCAACTGGGCACCCAGGTGGTGCCCGAGCTCCAGGGGATCCCGGGCGTGCAGGCCGTGACCCTCTCGGGCGTGGAGCAGATGCAGCTGCAGATCCAGCTCAAGCCGGCGGAGATCGCGCGCCTCGGCGTCGATCCCACGCAGATCGCCACCACTGTCCAGCAGGCGAACATCACCACCGGAGCAGGCACGGTCACCTCCGGCAGCCTCGTGTACCCCATCACTGTCACCGCGCGCGCACAGACCGTGGCTGCCATCAAGCGCCTCGTGATCGCGCCGGCGGGCACCAGCGCCCTGAGCGTCGCGGCAGCGGGTGCGAGCGGCGGTGCCTCCGCCACGGGCGCCTCGACCTCCGGCGCTTCCACCGCCTCCGGCACGCCCTCCACTGCGGCCGCCCAGCCGGTCACCCTCGGTCAGATCGCCGACGTGCGCATCGCCCCCGCGCCGCTCACCGCCATCACGCGCACCAACGGCAAGTCGTCGATCGGCATCTCCATCAGCAAGGCCTCGACCGGCAACACCGTCGACATCGCCAACGCCGTCGCCGACGAGCTGCCGGCCATCACCCGCGAACTCCGCGGCAAGACGAAGATCACCACGGTCATCGACCAGTCCATCTACGTCAAGGAGAGCATCACCTCGCTGTGGCGCGAGGGGCTCCTCGGCGCCGTGTTCGCGGTGCTCATCATCTGGGTCTTCCTGCGCAGCTGGCGTTCCACACTTATCGCCAGCCTGTCGATCCCACTGAGCGTTACCGGAGCGCTCATCATCCTGTACTCGCGCGGCGAGTCGCTGAACATGCTCACCCTCGGCGGCCTCACGATCGCCATCGGGCGCGTGATCGACGACTCCATCGTCGTGATCGAGAACACGTATCGCCACCTTCAGGAAGGCGACGACGTGCGCACGGCCGCCTACACCGGCACCCGCGAGGTCGCCGGAGCGATCACCGCCAGCACGCTCACCACCGTCGCCGTGTTCCTCCCCCTGGGCTTCGTGCACGGCATGGCCTCGGAGTTCTTCCGCCCCTTCGCCCTCACCGTCACCTTCGCCCTCCTGGCCAGCCTGCTCGTCGCCCTGGTGGTGGTCCCGGTGGCGTCCACGTGGGTGCTCTCCAAGCGCCAGGTCGGCCACCGTGACCCCGACCAGGTCACCCGCCTGCAGCGCGCCTACCTGCCGGCCCTCAAGCTCGCCCTCGGCCACAAGGTCATCACGCTCGTGCTCGCAGTCGCCATCTTCGTCGGCACGATGGCCCTGACGCCCCTCCTCAAAACCAACCTCTTCGACAGCGCCGCGCAGAACACCATGACCGTCACCCAGCAGCTCCCGCCGGGCACGAGCCTCGACGCGACCATGGTTTCGGCCGCCAAAGTCGAGGCGATCCTCGCCGCGACAAAAGGCGTGGACATCTATCAGGTGACCGCCGGCAGCACCGGCAGCCTCTTCGGCGCCGGCGGTGGCACGAGCGCCTCGTCCAGCCAGGCCGTGTTCACGGTCACCACCGACCCCGACATGGACAAGCTCGCCATCGTCGACGAGGTGCGGGCCGAGGTCGCCAAGCTGCAGAACGCCGGCACCGTCACGGTGACCGGCGAGGACGCGTCCAACTCCATGGGCGGCGGGTCCACGATGGAGGTCCGCGTCTCGGCCAACGACCCGGTCGTGCTCAAGGAGGCCAACGACATCGTCCTCGAGAGAGTGAAGACGGTGGAAGGCCTCGCCGACGTCAAGTCCAACCTCAGCGAGGGCCGCCCGGCGACCACCGTGGCCATCGATCAGGCCAAGGCCGCCGCCGCCGGCGTCAGCCCCTCCACTCTGAGCCTCTACACGACGTTGGTCCTCAACGGCTACCCCATCGGCGTGGTGCCCACGGCCGACGGCCTCCTGCCGGCGCAGGTGATGGTGCAGGACATCAAACTGCCGCCGATCCCCGGCGCCGTGAGCGCCATGCTCATGCGCCTCCCGGTGCCCGGCGTCAAGGGCATGGTGCCGCTCGGCCAGATCGCCACGATCGCCGAAGTCAAGGCGCCGGTGCAGGTCACGCACGTCGACGGCGAGCGCACCGCCAGCATCACGGCCGCCGCCGTCGGCAACAACATCGGGGCGGCCTCCAGCGCCGTCACCAAGGCGATGGAGAGCGTGCAGATGCCCGCCGGCGCCACCTGGTCGCTGGCCGGCGCCACGGAGGCGACCAACGACGTCTTCCGCACGCTGGGCATCGCCATGCTCATCGCCATCCTGCTCGTGTACCTCATCATGGTCGCCACCTTCCGCAGCCTGCTGAACCCGCTGATCCTGCTGGTCAGCATCCCGTTCGCGGCCGTGGGCGCCGTCATCGCGCTGGTGGTCACGGGCACGGCGCTGGGCATGCCCAGCCTCGTCGGCCTGCTGATGCTCATCGGCATCGTCGTCACCAACGCCATCGTGCTGCTCGACCTCGTGGAACAGTTCCACCGTCGCGGCATGGACGCGCGCAGCGCCGTCATCGAGGGCGGCCGGCGGCGCCTGCGGCCGATCCTCATGACCGCGGTGGCCACGATCCTGGCACTCACGCCGATGGCTCTGGGCATGGGCAAAGGGGGCTTCCTCTCCACGCCGCTGGCGATCGTCGTGATCGGCGGGCTCTTCACGTCCACGGTGCTCACCCTCGTACTGGTGCCTGTGCTGTACCTCGCCTTCGACCGGCTGCGGCCGCAGAACGCCTACGCGAGCGACGAAGAGGCCGTCGTGCCGCTCGAAGCGGAGACGGCGCCCGGCTGAGAAGCGATGCAGACGGACGTCTGCGGGAGTACCCTTGTGCGGAGCGCCGGCGCGCACCGCGCCGGCCGTGCACGTATCACCCGCCGAAAGGAGTCGAGCGTGGCAAGACCAGCCGCCAAGAAAGCCACCAGAAAGACGACCCGCACGAGCGCCGCCAAGACGGCTCCGGCCTCTGCGGCCGCGGCGCCCGCCGCGCCGCGCCAGCTCAGCAGGACGCAGCTCATCGATGAGCTCAACAAGGACCTCGCCAAGGAGTACGCGGCCCTCATCCAGTACGTGCAGCACGCCGCGGTGATCACGGGGCCGCAGTACGACGCCATCTCGGCCGAGCTCACGGTGCACTCCAACGAGGAGCATCAGCACGCGATCACGCTGAGCGACCAGATCGACTTTCTCGGCGGCGTGCCCGGCGTGAACGTCGCCGACATCCACATCTCGCCGGACTCCAAGACCATGCTCGAGCAGGACCTTGTGGGTGAGCTCGACGCCATCGCGCGTTACCGCGAGCGCATCGGTCAAGCCGAGATGCTGCAGGAGTACGGCCTGCGGCGCGCCCTTGAGGACATCCTCATCATCGAGGAGGAGCACGCCCGCGACCTGCAGAGCGCGCTGGACCTATAGGGCGTCCGGCGGCACGGGCAACCCCGGGCGAAGAGCCGGCGAGACGCCGCTCAGGCGGCCTCGGGACGCGGTTGCCCCGCCGCCGCCCGGGCCTGCTCGCGGCGCCGCTTCCAGCCCGGCGCCAGCGCCAGGAACAGGCCGGCGCCGACGAGGCCCTCCACCAGCAGGATAGCGAACGCCTGGCGCCCGCCGAAGGCGTCCATGGCCCAGCCGCCGAAGGCCGGCCCGAGCGCAGCGCCGCCGCTCCAGGCGATCGTCCACACGCCCATGTAGCGGCCGCGCACGGCCTCGGGGGCGAGGTCGGACACCTCGGCCGAGGCCACCGGTGAGAGCAGCGTCTCGCCGAGGCTCATCACGACGATGAGGATGATCAGCGACCAGAGCGGACCGGCGAAGGCCGAGCCGCCGATGCCTATCGCCAGCGCGGCGCTGGCGATGGCCAGCAGGACCATACGGTTCTTGAAACGCGTGGCGCGCACCAGTGGGTACTGCACCGTGGCGACGATGAAGGCGTTCAGGGCCAGCAGCATCCCCCACTCCCCGTACGGCACGCCGAGGTAGTCGGTGATGTAGACGGAGTAGATCGACCCAAAGTTGCCGATGCAGAACACAGGCAGCACCGCGACCAGGCAGAATACGAGGAACACGCGGTCGTGGAGCACGATGCGGTAGCCGCTGCGCCCCTGCGCGTCGCGGTGCTTTTCCGGCGCCGTGGCGCTCGCCGGGCGGCTCTCCCGGATCGTGAAGAACATGAGCGCCACCATCAGGGCGCAGCCCACGGCGGCGGCCAGGAACAGCTCGCGAAAGGTCACGCCGAAGCCCAGGGCCAGCCCGGCCGCCGCGGGCCCCACGACGACGCCCAGGTTCATCGCCACGCGGCTGACGCTGAACGCCTCCTGCCGCTTCTCGGGCGGCAGCAGATCGGCGATCATGGCGTTGCTCGCCGTCTGGAAGAGCGGCCATCCCAACGAGCTCTCGATGGCGACCAGCAGGGCGACCTGCCAGACCTGGGTGACGAAGGCGAAGCCGGCGAACCACACCACGCCCATGCTCACCGAGAGCATGATCACCCAGCGGCGCCCGAGGCGGTCGGTAAGATGCCCGCCCCAGAATTGCATGGGCATCACGGCGACCGGCACGAGCCCGAAGACCACGCCGATCATCGTCATGGACACGCCCAGCTCGCTGTGCAGGTAGATGCCCTCGAAGGGGAAAGCGAGCGCGGCCGCGGCCACGTAGATGAAGATGCCGACGGTCAGCACCCAGAACTGACTGGGGAAGGAGCGGAGCTCCAGCAGGGAGCGTTTCAGACGGGCCGACACGCCCTCATGCTATCGGAGTCGCAGGCGCCGGCGCAGCCGTCCCGACGCTCAGTGTGCGGTGTGCCTGACGGCGCCCCCCACGTTGACCCAGCTGCATCGGTCAATCGGCCGGCAGGTCCATCACCCCGACCGCCAGGCCTACCCTCTCCATCTCGGCCATGTAGGCCGCGGGGTCGAGCACCTCGGCGGGGAAGACCCCGCGCCATGCGATCTCGCCGCGCGCGAACTGGGTGACGGCGCAGGCTGCGGAGGCGCCGGTCTGGAAGGCGGTGCCCTGCACTCCCCACTTCTCCCACGACTCGTCGTGCGACGTGGTCTGATAGCGGAAGCGTCGCACCGGCGCCCCGCCGATGGTGCCTTCGCAGAGCGTGCCGACGCAGACGGCGCCGTGCAACTTGCCGGCAAGGTCGACCGGCCGCGGAAAGCGTGAGGCCACGAACTGGACCGGCGATATCATGGCGCCGCCGAACTCGACCGGCTCGCGCCGGTTGAGGCCGAGGATCCTGAAGACGCGCAGCGCCTCGACGAAGCGCTCGTCCAGGCCGATGAAGAAGATGGCGTTCTTGAGCCCCTTGCCCTTGAGGTACATCGGCATGAGTTGGGCCTCTTCGTGGTCGACATTGCACAGCGTGAGCTTGCCGACCGGCGCGGGGAAGTCGAACTCCCTGAAGACCGAGAGCGGCTCGTTACGCCCCTCCCTGCCGTCCCGGAAGACGTACGGCGGCAGCAGGCACTCCTCGATCATCGTCTCCACGGAGAACGAACAGGCCAGCTCGTAGTCATCCACGGTGCCGTTGTCGCCGTCCAGCACCGTGAGCGACTCGACGGTGTCGAACTCGTCGTGCAGGGCGCGCGCGAACATGTCGCTCACGCCCGGGTCGATGCCCAACGACACGAAGCCGGCCAGGCCGCGCTTCTTGAACTCGTCGTCGAGGGCGAGCTGCTCGTCGAGGTCGGCGGTGCCCGTGATCTCGCGCGGCCCGCCGGTCCCCATGTCGAGATAGTGCCGTTCGGCCGCCAGGCAGGCCTCCATGACCGGGATGTCCCAGGCCGTGGCCAGGGTGTTGAGCACGAAATCGACACCATTCGCGGCCTTCACCAGGGCCGCACGGTCGGAGGCGTCCAGCACGATGGTCTCAGCCTTGCCCGGCGGCAGCTTGGCGGCCACCTCGCGCAGCCGGCTCTCGTCGATGTCCGCCAGGACGACCGCCTCGACCGCCGGCTCCCGGGCGATGACCCGCGCGTTCACCTCACCCACCGCGCCAACGCCAAGTTGGAGGACCCGCATGCTCCCACCCCTTTGCCTCGCGCGCCCGGTCCCCGGGACTCCCGGACGAGAGTCCCACCCCCCGGCTGTCAGATCTCATCGAGTATCACAGAGAAAGTGAACGATTTACAGGGCTTATCCCTTCCGAAAGTTGATCGTAGCACTGGCCTGAAGTTGCTCTTTGTTGACTTTGCGCCACGACGCCGCTAGCTTCTGCGCATGTTGCTCAGCGTCCAGCAGGCCGGGCGGCGGCTCGGTGTGTCGCCGGTCACGATCCGCCGCTGGACCGCGACCGGCTTCCTTCCTTGCACGCGCACCGCCGGCGGCCATCGCCGCATCGACGAGCACGACATCGACGACCTCGCCAAGGCCATCGGCAACAGCAACCACCTGGCCGCCCAGCTGGCCCGCGAGCGCGAGGTCGACGTGCTCATCAACACGTCCATCGCGCTCGCCGGCAAGATCGACCTCAGCGAGCTCCTGCTCGAGATCGCGATGCGCATGACCAGCCTGCTCGACTGCCATTTCTGCGCGATCTCCGAGTACGACACCGAGGCCCAGGGCCTCATCACGCTGGCCGAGTACGACCACTCGGGGCGGCGCCTCCCGGACGCCAGCCCGTACAAGCTCAGGGACTTCCCCCTCACGCGCAGCGTGCTGCAGGACCAAACGACGGCGGTCGTCAACGTCGACGACCCCGACGCCGACCCGGCCGAGGTCGCGGAGCTGCGCCGCGAGGGCGATCGCAGCCTTCTCATGGTGCCGCTCATCGTGCAGGGCGACACCATCGGCATCGTCGAGGTGGTCGACCAGAAGCGGTCCCGTCACTACTCGCGTCAGGAGCTCCGTCTGGCCGGCGCCATCGCCGGGCAGGCGGCCGTGGCCATCAAGAACGCCAAGCTGTTCGCGGAACGGCGGCGCAGCGACGAGGATGTGGCCAGCCTGCGCCGCGTACTGACCGATCTCACCGCGCGCCTGCCGGCGGCGAGCGCCGCCGCGCGCAGTTCGGGCGTCCTGGGCGCCGTGGCCGGCGCCGTCTGCGAAGCCTTCGGCGCCATCTCCTGCGTCGCCAGCGTGGGCGGCGAGAGCGCCGGCGCCTTCGGCGCCGGCCGGGTCGCCGCCCGCCCCGACTCCATCGACGCCAAGCGCGGCGCCAACGCCAGCCTCATCGTGTCGCGCGACCCGTCGGGACGCACCGACCTCACGCTTGCCGTCACGCTCAGCGAGCCGCCGGGCGAGGGTCAGGTGGAACTGCTCGACTTCATCGCCGCGGCCGCTGCCGCCGTAGCGACCGCTGAGGGCGCGTCCGCCTGAGGTCCGTCGGCGCGCGCGGCGAGATTGCGCCGAAACTCGCGCGCGCCGGTCGGTTCGAGAACGCGGAATGACCTCCATTTGCTGCACCTTCTGCCGTTGAAACGGCCGCAGAAACTTCGCGCCACCCGTCCGTGAAACTTCGCATTCTGTTGACGCTGGGCAAGTTCCCCGGTACGGTTTGTCCATGTATTTGAGCGTACAGCTGGCCGCGCGCCGCCTCGGTGTGTCGCCTCATACCATCCGCCGCTGGACGGCCTCCGGCTTCTTGCCCTGCACCCGCACCGCCGGCGGGCACCGGCGCATCAAGCAGGAAGACATCGACGAGCTCACCCACCTCATCGGGGGGAGCAACCATCTCGCCGCCCGCCTCGCCCGCGAACGCGAGCTCGAGACGCTGGTCGAGACCGCCATCGTCGTCTCCAGCCATCTCGAAGTCCCCGAGCTCTTGCGCGAGATCGCCAAGCAGATGACCACCTTGCTCGACGCCCACATGTGCGTGATCTCCGAGTACGACCCAGCGACCCGCACCGTCTCGGTGCAGGCCGAGTACGACGACCTGGGCAACCGCACGGTCGACACGATGACCTACACGCTCAGTCAGTTCCCCATGGCCCGCAAGGCTATCGAGGACCACGAGAGCATCACCGTCAACGTGAGCGACCCTCACGCCGACGCAGCCGAGGTCGCGATCATGCGCCGCGACGGCGACAAGTGCCTTCTCATCCTGCCGATGATCCATCAGGGCCAGGCCATCGGCCTGCTCGAGGTGCTCGACCACCAGCGGGAGCGACGCTTCAGCCGCCAGGAGATGCGCCTCGCCAACGCCCTCGCCGGGCAGGCGGCCGTGGCCATGCACAACGCCAAGGTGTTCGCGCAGCTCAAGCGCAGCGACAAGGACGTGCTTGCCCTCCGCCACGCCATCGAGAAGATCGCCGCCGGGCACGCCGCCCTGCTGAGCCAAGCCTCTTCGCACGGCGTCCTTCAGGCGGCGGCCGACCTGGCGACGCAGGCGCTCGATGCCATGTCCTGCGTGGCCAGCTGCGACGGGTCCACGGCCGGCGCCACGGGCGCGCCGAGCGGCGCCGGCGGAGGCGGCACCACGCAGACCGACACGGCCCACGTGATCGTCTCGACGGCGCCCTGCGGAGCGAGCCAGCTTGCCCTGACCCTCACCCTGAGCCGCGCCGCCGGCGAGGGCCAGGCCGAGCTCCTCAGCCTGGTCGCCGCTATGGCGGCCGGCGCGATCGCGGGTCTGCCCGCGACCTGAGGCCTCCGCGCCGCGCCGTGCGCGGCGCCCGCCGGGCCTCGTCCGAACCGCCCCTCTCAGCCGCGGTCCGCCCCCTCCGCTCTGCTATCCTGACGCCATGCCCGCGGCCGCTCCTCCCCAGCTCGTCGTGCTCGACATTGAGACCACCGGTCTGGACGCGGAGCGCGACCGCATCATCGACATCGGCGCCGTGCGCCTCGGCCCGGACCTCGAAGTCCGCGACCGGTTCGTCACGCTCGTCGACCCCGGCGTGCCGATCCCGCTCTTCATCACGCGCCTGGTGGGCATCGCCGACGCGGACGTGCGCGGCGCCCCCGCCTTCCCCGCGGCATTCGCGGCCCTTCGCGAGTTCGCCGGGGACGCGGTGCTCGTCGGCCACAACGTCGGCTTCGACCGCGATCACCTGGCGGCCGGCGCCCGCAGGGCGGGCCTGCCGCCACTCGCCAATGCGTGGTTCGACACGCTCGAAGCAGCCCTTCTGCTGTACCCGGAGCTCGAGCGGCACGCGCTGGCCATCCTTGCCGCCGAGTTCGGCATCGAGCGCCGGCACCGCGCGCTTCCCGATGCGGAGACGGCGGCCGACGTTCTGAGGCGCCTCTGTGCCCGGGCCGCCGGCCTCGGCGCCGAGGAGCGCGGGCTGCTGACCGCCATCCGCTGGGCGCCGCTCGAGCTGCTCGACCGGTTCAGGGCGACGCCGGACGAGGCGCCCCCGCCAGTGGTCGCCGACGAGCCGCGACTCGCCGGCGGCGCGCTTGCCGTTCTGCCGGTCGAGGCCGACGGCTGGTGCGCCGAGCTGGGGGTCGGCGCGGAGGGCGAGGAGGAGCGCGAGTCAGCTCCCGGCGAGCCGGGCCTGGCCGCGCGTCTCCCCGGCTTTTGCCACCGGCCGGGACAGGCGCTGCTCGCCGCCGCCGCCGCCGACGTCTTCGCCGGCGGCGGCGTGGGCCTCTTCGAGGCCGGCACCGGCATGGGCAAGAGCCTCGCATACCTGCTGCCGGCGGCCTTTGCCAGCGCCGCCGCCGGCCGCCGCATCGTCGTGAGCACCAAGACGAAGGCTCTGCAGCGCCAGCTGGCCGCCCACGAGCTGCCCATCGTCGCGGAGGCGCTGCCGCCGGGCTGGCGCTGGACCTTGCTCATGGGCCGCGAGAACTACATCTGCCGGCGACGGCTCGACGAGGCCGTCGCCGCCCAGAGCGAGGCGCTGCCCGATCGCGAGCGCTCTCTGGCGCTCGCCTACCTCGTCGGCCGGGCGCGGCGCGGTGAGGTCGACCTGTCGGCGCTGCCGTACCGCGCCTCCCGGGAGCTGGCGGCCCTGGCCGAGCTGGCCCGCGAATTGCGTTCTTCGCGGGCCACCTGTCTGGGCAGGCACTGCCCCTCCCGCCGCGGCTGTCACTGGCGGCTCGCGCGCAGCCGCGCCGAGGCGGCGCATCTCGTGTGCGTCAACCACGCCCTGCTGCTCACGGGCCCGGAGACGCTCCCGCCGTTCGAAGACGTCGTGATCGACGAGGCGCATCTCCTCTATCACGAGGCCACCGAGGCGTTCAGCGAGGAGATCGACGCGGTCGCCGTAGACCTGCTTCTCGCCGATCTGCGTGGCCGGCGCCGGCAACGGCCGCTGCCGCTGAGGCTGCGGGCGGCCGCACGGCGCGCCGAGCCCGGCGAGGCGCGCACCCTGGTGGCCGCGGCCGATTCGTGTGAACGGGCCGCGGAGCTGCTGCCCGACCTGGTGGTAGCCGTCGGTGAGACGCTCACCCGGCTCGGCGTCGCCGCCCGCGACGACGACGCCGACCCCGGCGACGGCCGGCGGACCGCGGCGGGCGCGGAGTACAACCAGACCGTGTGGATCACGCCGGGCCTTCGCGAGCACCCCGCGTGGGATCCGTTCGCGGTCGCCACGGGCCTGCTCGCTGAGGGCCTTGCTGCGCTGGCCGCCGGCGTCGCAGCCGCCGCCGAGGCGCTCCCCGAGGAGCACCGCGAGCACGCCGCCGTGGTGGCGCTCGCCGAGGATGCGGCAAACTACGCTGCATTGCTCGGCGAACTGCCCGACAGCGGCGGCGCGGAGGCCGTCGTCTGGGGCGAGATCGAGGCCGCCTGGCGCGCCGGCGGCGGCGCCCCGCGCCCTGCGCGCTGGACGCTCACGCGCACGCCCCTGACTCCGGCGCGCCGGGTGCGCGAGGCGCTCTGGGACCGCCTGCGCAGCGCGGTCCTCACGAGCGCCACCCTGACGGTGTCCGGCTCGTTCGCGTACTTCCGCGACATGACCGGCCTGGACGCGGACGTCGACGTGGTCGAGCGCATCTTCCCTTCGCCCTTCGACTTCAGCCGCCAGGCAGTGCTCGTCCTCGAGCATGACCCCGACGGCGCCTGGCGGCCAGACGCGCTGGCCCAGCGCCAGGGCGAGCGCCTCAAGCGCCTCGCCGCAGTGACCGGCGGCCGCACCCTGGTGCTGTTCACCAACAAAAGGGACATGAACCTGGTGGCCGCCGAGGTGGGCGCGTACGTCGAGGACGACGGCGTCCTCGTGTTGGCCCAGGGCCTACACGGCAGCGCGGCCGCCCTGGCCGATGAGTTCCGCACCCATCCCGAGACGATCCTGCTCGGTGTCGACACGCTGTGGACGGGCCAGGACTTCCCCGGCGACACGCTCACCTGCCTCGTCATCGCCAAGCTGCCCTTCCCGCGCCAGGACCCCCTGTTCCACGCGCGCCGGCGCGCCTGCGAAGAGGCCGGCGAGCGGTGGTTCGACAAGTTCTACCTGCCCGAGGCCGTGCTCAAGTTCCGTCAGGGCTTCGGCCGTCTCATCCGCACCGAGACCGACAGCGGCGTGGTCGTCGTGCTCGACCACCGTCTCACGCAGAAGAACTACCGCCGCGACTTCGTCGATAGCCTGCCGCAGCTCGAGGTCGTCGAAGCCGCTCCGGAGGAGATCCCGGCCGTCGTGGAGCACTACCTGCGACGGCTCGCCGGCGACGCCTGAGCGCCGGGGCGGGCGGCGGCCCTTCCGGTGGCCGGTGTGCGGCCCGCGCCTGGGCCCGCTCGCTGTTCTGCCGGACGATGTCGATGGCGCGGGTGTCGTACGCGCTTTTTCCCGCGTCGTCAGCACCACATCAAGATTCGTTGAAATGAGCCCCGCGGGAGCGTATCCTCAGAGGGACGATCGTCCCTCTGAGGAGAACAGCGCATGCCCGAACACACGCGCGACGAGGCGCCGGCCCCGGGGCAGCAGCCGCAAGTACCGTGCTGCCCACTCCCTGCCGGCGTCTCGCCTCTCCCGGCGACCGACGGGCTCGGAGCCGTCGAGGCCGCACGCCTGGCGGCCGCCGGCAAGGCGCTCTCCGACCCCATCCGTCTGCGTATGCTGGCGCAGATGACGGCGTCGCAGTGCTGTCGCGGGCCGGTGGCCTCCGGGACATCCGGCCGCGGGCCGGAGGGCGTGTGCGTCTGCGAATTGCAGGGTCTCTACGGCCTGGCGCAGTCCAAGGTCTCGTACCACCTCAAGGTGCTCCGCGAGGCCGGCCTGGTCCACGAGACCAGACGCGGCAAGTGGAGTTTCTACGCCGTCGACGAGGCCGCAGCCCGCGCCGCCCTGACGGGACTGGGCAGCCTGCTCGGACTCTAGCGGGCCGCCAACAGCCTACTTGAGCAGCCTGCCGCTGCCCTTGGCCGCCTGCGTGTCGACGCGCTTGAGGACGCGCGCCTTGCTGCTCTTGCCGCAGTGCGGGCAGGTCAGCGCCTTGTAGCTGTAGTACGTGCCGTCGGGGTTCTTGCCGACCGACGACGCAGTGAAGAAGTTGACCGTCGTCGGCACCTGGAAGGCGCGGCCGCACTTGTCGCAGCGGTACCCCGACGTGCGGGACACAAGGCTCACGTACATCCACAGCCCCGCCAGGATGAGGAGGAACGTGGGAAGGAACCCGCGCCACGGGTAGATGACGACGATCGCGAAGAGGACGATCGCCACGAAGATCGCGAGCTTCCAGGTGGTCGACCACCAGTCGTACCTGGTTCGTTCGATGAAGCGGGCCAACCTACAGCCTTCCTTTCGTCACTCCCAGCGGAAGAAGCGCCACGCCGGCACCACGATGGCGCCGCTGACGGCGAGCAGAGTGGCCGTTGGGACCGAGGATGCCGAACCCCTCGCCGCGACGCACCTCGAAGGAGATGACGGCGTCGGCGGCAGCGTCGGCGGCCGGCGCGGCGAACGCCGCGCTCACCCGCCGACGGGCCCGGCGAGGTAGCTCACCAGCGTGAAGATGCCGAACAGCGCCACCAGGACGCCGGCCGCGAAGGCCAGCGTGACGAAGAGGCCTCCGAAGAACTGCTTGGCCATGATGCGCTCCCGCTCGAAGTGGCTCGGCCGGCGCACGTGCGCCACGCCAGAGTATGCCACTCCACCGGCCGCAGAGAAACCGCGGCGAGCGTCCGGGTCAAGTCATCGGACTCATCAGCCGCCGAGTGGGTACGAGAGAGCGAACCGTACCAACGAGGAGGGAGATCCATATGGACGTCGAGTTCCAGATCGGCCCGGCCTTCACGGTCGCCGTCGCCCGCCTGGCCGGCGGGGAGAAGTTGCGCGCCGAGAGCGGCGCCATGATCAGCATGACCACCGGCACGCAGATCGAGACCACGACCCAGGGCGGCATCCTCAAGGGCCTCAAGCGCTCCTTCTCGGGCGAGTCCTTCTTCATGAACATGTTCACGGCGCCACCGTCGGGCGGCGAGATCCTGCTGGCCTCGTCGCTGCCCGGCGACATGACCTACGTGGACCTGCAGGGCGAGACGTGGCTGTTCCACCGCGACGGGTTCATCGCCTCGGAGCAGACCATCGACCTCGACACCAAGTGGGGCGGCCTCAAGGGCGCCTTCGGGGCCTCATCATTCTTCGTCGTCAAGTGCAGCGGGCAGGGCAAGGCGATCGTCGCCCCTTAGGACCTATCCCTGTAGGGCCGCCGCGAGGCGTGCGGCGTGCGCCTTCTTGAAGGCGATCAGGCCGCAGGCCAGCTGCAGCAGGGCGAGGTGGTTCTCGGCCTTCTTCGACCAGCGGATGAGCAGGG
>Ga0315281_10006049_pt1 | contig 17244 bp, 14 predicted proteins | sample YL17G07_0_MG_FD_204540 | JGI IMG/M metagenome (GOLD analysis project Ga0315281, IMG submission 204540) | Sediment microbial communities from Yellowstone Lake, YNP, Wyoming, USA - YL17G07_0 | ecosystem: Environmental > Aquatic > Freshwater > Lake > Sediment | place: USA: Wyoming | collected...
TCCTCATTCGACTTTTTTCACCCATTCTCCCGACGAGACTATCGACCTGGCCAAAAAACTGGCCGGCAAGTTCAAAGGAGACGAAGTCGTCTTCCTCATCGGCGAGCTCGGCGCGGGCAAGACGGTCTTCACAAAAGGCATCGCTGCCGGCTTAGGCCTTGAGAATATTCATCAGGTCTGCAGCCCCTCGTTCACGCTGATGAACGTCTACCAAGCCAGGGTCCCCATTTATCACTTCGATCTTTATCGTTTGACCAAAGACGGCGAAATTTTTGAATTGGGCTTCGAAGACTATATCGGAGAGGGGGTCATCGTCGTCGAATGGGCGGAGAAGATCAAATTCTCGATCGAAGCGATTTATATTACGATCAAAATCGAAGACGGCGACCGGCGGAGGATTGAGATAAATCCTCCCTTCCCGCGTTTTATTAAAAAAGGGAAGAGGGAGGATTAGAATGTGGCCCATGTCCTCGTTGATTCGTCCTATTTAAAAAGGAAGAGAGGCCAGGATGAAGCTCGAACAACTCAAAGAGCGGATCTATGAAGTCATGGATTTTCCCAAGCCCGGCATCGGGTTCAAGGACATTTCGCCCTTGGTCCATGATGCGGCCAGCTATAATTTTGCCATCGACAAGCTCGCGGCATGGGCGAAGAAAAAGAAGCCGGATGTGGTCGTCGGTATCGAATCCCGCGGGTATCTCTTCGCCGCGCCGGTGGCCCGCGAGCTCAAGCTCGGGCTGGACATCATCCGAAAAAAGGGCAAACTGCCGCGCAAAACAGTCTGCGTCAAGGCGCCCAATGAATACGCCGTCGAATATTTCGAGATGCACGAGGATACCATCAAACCCGGCCAGCGCGTCGTCATCATCGACGACTTGATCGCCACAGGCTCCTCTTCGATCAGCGCCATCGACTTGGTGAAGCTCTTAAAAGGCAATCCCTTGGGGTTTGCGGCGGTGGTCGAGCTCTGTTTTTTGAATGGTGTTCCCGCCATCAAAAAAGCGCATCCTGAGGTCGATGTCTTCAGCCTCATTCAATATAAGGAATAATTAAGCCAAGGGAGGTGCAATGAGCAATGGGCTTGACCGGTATTTCCGGCTCCGGGAAAACCATACGACCGTCCGGACCGAACTCCTGGGCGGCGCTACGACCTTCATGACCATGTCTTACATCATCTTCGTCCAGCCGGCAATCCTTTCGCAGGCAGGGATGGACAAGGGCGCGGTCATGGCCGCAACCTGCATCGCCAGCGCCGTAGCAACCCTGCTGACGGGGCTTCTCGCGAATTATCCGATCGCCCAGGCCCCGGCCATGGGGCACAACATTTTTTTCGCCGTCATCGTCTGCGGGACCATGGGATATTCTTGGAAGGTCGCGCTCGGCGCCGTGTTCATTTCGGGGGTCGCCCAGATCATCCTGTCGTGCGTCGGCTTTTATGGGAAACTTATAGAGGCCGTTCCTGACGCTTTGAAACATGCCATCGCGGTCGGAATCGGCCTTTTGATCGCCCTCATCGGGCTGGAATACGGCGGCGTTGTTGTCAGTTCCCCGGGAACATATGTCGGCCTGGGCGAATTGACCAGCCGGCCTGTGCTTCTCGTCTTGTTCGGCGTGGTGCTCAGCGCGATTCTCATGACGCGGAAGGTGCCCGGGGCTATCTTGCTCGGCATCCTGACGACGGCCTTGCTCGGTATTCCGCTCGGCATCGTAAAATATCACGGGTTCCTGGCGGCGCCGCCGAGCCTCGCGCCTACATTTTTAAAGCTGGATATCATCGGCGCTTTTAAATCCGGCTTTTTTACGGTCATTTTCGTCTTCTTCTTCCTCGATATGTTCGACTGCGTCGGAACCTTAATCGGTGTGAGCAGCCCGGCTGGCTTTATAAAGGACGGAAAACTGCCAAGGGCCAACCGGGCGATTTTAGCCGATGCCATCGGGACGGCCGAAGGCGCGCTCCTTGGGACATCCACGGTCTCGAGCTACATCGAGAGCGCCACGGGAATCGCCCAGGGCGCCAGAACAGGGCTGGCCAACGTCTTCACTTCGCTGCTGTTCATCGCAGCTCTCTTTTTCAGCCCTCTCGCGGAAATGATCAGCGGCGAGGTCAAATTTAAGGAATTGACGCTCCATCCCATCATTGCGCCGCCCTTGATCATTGTCGGCTACCTCATGATGAAGTCCGTGACGCAGATCAATTGGGACGATTTGACCGAGGCCATTCCGGCGTTCCTGACGATCGCCATCATGCCGCTCACGGTGAGCATCACCGAAGGCATCGCCTTCGGGTTCATCTCCTACTCGATCCTGAAGCTCGTCTCGAAGCAGGGGAAAAGGGTCCACTGGCTCGTGTATCTGTTCTCGGTATTGTTTATCCTACGGTATATATTAAAATAATTGAAAGCAAAAAATGGCTCGGGTCCCGTCGCCGATCAGCCCCGATCGGCGCCACGCGCGCCATTTCGTTCTGTCAAACGCCGGCCGAGGAGAACACGTTTCATGTCAAAGACGAAAAATATTACATTTAAAGCAATCATTCTCTCATTCTGCGCTTTTTGGGCGGCGAGATGCGCCCGCCTAACCGTCAAGCCTGACCTCGCCCTCGGCCCGAGCGAAACGAGATGGGTCGACAAGATGATGAAGCAGATGAGCCTCGAGGAAAAGGTCGGGCAGATGATCGCCTGCCGGTATACGGGCGGCTTTTTTAATGACGACAGCGACTATATGGCCGGCCTGAAAGACCTGATCGTAAACCATAAGATCGGCGGCCTGATCATTTTCCTCGGCGAGGCGTATGAGACCGCCCATTTGAACAACGCCCTTCAAGGCCTGGCCAAAATCCCGCTGCTCATCGCTTCCGACCTCGAACGGGGAGCCGGAAACCAGATCACGGGCGCGACCCTGTTTCCGACGCTCATGGCCCTCGGTGCCGCGAATTCCGAGGAACTGGCCTATAAAATGGGAAGGGTCACGGCCGAAGAGGGGAGGGCGCTCGGGATTCATATGACCTATGCGCCCGTGGTGGACGTCAACATCAACCCCGATAATCCCATTATCAATACGCGTGCGATCGGCGAGGATCCGGATCAGGTCAGCCGTCTGGCGGCGGCCTTCATTAAGGGCTGCCAGGAAGGCGGCATGATCGCCACGGCCAAGCATTTCCCCGGCCACGGCGACACCGACCAGGATTCCCACAGCCTTCTCCCGACGATCAGAGCCGATCGCGAGCGGCTGGAAAAGGTCGAACTCTATCCCTATAAAAAGGCGTTCGAGGCCGGCGTTCAAGCGGTGATGGTCGCTCATCTCAACGTACCCGCGCTCGACTCCACGCCGAACCTTCCAAGCTCCTTATCGCCGGCGATCATGACCGAGCTCCTCCGCAAGAAGATGGGCTTCAAAGGGCTGGTCGTCACGGACGCCATGGAGATGGGAGGCGTCACGAACTCCTACGCGAGCACCGAGGCCGCCCTGCAGTCGATCCTGGCCGGCGTGGACATGGTCCTTCTCCCGCCCGAGCCGGGCAAAGTCGCCGATTTCCTGATCGCTGCGGCGAAATCGGGCAAGCTGCCGGAGGCGCGCATCGATGAATCTGTGCGGCGAATTCTCGAGGTCAAAGCCCGCCTCGGCCTTCATCTCAATAAGATCGTCGATGTTGAGGCTTTGCCGAAAAAGATCGGGACCAAAGAGAATCTGAGACAGGCGTTCCTGACATTCGAAAGCGCGGCGACCTTGGTCAAGAATGAAAGGGGAGTGCTACCGTTGTCAGCGCCGGGCAAAAAATTCGCCGTGCTTTCCTTGAGCAGCGATCAGGGGGATTATTTCGCCGGCCGGACTTTCGCCGACGCGGTCAAGAAAAGGGCTCCGGGGACGCAAGTTTTTTATGCGGACGCCACGACGGGGAAAGAGGCTCTGGATGATGCTTTTTTCAAGGCCGCGGAATCCGATCTCGTCGTTTGCGCCGTTTTTTCGAGCCTGAGGGCGGGGAAGGGGAGCGTCGGGCTTGATCCGAACCACGTCGATCTGATCAAAACTCTCGCCGCAACCGGGAAGCCTGTCGTCGTCTTGAACTTCGGGAGCCCTTATCTGCTGAAAAATTTCCCGGAGGTTGATGCTTGCCTCTGCCTCTACCGGAACACGCCGCAAGCCCAGGACATCGCCGCGAGGGCGATCTTCGGGGAGATGGACGTCAAGGGAAAGCTCCCGGTCTCTCTGCCCGGGCTTTATCTCATAGGGCAGGGAGTGGAGCTTAAGAAAATAAAATAAAATGGAGGCATAGTTCACGAGCGGCGATGATGCCCCGTGACTTGCCACGGGGAGCCGCGAAGCGGTCCATAAAAATCTTTTATCTATTCAAGACTAAACGCTTTTTGGGGCAATGGCGTATTTAATATTGAGAAATGTGCCCCGAAATTTGGACCACTCCTGGCGCCAATTTTTCCATTCTATAATAGACATTATTAGAGGGCGAAAAGTTCCTCGAGGAGGAGGGTATGAAAAAGGCCGTTACAATTTTTGCGTGTATTCTTCTTTTATCCGCTTGTCAAAAGCAGCCAAAGATCGACAGGGTGACGGAAAACGGCGTAGAAGTCGTCCTGAATCATATTCAGCCTTACAGCCTCAAAGGCGAATCCGGGACTCTCATTCTTGAACGGGCATTTTCCATTGACACGGAAAAGGAAGATATGTTGAAGGTCGGATTGACCGACATCGAGACATTTGACGTCGATCAGGAAGGCAATATTTTTATCATTCAATGGCAGAGCAAAGACAATTTCGTCTTCAAATTCAGTCCGGAGGGGCGCTTTATGAATTCGTTTGTGCGGTTCGGCCAGGGGCCGGGCGAGTTGGAATACGGAGGGAGAATACTCGTCAGCCCGCAAAACGAGGTCATTGCCAAAGATCCCTCCAAGACAAAATTTCTGATCTATGATCGGGAAGGTCGATTCCTCAGGGAAATTCGTTTGGAGAAAACGTATGGCCCAGTTCCCCTGAAGAACGACAAATATCTCATATTTTGGGGAGAAGATACGCCGGAATGGCGAAAACAGTATGTCGGCCTGTGCAACTCAGAATTTAAGGATGTAAAAGTGCTTGATGCGTTCCAATATCCCAACGCCATGAATGTCCGGTGTCCCGTGAACCGGGATCTGATGATTTATCAAGTTGCGGAGGATAGAATCTTTGTCGGAAACACGGCCAAAGGATATGAAATCCAGGTCTATGATCTTAATGGAAATTTGCTGCGAAAAATTAGAAAAGAATTTAAGCCCGTCGCTGTCTCAGAAGAGGTCAAGGAGGATTACTTTAAGCTCTGGCCAAAGGATGATCCTTTAAGAGACAATTTCTATTTTACGGAGCACTGGCCTCCTTTCCGCGGTCTATTTGCCGATGACAACGGGCGGCTATTCATCCTAACCTATGAAGCGGGCATAAATCCCGGGGAGTTTATGTACGATATTTTCAATCCCGAGGGAATTTTTATCGGAAGAATGAGTTTGGCAAACATGAAAAATCTTTGCCGTCCTAATTCATTCACAGTAAAGGTTAAAAAGGACTGCCTCTACGGTCTTCAAGAAAAGGAAAACGGCTACAAAGAATTGGTGGTTTATAGAACGATTCGGAGGTGAAATTTATTTATTTCTCTTCGCGGGTCAATATTTGCCTTTATCCCAGGCGTCACGAGTGCCGGGCAAAATATCAAATAAAATGTAACGGATTAAAAGGGGGACACGTACCGAATTCTCCGGAATTCGGTACGTGTCCCCGGTTTTCGATCGTCTGTCCCAAATGCGGCGGTCAGATGAAGGTCATCGCTTTCGTCCCGGATTTTCAGGCAGTGGATCGCATCATCGACCATCTCAAGCTGGCGTTTGTGGCCGAGAAGCCGCCGCCGTTGCGCGTCTTCGGGCAGGTCGCCCTGATTGCGGCCGCGGAGGGGAGAGCGTAATATTTGTCTGATCTATGATTTCGAAGGGGCGATGTCCAAGAAAACTCCTATTCCTTTTATTTCACGACGACCTTTATGATTATATTGCCAGGAAGGGAATCATCAAGCTTCATCCCATTGATAATCGCCAGGGCTTCCCATTTATCCTCCGGCTCGCCGAATTTCTGGAGGGCTTGGCGTAAGCTTCCCCGGGTTGTGGTTCTTTTTTCAGCCAGTCGATCGGCTTTGACGTTGATTTTATTAGAGTCCGTTAAGTTTTTAAATTGACCCATGGTCTGGTCAAAAACGGGGAAATAGCCGTCAAACCGTGCCTGTCCCGTATATCCAAGAAAAACATACACGGTATTTTCTTTCTGGATGAAATAAGACAAGACGCGAATGAGGCCTTGCTCCGTTGTGATGTCGGAGATTATTCGATGAGCCTGCAATCCATTGACTTGGGTGCTTTCTGATTTTACGACAACAGCTTTGTTTTCATTGATGAACGCATCGGCTGCAGCCGAAGGAGATTTTTCGGGTGCCATTGAGAAGAGGATGACCGCATTCTGTTCTTGATTGAACATCTGCACTTGAGATGATGTGTTGTTGACCTTCCAGCCCGCAGGGACCGGAAACTGAAATCTGAGTTGAGGGTGATAAAAAATATTGCCTTCGACATAACCCTGGCGCGGATCTTCGCCGAAGACAATTCCATCGATCTGCTTTAAATATTGATCGCGATTTGTGGCAAATTGGGTTTGTTGAATTTTGGCCTGCCATGCCTGAGTGTCTCGTTGGACGGCGGCGATTCTATCAGGCGGGTTGGGGTGAGTGGAGAACCACCCGGGAAGTCCGCCTTGAGCCTCTCCCGGATTGAGCCGCTCTAATGAGACAAATAAATTCGCCATATGATTGGCGTCGTATCCGGCTTTGGAGGAATATTCGACTCCCAGGGCATCCGCCTGGCGTTCGTCATCTCTGCTGAAGCTCAAAAATAGCATGCCGACCCCAAATTGGGCTACGCCGGCGTATTTGCTAAACGTTTTTGAAACCATGGCCCCCAGGCCCAATCCTAATTGGGCAACCTGGGCCCGGCTATACTGTTGGGCGGTGTGACGCGCGGCAATGTGGCCGATTTCATGGGCCACGACGCCGGCCAATTCGGCTTCGTCGTTGAGGTAGGCTAATATCCCTCGGGTCAAATAAACAAACCCGCCGGGCACGGCAAAAGCGTTAACGACCGGGCTATCCAGCACCTTGACGGAATAATACAGATTCGGCTGGTGACTTAAAGCCCCCAATTTTTTTCCGAGGGCGGTTACGTAACGAGACAAATCGGCATCCTCATATTTGCCGAAGGTTTGTAAAACTTGTGGATCCGTCTGCTGTCCCATCGCGAGTTCGTCAGCTGTGGACAGGAGCATGAGTTCCCTTTTACCGGTGACCGGATTTAAAACGCAGGAAACGGCCCAAACCATAAGGGCGACGACGATGGCTCTGACTACGGTTTTTGAAACGATTTGTCGATCCATCCTACAACTCCTGGAATAATTCCCGATCATGGGAATATTGAGAATTTATATACATTTTGTTTAGGACTATTTTGAGATCCGTGAAATCATTTTCTTTTTGGCTCAAGAATCGGGGCAACAAGCGATGGGCGAGTTCGATCGTGCTCTTCTTTCGATCCGGGATAACAAGGATGACATAAATCTCCGTGAGCAGCCCGCGGAGGAGTTGTATCCGCTGAAGCTCTTCTCGGTTCGAAGCTGAGAGAACTGCGATGGAATCCGGTTCTATGGGCATCCGGAGTCTCTCCCTGAAGTCATCCAGTCTTTTGAAGAGTTCTATTTTACTTTCTGGGATCACCTTATGAACGGATGCCTCAAGTCTCTTTTTATTTTGATCATCCCCACTTGAATAAAAAAGCAGTTGCATTGGGTTTAAATTTTCCTTTTAAAACGAATCTAGGCCATTTCTCTTTATGCCTACTAAATCATAATCAAGAAACATGCCAAATTCATAAAACCAGACAATTAGTTTTTTATAGGGGGGAAAAAATCTTATTAGCCGCTTTCCCTCAGAATAGGCAGCACTTTGTTCTCTTAAATAGCACTTATTCCAATAAATGCGCACTCATTCTCTATTTTTTTAAAGGCCATGACCGGCATCATACCGGCCAACGCCCATCAGTTGGTCGGTATTTTCTGAGAAGAGTATAGAATCTTGAGCGAGACACGCCGGAAATCCGGCAAGCTTTGTTGTTATCTCCGCCCACAAAAGAGATCAGGTCCTTCAGATACTGTTGCTCTGCTTCAGAAACTGCTGCTTTCCGAATTTCTTTCAATTTGGGCGGCACTTTGGGAACGCTCGAGCGTATCTCTGGCTTACCCTGGCTTACCGGCTTCTTCAGGAAAGAATTCCGGGCCACCTGAATGCGAATATACGTCGGAAGGTGTTTGGGGAACAGCATGGGTTCATCTTTTGCCGAAAGCAAAGCTTTCTCCAGAGCTTGGATCAGTTCTCGCACATTGCCGGGCCATTTATATTCGGTCACGACATCCCAGAATTCAGGAGAAGCTCCTTTTGGTACTATTCCAAACCGCTCGCACAAGCCGTTCATATAAAAGACCGTCAATTTTTTGATGTCTTCGAGAAATTCTCTCAAGGGGGGCAATTCAATAATAAGAGTCCGGAGCCGGAAGAACAGATCTTCCCGGAATCGTCCCTGCCGGACCATGCTTTCCAAGTTTCGGTTTGTCGCCGCCACAAGCCTGAAATCGCTCTCGATTTCTTGACGTCCTCCGACAGGACGGAAGCGATGCTCTTGAATGACCCGGAGAAATCGCTTTTGAATCAAAAACGGCAGCTCCCCGATCTCATCTAAAAAAAGAGTTCCTCCGTCGGCTTGCTTGATCAACCCCTCCTCGCTTCGATCGGCTCCGGTGAACGCCCCCCGTTCGTGCCCAAAAAGAACGCTTTCCACCAGCGTCTCGGGAAGCGCCGTGCAGTCAACGACCACAAAATTTCTTTTGGCCCGAGAGCTGTTATGATGGACAGCCCTTGCAAAAAGCTCTTTCCCGGTTCCGGTTTCGCCGGTGATGAGAACATTGACGTTGCAGCCGGCGGCCTGGACAAGAAGTTCCAGACAAGTAGTGATCTTTTGTGAATCTCCGATAATGTCCTTTCTTTTCAAAACGATCGGCGGCTTCCCCGATTTTCTTTCCGCTCGATATTCCAGAGCCCGGATAATGGGAAGCTTTAGGGCTTCGAATGAAGCCGGCTTTTCTATATAATCCCAGGCTCCATTTTGAATGGCGAGTTCGGCCTCATCGGGATCGCCGAGTCTAGTTATAACGATGATTTCAGGGGAAAATCGAGTTGCTTTGATCTTCGGCATGAGATCCAAGCCGCTTCCATCGGGCATTTGTACGTCGAGAAAAACGACATCGAATGGCTCTGATTGGACCTTCCTGAGCCCCTCTCTGGGTGTGTGTGTATAGGATGGGTTATGCCCCAACTGAGTTACGACATTCGCGATCCAGTCGCAAATTAGCTTATCATCATCAATGATAAGAATATTTGCCATTTGACTCGTTCCGCTTCCCGTTTTGAAAATATTTTATTAAAAGAAATTTTTGATGTCAAGCCCTGAATCGCGCGATCTCGTAATCAGGAGATGCGTCGGCTCAGGGCGGGGGTGGAAGGAATTAGAGGCGGCCGGTGCCGAGCCCTGCCGGCTCTTTGGGAAGAGTCAGAACGTCTTCTATCAGAGCTCGAGGGAGACATCCTCTCTGTAATCCACGGAGATAGACTGAGGGCGTGGGGCGCGGAAAAGGTGCGCGAGGCGCGGGAGCTATTCGGAAAGAAACGGAGTTAGCGGCGGGCTATTTTTTCTTGCCTTTCTCCTGGCCCTTGCCCTGGTTTTCGTCCTTGATCTTCCGGCCTTGCTCCCGCTCTTTCTTCATCTCTTTTTTTTGCTGTTTTTTCTTAGCCTTGGCCATGGCCTTCATGTTGTCCAAGGAGCCGCGGGCGTTCGCCTTCATCTGCTTGAATTCCGGAGAGCCGGGCTTGATGCCCATGTTCATGGCCATCACGCCCCACCCCTGACCCTGGTTCTTGCTGTACTCCTCGGCGACAACGCCGACGGGCTTCTTGAAGATCTTGGAAAGAACCGTGGCCATGAACGTGTCCCCATCACTGAGGCCGTACCGTTCTTTCGCCTGGCGGATCTCCTCCTCCGGGACGTTGTGCTTCTGGCTGAGCTGACGGATGAATCCTTCACGGTCGGCTTTCGCCAGTTGGTCGATCTTCCCGAGCAGGGAATTGAGCTTCCTGTCTCCGGTCGTCGTCCGCTGGGCGAAGGCCGCGCCGTGGACGAGCAGAGCCAGGAAAACAAGGCATGTCGTTGCGGTCAGGAATTTCTTCATTTCATACTCCTTATGAAATACATGACGAATCCTCTTTTCCGGGAGGGATAACGTCAGAATTCTCTTCATGGCTGATTTCCCTCTGTCCAAATCATTTTGTCCTCTTTCTTTTCCTTGGCCTCTCGATGTCCTGCGCCTATTTTTTTGAAAGGACGATGGGCTTGGGAGAAGCCATCTGTGTTTATGCAGTTTTCATGCCAACATCTTTCCGCGTTCAAAGAGTGACGGTCATCAATCGCCGCATCTGCGGTAAAACCAGGTTTTGACCAGCTGAGTGAGGATCGCATAGCCCGGCAGCATGATCGCTAACATCAGCCAGCACAGCGGCGGAAGCGGAACAAACTCGAGCGTGCGGGCCAGGGAAAAAACCGTCAGCAGTAGTCGCTCTGCTTGATTTTGCCTCTTTCATGAACATGGCTCGATTCTTGATCTCACATTCCTGCTGTGGCAGGAATATATCGTTCTCGTCGTCCGGAGAAGACGGTCCTCTATCGGGTGCTCTTTCATTATTTTGAAAGATTCGTCGCGGAATACGAGGCCGATTCGAGCGGAACTATGGCTATTTCTGTCCCATCATCAAAGACGTCGTCGAGAAGTATTTTGATTGCGGCAATCCCCGCTGCGGGTTTACCCGGATCCGCTGTCCGCGCTGCCGGGCGGATCATCTTCTGATGTTTTCCTGCAAGACCCGGGGATTTTGCCCCTCCGGTCCTGTTCAAGTAATTGCCGCTACGCCAACCCGCCGCCGTCCACCACCAGCGCCGCACCGGTGACGTAGCTGGAGGCCTCGCCTGCCAGGAAGAGCACCGCCGCCGCGATCTCCTCGGGCCGCGCATAGCGCCCCAGTGGACGGCTGGCTGCGTCGGCCAGGAACTCCTTCTCAGGCTGGGCCAACTGCTTCGCCTCGTTCCGCAGCATGGGTGTATCAGTATCGCCGGGGCAGACCGCGTTGACGCGTATGTTCTGCCCGCCGTGGTCGATGGCCATGGCCCGCGTCATGTTGGTCACCGCGCCCTTGGAGGCGCAGTACGAGACGGCATTCCCGCCGCCCTTCAGGCCCCAGCAGGAACTGGTATTGATGATGGCTCCGCCGCCGCGCTTCTCGATCTGCGGGATGGCGTATTTGCTCATTAGGAAGATCGACTTGACGTTCACATCCATGACGCGGTCCCACTCGGCTTCGGTCGTGGTGAGCACGTCGGCACGGCGGATGATGCCGGCGTTGTTGAACAGGATGTCCAATCCGCCGAAGGCCGCCACGGTCTGCGCGACGGCCTGCTGGCACTGCTCGGACCGGGTCACGTCGCAGGAGATGAAGACAGCCCTGCCGCCCGCGGCCTCGATCTCGCTCAGCGCGGACTTGCCCTGTTCCGCGTTGATGTCGATAATTGCGACCGCTGCACCTTCCCGGGCAAACAGGATGGCCGTCGCCCGCCCGATCCCCGAGGCGCCGCCGGTGATGAGCGCCACTTTGTTTTTTAAAATGTCCATGCTGGATTCCTTTTGTTGATGATTTCAGCACAGAGACGCAGAGAGCACGGAGCGTTTTTCTGGATCTCTGTGTCTCAGTGGCTACTTTAATTTTCCTGAATATACCTCGTCTTCGTCCCGTTGTTATGCCTGGCTGGCCAGTCCTCCGGCGATCTCACCGCCGTCGATGACGTAATACTGTCCGCTGATAAAGGCCGCCTCGTCCGAGGCCAGGAAGGCGAACAGCGCCGCCACGTCCTCCGGCCTGCCCGGTTTACGCAGCGGGACCTTGTTCTCAAAGGTCCGGCGCACCTCAGGCGTATACTCGGCTTCCTGCATGGGGGTCATGATGAAACCGGGGCAGATGGCATTGACGCGGATGGAGGGTCCCAGTTCGAGCGCCATCGAGCGGCTCAGTTCGATCACGCCGGCTTTGGTGGCGTTGTAGTCGGCGTAATAGTGATAACCCATCAGGCCGTTGGTGGAGCCCATGTTCAGGATCACACCGCCGCCTCCGGCCAGCATGCGCCGGGTAGCTTGCTGCGCTACATAGAAGACGCCGTTCAGATTGACACCAATGACCGTGCGCCACTGATCCGGTGTGATGTCCATGAACGGGTGGCGGATACTGATGCCGGCGTTATTGATCAACACGTCCAGCCCGCCGAACAGCCGGTCCAGTTCATCGAATGCCCGCGCCACCGACTTATCGTCCGAAACATCGGCGTGGATCGTACCCTGCAGGCCGGGCAGCTCCTTCCGGGTGCGCTGCAGTGCGGCCTCGTCCCGGTCGAGGATGGCGACGCGCGATCCTTCTTCGAGGAAGCGTCCCGCGGTGGCAAAGCCGATCCCGCTTGCCCCGCCGGTGATGAGCACTCTCTTGTCTTTCAAGCCGCGCATAAGGACTCCTTTCGATTGAGACTGACAAAGACTTGGAAAGTATTCTGAGATTCATTTTTTGCCGCGGATGAACACAGATAAAAAGCATTTGGGAGCCTTTCATCGGGAATCTTAATTAAGAATCTGTGTCTATCTGTGTTCATCTGTGGTGAATATTTAATCAGCATCTTCTAAGTGGAAATCCGATAAATGATTTTCTCGTGATATCCGGTGACGACCTCGACGTATCCCGCCAGCAGGCGGTCGACCTCGGGATCGCCCGAATCCACCAGCAGCGGCTCCCCTCGCAGGGCGGCGATCTTGGATCCCAGGCTGACGATCAGGATGTTATCCCGGCCCACCCTGCGGATCACCTGCGGACTCAACTGCTGGTTGCCGCGTCCGAATAGGAATCCCTGCCCGCCTGTGGGCGTGACGATCATCCCCAGCGGGCGCTTTTCAAGCATCTCCAGGATCTGCCGCTCGCCCACATCCATTAACAGAATTTCATTACGGGTGATGATGTCCACGCCAACCAGAGTCTTGGATAAGCCCAGCCGTTCGGCGACCGCCCGGGTCGTGGTTCCCGGCCCGAGCAAGTAGGCCCGGTCAGGAGCCATGCGCTCGATCACCTCGGCGGCGATGGCCTGGGCCTGGGCGGTTTCGCTGGCGGGTGTGGGCACTTTCTGGTTCTGGACGTACTCGCGGCGGTAGGGGATCTTCAAGTAACCGTACAGCCGGGTGACGATCCGATCCTCCCGGTAGGCGACCTCGTCCAGGTCAAGCACTTCGGCCTCGCGCAGGCGGACCCGCCTGCCTCGCAGGAATTCCGCCGCTAGTTCCCCGGTCTTGCGCGGCGTGAGGCCGAATACCGCTGAATGGATTTTGACGCCCGCCGGGATGCCAAGAACGGGGAAGTCATTACCGATCGCCTCGTACACGTCGCGTGCGGTTCCATCTCCACCGGCGAACAGGATCAGGTCAACCTCAGCCGCGCGCATGGCCTGCGCGGAGTTGCGGGTGTCCTCAGCGGTGGTGCAACCACTACTCCCCCCTCTCCCGATGGGAGAGGGGAAGGGGGTGAGGGACAAGAGGCGAGGGCTAAATCCACAGCGGCGGGCGACCGCCTCTCCCATCTGGTCCGGCGGGGTCAGCAGTTCGATATCCTCTGAAAATGAACGCAGCGCCTCCAGCGCCTCAGCGGTTCGTTCCTGAGCCAGCGGTTCGGCGCCCAGTTGGCGGGCGCGCTGCTGCACCTCAAGACCATCGCTGCCTTTCAACCCTACACGCCCGCCGAGGCCGGCGATGGGATTGACTATCAATCCTAGCTGCCTGAGTTCCAACAGTTAGCCTTTTTTCTTACCGGTCTTGCGCAGATACGCCCGCCAGGTGACCGCCCACTCGTCCGGATTGTCGAAGGGTTCGTGATGGGTGTGATGGACGGTGCTGTTGTGCGGTGCAGTCTTGATGATCTCCGGATCCGTATAGGCTTCGTCGGAGATCTGCTTGAGCATCGCGGCATATTCGTCCAGGTCCGTTTTTGAATAGGATTCAGTCGGCTCCAGCGTCATCGGCTCGGGGACGACATAGGGATGGTGGCTGGTCCAGTAGTGCATGCCGAAGTCGGCCACGCGCGTCTCGATCTCCTCCGAGTGAACCCCGGTCTCGCGGGTCAACTGCTCCCAACTGTAGCGAACCTGCTCGATGCGGCGTTTGCCTTTTGCATACGGCGCGCAGGCACCGCGGATCTCGAGCACCTTCTTGAGCAAGTAGTTGTTGTTGAGCACGGCCACCTCGGCGACTTCGCGCAGGCCGTCGGCGCCCAGGCTCATGATCCAGGCGTAGGCGCGCAGGATGTTGGGCGCCACGCCGTAGAACGGGCGCGTCTTGCCGATGCTCTGCGGGCGGCTGTAATCCAGATAATATTTCCGGCCGTCGAATTCCACGGTCGGGACGGGCAGGAAGGGTGCCAGGGCCTCCGTCACGCCGCTGGCGCCGGCCGCCGGTCCGCCGCAGCCGTGCGGGGTGGAGAAGGTCTTGTGCAGGTTGAAGTGACAGGTGTCGAAGTTGGCCTCGCGGGCGCGCGTAATGCCCAGGATGCCGTTGGCGTTGGCCTGGTCGTACGAGCACAGCCCGCCCGCGGCGTGCACGATGCGCACGAACTCCTCGATGCGCGGGTTGAATATGCCGGTGTCCTCCGGGTTGGTGATGAGCAGCGCCGCCGTCCGGTCGGAGACCGCTGCCTTGAGGGCCTCCAGGTCGGGGTAACCATCCGCGTTCGGGTAGAGCGTAATGACCTTGTAGCCGGCCACTTTGGCCGCCGCGCCGTTGGACGGGTGCGAGAAAATGGTCGTGATGACTTCGTCGCGCTGTTTATCCTGCCCGCGGGAGGCGTGATAGGCGCGGATCATGCAGACGTTGGCATAGATGGCCGCCGAGCCGGCTCCCGGCTGGAGCGTAACCCGGTCCATGCCGGAGATTTCCTTGAGCATCCCCTCCAGTCGGTACATCACTTCCAGGATTCCCTGCGCTGTGGATTCATCCTGCAGCGGATGCAGCTCGGTCAGTTTTGGAGTTCGTGCCAGCTGGTCGTTGACCTTGGGACTGTACTTCATCGTGCAGGTGCCCTGGCCCACGTCAATGTTCAGGTCGACGCCCAGGTTCTCCTGCGAGAGTCGCGCGTAATGGCGCAGGACGTGCACCTGGGACATCTCCGGCAGGGCGGGCGGTTCGTCGCGGCGGACTGAATTGGGCAATGCCCGGGCCGGGTTGCCGACCTCCCCCTCGATCCCCGCCTCGACCGGAGGCAGCAGCACGCCGCGCTGGTCGGGCTGGCTGAGTTCGAAGATGACAGGCTCGTCCCAGCGCGCCTGGTGAAAGCGGCGCGGCATCGGTTTCGGTGTGATCGGTTTCATTTCACCACCTCCTTCAGGGCGGCGGCCAAGCGGTCGAGATCGGCCTGGGTATGAACCTCGCTCACGCAGAACAGGATGCTCTGGCCCAGAGTTGGGAACTCGCTTGACAGATCCTTACCTCCGAAGATATCCCGCTCAAGCAAAGCCTTGTTGACCGCCGCGGCACTCTTGCCTGCATCGTCGAAGTTCACGACGAACTCGGTGAAGTGCGGTGTATCGGCGAAGGTCACCTTGAGACTGGGGGTCTGCGCAATCTTCTGCATGGTGTAGCGGCATCTCTGCATGAGTCCTTCGCCGATCTCCAGCATGCCCTGCGGTCCCATCAATGCCAGGTAAACACCGGCAGTGATACCCCACAGCGCGGCTGCTGTGCCGACCCATTCCTTGCCTTCTTCGCGCAGGGCGAAGGACGTCCGCTCGTAGGCCACGTCACCGAAGCCGTATTCGCCTTCGACGACCGTCGGCGCGACGCCGAACAGTCGGGAGGGAAATTCCATCACGAACCTTGGATCGTCGTTGGAGGCGATGAACCCGGCGTGACCGCCACCGTAATGCATGTGGATGCCCAAGGTCTGGATATCGCCGCAGACGATATCGGCTCCATAATCAACCGGAGGCCGGATCACGCCCAGCGAAAGAGGGTCGACCCCGACGACGCACAACGCTCCGGCGAGGCGGGCCGCGGCGCTGATCTGGTCGGGCCGGGTCTCGATCAAACCCAGGTAAGTGGGATTCTCGAAGTAGACCGCTGCGATTTGTTGATCCAGCCGGGCTTTCAGGGCGGTCAGGTCGAGCAGACCGCTTTTGGCCTCGAAGGGAATCAATTCGATCGTGATGTCCGGCTTCAGGTATTCGCGCACCTTCGAGAGCTTGTCGGCACCCATGTTGGCCGGGAGCAGGACCGAAGTCCGGCCGGTGATGTGCACAGCCATGCGCAGGGAAGTGGCTGCGGCCTGGAAGCCGTCGTAGTTGGGCACGTTGACCACGTCCATGTTGAGCAGTTCGGCCATCATGCTCTCGTACTCAAAGAGCGCCTGGAAGCGGCCGTGGTCTTCATAGGGGTCACCGGCGTAGGCGGTCAGGAACTCGCCGCGCGAGTTGATCTCGTCGCACACCGCCGGCACCTGGTGCTGGTAACAACCCGCCCCCAGGAAACTGAGCGTCTCACGCGTCGAGCGGTTCTTGTTCAACAGGCCGTCCACGTGGCGGATGAGTTCCGCCTCCGAGAGCAGGGGTTCGGGCAGGTCCAATCTGCGCTTCAGGCGCAGGGATTCAGGGATGTCGGCGTAGAACTCGTCCACGTTTCGTGCGCCGACCGCCCGTAGCATCTCCTCCTTTGCGAGCGGCGCTGAGTTGGGGATGTAGGGATAGACGGGAGGTTTCCTGGCAGGCATGTCGCTTCCTTTCTTATAAAAAATATGGAAATTCCCAAACTTGCATAAAGCGAACTGCTCATATATTACAAATGGTATCAAGGGAATGTCAAGGATAAAAAGGCTCTTGTCAAGGCAACATGAATATTTCCTATTCTGGGCAACGTGAATATTTCCGCTTTGCACATCACTTAGATTCTCTCGAGCGCAGGGCTCTGAGGTCCGATGCGGAGCCTTCTCCACGGATGGTCGGG
>Ga0315281_10006050_pt1 | contig 17243 bp, 18 predicted proteins | sample YL17G07_0_MG_FD_204540 | JGI IMG/M metagenome (GOLD analysis project Ga0315281, IMG submission 204540) | Sediment microbial communities from Yellowstone Lake, YNP, Wyoming, USA - YL17G07_0 | ecosystem: Environmental > Aquatic > Freshwater > Lake > Sediment | place: USA: Wyoming | collected...
GCGCAGGCGCTTGCCGCCACCGGCAATGATGTAATCGGCGACCTGGCGCACCAGCGCCACGTCCGAGCCCAGCCGGGCGCGGATTACCCGGTCGACACACTGCATGTCCGCCACGACCGGCGCGAGAAAGGGGAGGTTCTCCATAGGGGATAGAAATTAGCACAGCAGCCTTTGACCTGGCCGCATGAAATCCCTTATAATTCCAAGTCTTTGCACACTATTTCAGCACAGGTTCAGCCATGTATGCAGTGATCCAGACGGGCGGCAAGCAGTACCGGGTTAAATCCGGCGAACAGGTGAAGGTCGAGTTGCTCGCGGCCGAAGTCGGCGCGACGGTGTCGTTTGACCGCGTCCTGATGCTCGGCGAAGGCGACGGCGTACGCGTCGGCGCGCCGTTCGTTGCCGGCGCCACCGTCAAGGCGACCGTGGTGTCGCAGGGTCGCGGCGAGAAAATCCGCATTTTCAAACTCCGCCGCCGCAAGCATTTCGCCAAGACCCAGGGGCACCGGCAGGGCTTCACCGAAGTGCGCATCGACGAAATCGTCGGCGCATAGGCGATACAGAGGGACGACACCATGGCACATAAGAAAGCAGGCGGAAGTTCACGCAACGGGCGCGACTCCAACGCGAAGCGGCTGGGCGTCAAGACCTACGGTGGCGAGAGCGCCAGCGCCGGACAAATCCTGATACGCCAGCGCGGCACCGTGGTGCACCCGGGCGTCAATGTCGGCATCGGGCGCGACCACACGCTGTATGCCCGCATCGCCGGCAAGGTCGAGTACTCGGTCAAGGGCGCAGGCAACAAGAAAACCGTGAGCGTGCTCCCGGCCGCAGTCGGAACGGGAGACTCGTCTCCCGTGCCCTAGGAATTTCCCGACTCCGCGAAAAGCCCCGCCGGAGTCGGTGGGGCTTTTTCTTTTCCGCAAGCGGAAATCCAACCCGATGAAGTTCATCGACGAAGCGAGGATCCAGGTGCACGCCGGCAAGGGCGGCGATGGCAGCGCTGCGTTCCGGCGCGAGAAATTCGTGCCGCGCGGAGGGCCCTCGGGGGGCGATGGCGGGCGCGGCGGCAGCGTATGGGCGGTCGCGGACCGCAATATCAATACGCTGGTGGATTACCGCTTCGCGCGCATCCATCGCGCCGCGGAAGGCGACATCGGCCGCGGTGCGGACAAATACGGGCGCGGCGGCGAGGACGTCGTGTTGCGCATGCCGGTGGGCACCCTGGTAAAGGACGAGGACCGCGGACTGCTCGCCGACCTCGCCGCGCACGGCCAGCGCGCGCTGCTCGCCAAGGGCGGCAAGGGGGGGCTGGGCAACCTGCATTTCAAGTCGAGCATCAACCGCGCACCGCGGCAGTTCACGCGTGGCGAACCGGGCGAGAGCCGGGAACTGGCACTCGAGTTGCGCGTGCTTGCCGACGTCGGGATGCTCGGCCTGCCCAATGCCGGCAAATCCACCTTTATCCGCGCCGTGTCGGCGGCGCGGCCGAAGGTCGCCGACTACCCCTTCACGACGCTCAACCCGTCGCTGGGCGTGGTGCGCATCTCGCACGAGGCAAGCTTCGTGGTCGCCGACATTCCCGGCCTGATCGAGGGTGCGGCCGAAGGCGCGGGTCTTGGCCACCAGTTCCTGCGCCACCTGTCGCGCACCCGGCTGCTGCTGCACCTGGTGGACCTCGCGCCGCCCGAGGACGGCGCCGATCCGGCGAAGGACGCGCGCGCGCTGGCAAACGAACTAAAGAAATATGACCCGGCGCTGTACGACAAACCGCGCTGGCTGGTATTCAACAAGACCGACCTCCTGCCCAGCGCCGCGGCGGCCGACGCCAGCGCGCGCAAGATCGTCCGCGCGCTGCGCTGGAAAGCGCCGTGGTTCCTGGTTTCCGCGATCAACGGCAAGGGCTGCAGGGAATTGTCCGCCCGGGCGTTCCAGTTCATTTCAACGATTGAAAAAAAGAAGGACCGCCATGCAGCCTAGCGCAGTGGCGGCCGCCACGACATTGGTCGTCAAGGTCGGGTCCTCGCTCGTGACCAACGACGGCCGCGGGCTGGACACTGCAGCAATCGCGCGCTGGGCGGCCCAGATCGCGCAGCTGCGCGCGCTCGGCAAGCGCTGCGTGCTGGTTTCGAGCGGCGCCATTGCCGAGGGAATGCAGCGGCTGGGCTGGACCCGCCGGCCGCACGCGATTCACGAACAGCAGGCGGCGGCGGCCGTCGGCCAGATGGGCCTGGTGCAATGCTACGAGACGAGCTTTCGCGAGCACGGCCTCGCGACCGCGCAGGTGCTGCTGACGCACGCGGACATGGCCGACCGGCAACGCTACCTGAACGCGCGCTCGACGCTGCGCACGCTGCTCGAACTCGGCGTCATCCCGGTGATCAACGAAAACGACACGGTGGTGACCGACGAGATCAAGTTCGGCGATAACGACACGCTGGGAGCACTGGTCGCCAACCTGGTGGAAGCCGACGCGCTCATCATCCTCACGGACCAGGCCGGGCTCTACGACGCGGACCCGCGCAAGGTCGCGACCGCAAATTTGATTCAGGAACGCGAAGCGGGCGATCCCACGCTCGAATCCATTGCCGGCGGCACCGGCTCGGCGCTTGCGCGCGGCGGCATGCTGACCAAGGTGCTCGCGGCGAAGCGCGCGGCGCGCAGCGGCGCGCACACGGTAATCGCTTCGGGGCGCGAGCCCGACGTGCTGCTGCGCATTGCCCGCGGCGAGCGCGTGGGCACACTGCTCCTAGCGCGCACCCTGCCGATAGCAGCAAGAAAGCAGTGGCTCGCTGATCACCTGAAAATTGGCGGCCGGCTCAAGCTGGACGCGGGCGCGGTGCGCGCGCTCGCCAGCGGCGGCAAGAGCCTGCTGCCGATCGGCGTCATCGAAGTCACGGGAGAGTTTGAGCGCGGCGCCGTGGTCGCCTGCGACGATCCTCGGGGGCGCGAAGTCGCGCGCGGCCTCGCGAACTATTCGGCGGCCGAATCGCGCCAGATCATGGGCAGGCCGTCAGCCGACATCGAAACCATCCTCGGTTACGTAGACACGCCGGAGCTGATTCACCGCGACAACCTGGTGCTGCTCTAGCGCTAGTGCCGCGCGATTGACGCCGCCGGATGCCCGCCGCGGCGCAGGGCGTCGAGCCCTTCCGCCGCCGTCGCGATCGACAGGCGGTTCGGGCAGAAGTAGTTCGCGCGCAGTTCGAAGTGCCAGGCCACTGCCTTGGGTTCGATTTGGCGCCATTCGGTTTCCCGGCTGGCCCAGCGACCGTCGTTGCCGAGCGCGAACACCTTGTAGGACCCGGTGGCGCAGCGGATGCCTTCGTAGCTGATGTTGGCGACGCCCGAAGGACTGCGCGCCACCAGCGTATAGCGCACCACGCCATCGGACCCGAGATCAAGCGACGCCGGGTCGATGAAAAAACGAAAGCTGGTGGCGCCGACGACCGCGAACTCGATCAGGCCCTCGGCCTTGGGGTAGGCGGGCAGCTTGAGCTCGCCCTCTTTCCAGTCGCGCCGCTCCCGCTCCTGCTCCCATTCGCTTTTCTCGGCTTTCGGCTGCGCCGCGGCCTGCACGGCAATCACCGCGAGCGCGCACGCGAGGAGGATCCTCAAACCAGGTCCCCCGCAAGCGAGCGCCGCACCTCGGCCCCGACCAGCACGCTGGCGCGGTAGGCCGGGTGGTCGACGCCTACAGAGAGCTCCGCACCGCCCTTCAGCGCATCGCGCATTTTCCGGTCGAGTTCGAAGCGCATGAAATGCACCGCGGAGGTCTTTTCCTCGTTCTCGCGCACCATGTCCTCGTCCGCTATCGCATGCACGCGCGCGCAGCCTTCGACCTGCACCCAGGTGCGATCCTCGATGCCCTTCAGCTCCGCGAGCCGCCGGCGCCGCTCCTCGGCCTCCGGATACTCGATCAGCATGGTCGCCTTCCAGTTGCCGCCGTCCGGGATCAGCGGGTTGTAGGCCTCGAGCTCGCCGCGGATGCCTTCGTCTTCGAAGATGCGCTCGATGCGCAGCATCTCCTGCACCTGGTAGCGGATCGTCAGCTCGTCTTCGAAGATCAGCGTGACATGCTCGCCCGCGTGCACGGTGCGCAGCTTCTTGTGGGCAATCACCCGGGAGCGAAAGGCATTGCGCTCCCGGGCATAGACCTCCAGCGGCAGCAGGCTGGCGGCTGCGATTTGCACTATCACTCCACGAACTGATCGAGGGCCTTCTGGAAGCGGTTGGCGTGCGAGCGCTCCGCCTTGGCCAGCGTCTCGAACCAGTCGGCGATCTCGGCGAAGCCTTCGCCGCGCGCGGTCTTCGCCATCCCCGGGTACATGTCGGTGTACTCGTGGGTCTCGCCGGCAACCGCGGCCTGCAGGTTCAGCTTGGTCGGGCCGATCGGCTTGCCGGTGGCTGGATCGCCGACCGGCTCCATGTATTCGAGATGGCCGTGCGCGTGCCCGGTCTCGCCCTCGGCGGTCGAGCGGAACAGCGCCGCGACATCGTTCTGGCCTTCGACGTCGGCCTTGGCCGCGAAGTAGAGGTACCTGCGGTTCGCCTGCGATTCGCCGGCAAATGCCGCTTTCAGGTTGTCGTGCGTCTTGGATCCCTTGAGATTCATGCTTGTCTCCTTTGTATGGGAAGGTGAACGGTACGGCCCGCGGCCGTCGCCGGCAAATCGTTTGTTCGCATCAGCCTGATAGTGCCTGCCTATCGCGCGGCTGGCGGCGCCGGTCGGCGTTCTGGAACCGGTGCAGCTCGGTCAGCGCCTGGCGGTAGACGTCGCGCTTGAACTCGACCACCGCTTCCACCGGCACCCAGTAGTCGTGCCAGCGCCAGGCGTCGAACTCGGGCTTGCCGTTGCCGCGCAGCTTGACGTCGCAGTCGCGCCCCAGCATGCGCAGCAGGTACCAGATCTGCTTCTGCCCCCGGTAGCTGCCGCGCCAGTCGCGCCGGATCCACTTCTCCGGCACCTCGTAGCGCAGCCATTGGCGCGTGCGGCCGAGGATGCGGACATGCTCGGGTTTGAGGCCGACCTCCTCCTCGAGCTCGCGGAACATCGCCTGCTCGGGGGATTCGCCGGACTTGATGCCGCCCTGGGGAAACTGCCACGCGTGCTGGTTGACCCTCTTGCCCCAGAACACGTCGTTGTGCGCGTTGAGCAGGAGGATGCCCACATTCGGTCGGTAGCCGTCTCGGTCGAGCATGGCAACACCACCTAAGCTAGAATTCTCGACCCCATTTTTCCACAGCCTCAGCGTAAATTCAACGCGCAGTTTACCCCTACGAATGCGTACTTCGCGACACTTCATTTCGACCATCAAGGAGGTGCCGGCCGACGCCGAACTCCTCAGCCACAAGCTGATGGTCCGCGCCGGCATGATCCGGCGCCTGGCGGCGGGCATCTACACCTGGATGCCGGTCGGCCTGCGTGTCGTCCGCAAGATCGAAGCCATCGTGCGCGAGGAAATGAACCACGCCGGCGCGGTGGAACTGGCGCTGCCGGTGGTGCAGCCGGCCGAACTGTGGCAGGAGTCCGGCCGCTGGAGGGACTACGGGCCCGAGCTGCTGCGCTTCAAGGACCGTCACGAGCGCGATTTCGTCATCCAGCCGACCTCCGAGGAGGTCATCACCGACATCGCCCGCGCCGAGCTGCGCAGCTACCGCAAGCTGCCGGTCCACTTCTACCAGATCCAGACCAAGTTCCGCGACGAGCGCCGGCCGCGCTTCGGCATCATGCGCGGGCGCGAGTTCGTGATGAAGGACGGCTACTCCTTCCACGCCGATTACGCCGACCTGGAGCGCGAGTACCGCAACATGCACGATACCTACACCCGCATCTTCACGCGGCTGGGGCTCAAATTCCGCGCCGTCGCCGCCGACCCCGGCGCCATCGGCGGCACCGGCTCGCACGAGTTCCAGGTGCTGGCCGACTCTGGCGAGGATGCGATCGCTTACAGCCCGGACTCGGACTATGCGGCGAATCTCGAGCTGGCGGAGGCCGTTGCGCCACCGGGGGGAAGAAAGAGTGCCGCAGAAAAAATGCAAAAGGTCCCGACGCCGGGCAAGACCACCTGCGAGGACGTCGCTGCGCTGCTGAAACTACCGCTCGAACGGACGGTCAAAGCGATCGCGGTGATGAGCGACGACAAATTCACTCTGCTTCTGCTGCGGGGCGACCACAGCCTCAACGAGATCAAGGCGCAAAAGGTTCTTGGCGCGTTCCGCTTTGCGTCTGAAGCCGAAATCCGGGGCGCACTCGGCTGCAAGCCTGGTTACATTGGCCCCGTCGGCGCCAAAGTCCGCGTCATCGCCGACCGCACCGTCGCCGCAACGGCGGATTTCATCTGTGGAGCAAACGAAGAGGGCTTTCACCTGACCGGCGCCAACTGGGGCCGCGACGCGCCGGAACCCGAGGCCGCCGACATTCGCAGCGTGGTGGCGGGCGATCCTTCGCCCGACGGCAAGGGCACGCTGAAAATCCAGCGTGGCATCGAGGTCGGGCACATTTTCCAGTTGCGCACCAAGTATTCCGAAGCGCTGAAGGCGGTGTTTCTCGACGCCAAGGGCGCATCCAGGCCGATGGAGATGGGTTGCTACGGCATCGGCATCACGCGCATCGCCGCCGCCGCCATCGAACAGGGCCACGACGAGCGCGGCATCGTGTTTCCGCGCCCCATCGCGCCCTTCGAGGCCTGCCTGGTGCCGATCGGCTTCCACAAGAACGCCGCGGTGCGCGAGGCGGCGGAGAATCTCTACGCGCAACTCCTCGCCGCGGGCATCGACGCGCTGCTGGAGGACCGCGACGAGCGGCCGGGGGTGCTGTTCGCCGACATGGACCTGCTCGGCATTCCGCACCGCCTTGTAATCTCGGAGCGCGGCCTCGCCGCCGGCACTATCGAGTACAAGGGCCGCACCCAAGCCGCGGCGCAGAACGCGCCGCTCGCCTCCGCGCTGCAGTTTCTAAAGGATAGATTTGCAGGCAATTGAAATCGAGATTTCTCATGCCTGCATTCTCACCACAACATATTGGCCGAAACCATGTTAGTAACTTCAAGCTACCACGTAGGTCTGTGCTGACTTTTCGCACCTGGGCTATAACTTAAGGAAAGCTATGAAGGACGGCGACTACGAATACATAATCGTGGAGTCCTTTGAAAGTCCGCCGCAGTCGGGTCGTCATGGGGTTGTTCACGTCCGAGCAATCCCCGGACAGGGAGCGCATGACCTTGTGGTTGAAAGTCCGAAAGCAATGAGGTACGACTATCCGGTCGGCACCAAATTCAAGATCATGGCTAGGCTCAAATACCGCGGACGAACCTCGTTTCTCTATACGTCGTGGCAGTGGGCATATAGGGTGGTATCTGAGACGGAGGCTGCGCGCTTTATCCAAGAACGGTTCACCTCACCCCTAACCAACCGCCCAACTCGGACGCGCAGCGGCGAGCGGCGCATCAAAGCATGACCGCTGCAACCGCGAGTCGGTTGGCTCCACGTTGCATTCACTGAGGAATTGAAATGAGTAGCCCCACTGAGCCATTCAAAATAAATTTGAATCAAAATCTATGGGGCCTTGTCGTAGGCTTGGCCGCACTCGGAGCATCCGAGCATTTCAGCCTTTGCACGCTATTCTGGTTCTCCGTTGTTCTTTCAGCAATTATGATTTCCTCCGTCGCTGTAACCACGCTCGGATACACGATCAATTATTGGAAAAACAAGCAAGGTTGAGGCAACTCGATCAACGTATCCCAAGGTCCGTCTAGACTCGATTCGTGACAGCCACAATCGTTTTTATCGCGCTAGTGGTGGTGGTGGTCTGGGCCATGGCACACCTTATGGATCTATGGCAGGAGTGGCGTGGTGCTCTTGGCCGTTGGCGACGTGGCGAGCCTCTGCGGGCGAGCGAGCTCCGGGCATTAGAGTACAAGGTAGCGCGAGAGCAACGCGCCAAGCGTAAGGACGAGCTGCGACGCGAATACGAATCCAACCCGACACGCATTCTCGAGCAAGCTTTTCGTCGTGAATTCTTGGTTCTCGAAATTCATCGAGACATTCGCTACGAGGTAATCCGCCGTTGCGGCTACAAATGTGCGGCCTGTGGCCGCGAAATTAAGCGAAAATCCACACTCCATATCGACCATATTAAGCCGAGGAAATCCTATCCGGCCTTGGCATATCTAGCCAGCAATTTGCAGGTGCTGTGCTCCAGGTGTAACGTGCACAAGAGCGCCTATGATGGCGACGACTGGAAGGAGATCGTAGTTACACGTCGCAAAGCGACCCGAATCCGAAAGGCCAAAGCCCGTCGGTCAGCCGCGTCACAGCAGACAAACAGCTAGCAAGTGCTGATTTCGATGAATATGCGTAACTTCAGATGGAACGGACGAACAGTGCGTCGCAATACAAGTGGGAAAGAACGTTTTTGATCCAGTGAAAGTGAGATGTCAACATAGCGATTACGCTCTGCATAAAGGAGGTTTTATGCTGCGACTATTCATCGCCAATGCTATAGCGTTACTCAATAGCGCTATCACATCGGCCCAGACTGCGCCTCCGATCCGCCACGTTAATCTCAACGCTCCCGGTGCGATGGATAAAGTTCAAGCGTCAAATCCCGCCCATTACAAGAGGATTCAAAGCATCCTGGACGGGCTGAATAAGCGTTCTGCGGCGGATGCTCGTCATTGGATACGAGCAACTTACAACGCGAAAGAGGTAGCGTATTTTTCGCATGTACTCGTCACTTATCCTGGACAAAGTGATCTTTCGTTCATTCTTGATGGAACGCGATATTCCGGCAGAGTTACCTTGGAAGCTAAGCGCGCCGAGATTTACCCCGTTAAGTCCCCCTGACCTATCGCTGGCTCGATCCCGAAAATTCCGCTCATGAACGAACAACATAGTTGCCCATATATTTTCGGAAAACCGCTTTCCGGGGAATTCACATTAGCTTGCACCACGACAGTAAGAGACACAGAGATCCCATTCAAGATCTGCCTAGAAGCTCTTCACCAATCGCTCACGTATGCGGGTGTTCTCGAAGGATACCCAAGTCAATATGCCAATCAGCGCATTATTAAGAGGAAAGTTGAAAATGCTCGGAAGCTTTTGGGCACCTTTCCACCGCATGTAATTACCCCGAGAGAAGAAGTAGTCAAACTAAATGGAGAGGATTCAGACAGTGAAGCGGATTCAGACAGTGAATGGGATTCAGACAGGACGATTTTCGTCCTCCCGGCGGTTTGTTGTTTTGGTTCCTTTAAATCCGAGTATTCAACCGACGCTTGCGATTATTCGATGCTGACGGTTGTGTGGTTTCAGGACGATTGGGCGTTCCCAATGCAAGACGACATCATTAGTGCACTCCGATCTCTACCTTGGACAAGTCTGGCTCAAAGCTGCTGGTACTGATATTGGTTTTATTGCGGCAACTCTAAACTTCGTACTAGTTCGGGCCATCTTGTGTGCTACGTGGCCGCGTGACAGCATGAGAAGCAGTTTTTCAACAATCTGTTCGAGATCAAAGTGGAACCGCTTTTCATCGTTCACCTAAAATCGCTCTCCACCGTTCAGGCTGGCGACACTGAGTGGTCACGCCAAATGCGCTCGATCTCGTCGGCTATCAAGGACGGGGAAGCCGCTGTCCAGGTTCACGTACGGCTCAGATTGGAAGAGATTCATCGCACCTATATTTTCGGATGCTGGCTATCCGTCTTGAGCCTGGTCCGTGCGGTTCTGGAATATGCCATTCTGGACAACCTTCATAAATTCAGCATCGACCAGTACGGGCCACCAGATAGGGATGGAAAAAAATGGGGAAAAAAGCTTGGACAACTGATTGCTGAAGTCGAAGGCCATCTCCCTCACCTTGTCGGGTCAATGGACAAGGTGCGAACTTATGGCAACGAGTACCTACACCCGAAAGCATCACGCACTAGTAAAGGGACTCTCTTTCAGTGTGAGAAAGCTGCAAAGGACGCGCTTGAAACAATTATCACAGTCACTGAAGCGCTGTACCGGGCTCCAAAGCGGAAAGATGCCTAACAAGCCATTGCGCCCGATCCTTGGGAGCGGCGCTTCGCGCCGTCCCTCGCCCGAGTGAACAGCGCCGTTCGCATCGGCATGAGAAGCGCCCTCGCGCTCGCGGTGATGTTGGCCCCCCTGCATGCCCTTGGCGGCAACCAGGCGGAAGAGGCGCTCGCCGACAGCGTGCGCTCCTCGATGCAGGCCTCGATCGCAGATCGCGTCGTCCCGTATCTCAACTTCAAGAGCGGCTCCGAAAACGGTCACAAGTGGCTGTTCGAGATGTCCAGGCGCCTGGAGCAGCGCATCCCGGACCGCAAGCAGCGCACCGAGTTGCTGAAGACGGTGCAGTACGAGGCGATTCGCGCCGGGTTGGATCCGCAGATGGTGCTGGGGCTGATCCAGGTGGAGTCCGGATTTCGCAAATACGCGGTCTCGAGTTCGGGCGCGCGCGGTTACATGCAGGTCATGCCGTTCTGGATCAAGATCATCGGCGAGCCGCACCACAACCTGTTCGCGCTGCGCACCAACCTGCGCTACGGCTGCGTCATCCTGCGCCACTACCTGCAAATCGAGAACGGGGATTACTTCCGCGCGCTGGGCCGCTACAACGGCAGCCTCGGCCGCGCCGAGTATCCCGATGCGGTGCACGCCGCCTGGCGCGGCCGCTGGAAATATGACGGCGCCACCAGCTGAGCGCGGCGAGATCGTGCTCGGCCACCGGCGCGTCTACATCGTGCCCAGCCGGCTCGGCCTCTACTTCGGCGGCACGCTCGCGATCCTGCTGGTGGGCTCGATCAATTACGCGTTGTCGCTCGGCTTCGCGCTCACCTTCCTGCTGGCGGGCATGGGGATCGCGGCGATGGTGCAGACCACGCGCAACCTTGCCCGGTTGTCGGTCCGTGCCGGCCGCAGCGAGCCGGTGTTCGCCGGCGATGCGGCGCGCTTCCGGCTCGGTCTGGCGAACGCGGGCGATTTCGACCGGCCCGAAATCCTGGTGCGCCACCTGGGCTCGGGCGCGCAACTGACCGTCGACGTCGCCGCGGCGGCCTCCGCCGAGGCGCTGCTGGCGGTGCCGGCGCCGCGGCGCGGCTGGCTGCCGCTTGGCCGCGTGATGCTCGAAACGCGGTTTCCGGTCGGCCTGTTCCGCGCCTGGAGCACTGTCGAGCCCGACAGCCGCTGTCTCGTCTACCCGCGGCCCGAGACAAGCGCCCTGCCGCCGCTCGCGCCGAGTGCGCGGGCGGGCGGCGCGCGCGCCCACGCGCAGGGCAGCGACGATTTTTCCGGCCTGCGTGCCTACCAACCCGCCGATTCGCCTCGCCACGTCGCCTGGAAATCCGTGGCGCGAAGCGACACGCAGCACGCGCGCAGCGATGACATGCTGACCAAGCAGTTCGCCGGCGATGCGCTCGCCGAACTGTGGTTGGATCTCGGCGACCTGCCGGCCTCGCTCGGCCTGGAGCAGCGCCTTTCGCGGCTCGCGGGCTGGGTGCTGGCGGCCGAGCGCGCCGGCGTGCTCTATGGATTGCGCCTTCCCGGCACCGGGATCGAGCCGGGCCGCGGCGAGGCGCATCGCGCCGCTTGCCTGGAAGCACTCGCCCTGTACCAGGCAACATGAACGAGGCACAAGCCGTCCTGCCCGGGCAACGCCCGCTCGCCTGGCGCGAATTCGCGCTGCTTCTCGCCGGGCTGCTGATCGTGGCCGCGCCGCATGCGCTGCGCGCGCCCTGGTGGCTGGTCCTGCTCACCCTCGTTCTGTACTGCTGGCGCGGCGCGGCGCTCTGGAATCCAAGCCTGCTGCCGTCACGCTGGACGCTGATCGTCATCGTGGCGCTGGGCACGGCCGGCATCGGGCTGGAATACCGCGCGATCTTCGGCCGCACGCCCGGCGTGATCCTGTTGCTGCTGTTCTCCGGACTGAAGCTGCTCGAGTCGCGCCACCAGCGCGACGCGGCAGCGGTGGTGTTCCTCACCTGGTTCCTGGCGATCACCAATTTCCTCTACACGCAGTCGATCCCGACCGCGATCGGCATGTGCGCCGCGGTCGCGACCAGCATCGCGGCGCTGGTCAGCTGCGCGGCGCCGCGCCGCGCGCCGCGCGCCAACCTGCGCACCGCGTGGCTGTTGCTCGGTCAGGCGGTGCCGGCGGCGCTGGTGCTGTTCCTGCTTTTCCCGCGCGTCCAGGGTCCGCTGTGGGGGCTGCCGCAGGACGCCGCCGCCGGCATGACCGGGCTGTCGGACACGATGACACCGGGCAGCCTGTCCCAGCTCTCCCTGTCCGACGCGATCGCATTCCGTGCCGATTTCAAGGGCGAGATGCCGGGCCGGCGCTCGCTCTACTGGCGTGGACCGGTGTTGTGGGAGTTCGACGGCCGCACCTGGCGGCTCGGATACCCGGGCCTGGCCGAACTGGTGGCGCCCACTACCGGAACTCGAATCGAATATGCGGTGCTGCTCGAGCCGCACAATCGCAACTGGCTGTTCGCGCTCGAACGCGCGGCGAGCCTTCCCGAGCGCGCGCGCTATCTGGACGACGGCCAGATCATCAGCCTCACGCCGGTGCGGGCCAGGTTGCGCTATGAGATCGCCTCCGCGATCGAGGCGGAACCAAATCCCGCCGAGACGCACCGGGCGCTCGAGCGCGCGCGCCGGCTGCCGCCCGGGTTCAATCCGCGCGCGAGGGCCCTGGCCGAGGGTTGGCGCGCGGCCTCGGCAGACGATGCCGAAGTGCTGGCGCGCGCCATCGAGCATTTCCGGCGCGAACGGCTGCAGTACACCACCGAGCCGCCGTTGCTCGGGCGCGATTCGGTCGACGAATTTCTCTACGACACGCGGCAGGGTTTCTGCGAGCATTTCTCCTCGGCATTCGTGTTCCTGCTGCGCGCCGCGGGCGTCCCGGCACGCGTGGTGACCGGTTACCTTGGCGGTGAATTGAATCCGGTGGACGGCACGTTCACCGTGCGCCAGTCCGACGCCCACGCCTGGAGCGAGGTGTTCATCGGCGGCCGCGGCTGGATCCGGGTCGACCCGACCGCGCTCTCGGCCCCCGGGCGGGTGGACTTGGGCCTCGCGCGCGCGGTAGCGGCGGGCGACGCGCTGCCGCTGCTGATGCGGCCCGAACTGGAGTGGCTGCGCTCGCTGCGCTACAACTGGGAGGCAATGACCCACCAGTGGAACCTGCTGGTGCTCGGCTACAACCCGGAACGCCAGCGCGAGTTGTTGTCCATGCTGGGCATCAAGGACGCCGCCTGGCTGGAACTTGCCTCGACACTGGTGGCGGTGATGGGGGTTTTCATTCTCGGCCTGTTCGCCTGGATGCTGCGCCGCGCGGTGCGGCCCGATCCGGTACAAAAATCATGGAACCAGTTCTGCCGCAAGCTGGGCGCGAAGGGTGTGGCGCGTTCGCCGCACGAAGGCCCGCGCGACTATTCCGAGCGCGCGGCGCGCCGCCTGCCCGCCGCGGACGAGCCGATCCGGCGCATCGCCGCGCTCTACATCGCGCTGCGCTACGGCCGCGGGCAAACCCCCGCCGAAGTGGTAGAACTGCGCCGCATGGTGCGGGAGCTGAGCGTCGGATGAACCGGATTGTTCTGCTGCTGGTTTCCGTCTTTTTTTTCGGCGCCGAAGGGTATTGCGCGCCGCCCGCGCAGAAACCCTACGGCACGCGCGACGACGTGCACGACTTCATCCGCCAGATGGCGCAGCGGCACGGCTTTGTCGAGCACGAACTGAAATTCCTTTTCTCCCGCGCGCGCCGCGAACCCGCGATCCTCGCCGCGATCGCGCCGCCGAAGGATCCGCAGGCGCGCTCGTGGCTCGCCTACCGCGCGCGCTTCGTCACCGGGAGTCGCATCGCGGAGGGCGCCGCGTTCTGGCGGCGCCACGCCGCGGCACTGGAGCGAGCCTCGCAGGAGCATGGCGTGCCGGAGGAAATCATCGTCGCGATCATCGGCGTGGAGACGGTGTACGGCCGCCAGATGGGCACCTGGCGCGTGATCGACGCGCTCTCGACTCTTGCCTTTGACTTTGCGCCGCGCGCGGAATTCTTCCGCGGCGAACTGGAGCAGTATCTGCTTTACGCGCGCGACGCCGGGATCGATGTCTTCAGCGTGCGCGGTTCCTATGCCGGCGCGATCGGCATCCCGCAGTTCATGCCGGGCAGCTACCGGCGCTTCGCAATCGATTTCGACGGCGACGGCGTAATCGACCTGCGCGCCAGCCCCGGCGATGCCATCGGCAGCGTCGCCAACTTCCTCGTCAAGCACGGCTGGCGGCGTGGCGAGCGCGTGTACCTGCCCGTGCGCGTCACCGGCGAAGCGCATCGCGAACTGGTGGATGCGGGAATCGAACCCAAAACCAACCTCTCGGAGATGAAACGCTACGGCGTGGAAACACGCACCGACCTGGCGCTGGAAACGCAGGTCGCGCTGATCGAGCTGGAAAGCCCCGGCGCGGCGACCGAATACCGCCTCGGCCTGCGCAATTTCTTCGTCCTCACGCGCTACAACCGCAGCGTTCTGTACGCTTCGGCTGTCTACGATCTCGCGCAGGAAATCAAGGCGAGACGCTAAGAACGTCATTCCCGCGAAAGCGGGAATCCACGATGGATGGGAACCGATTTTCCGTCGATTGTTGAGCCCACGCAGCGTCGCACAATTGGTGCCTATGCCGAAACCTTTACCACCTTCCCTGGTTTCAACGTCGGCAGCAACACGAGCACTTTTCGCATGAGCGGGCTGGTGTCGGCCAGGCGATTGGTGGGCGCGCGCCAGAAGCTTGCTGTTCTTCAAACCCGCCCAGCCGATGCGCGGCACGGATTTGACGTCGTGTCCAGGGACAAACCGTTCGAGCCGCCAGTCCAGATTTTCGTCGAGCAGAATTCTCACGTCAGACGTGGGCGAGGACTTCCGTTTCCATTTCCTTGAGCACGGCCAGTACCTGCGAACGTTTCACGCTGGGGAAGCCTTCGAGAAAAACTTCGATGGAATCGCCGGCCTTGAGATGGTCGAACAAACTTTGCACCGGCACGCGCGTACCTTTGAAGACCAGCGTGCCGCCCAGGATTTCCGGGTCGCAATGGTAAGCGCGCTCTTTTCGCATGGCAGAACGATACGCCCGTTCGATATGCCGGGCAAGGGCACAAACAAGACGTGAATCAGGTGAACCGGGAATTCTACGTAGCACGCAATTCTGGAAACCGCCGGACTAAAGATGGCCGTAGAGCTTGCCTGATGGATAGAGGCGTCAGGATGGCGGCAGGTACTTCGCCGGGTCCACCGGCTTGCCCGACTTGCGGATCTCGAAGTGCAGCTTGGGCGCGTCCGCGTCGGTGTCGCCCAGTTCGGCGATGCGCTGGCCGCGCGTCACGTTCTGGCCTTCCTTCACCAGGATCTCGCGGTTGTGGGCGTAGACGCTGTTGAAATTGTTGTCGTGCTTGATCACGATCAGCTTGCCGTAGCCGCGGATCCCGGTGCCGGTGTACATCACGCGGCCGCTCGCCGCGGCGAGTACCGGGTCGCCCGGCGTGCCGGCGATGTCCAGGCCCTTGTTGTTCGGCTCGGCAAACGCCTGCATCACCCTGCCGCGCGCCGGCCAGGCAAACTCGATCGAATCCGGATCGCGTTCCATGGCGGGTTTGGCGGGTTCGGGTTTCGCTTCGGGTCTTGCCTCAGATCGAATTTCAGATTTCGAGAGCAAGGCAAGGTTCTGATCCGAATAGGGGAGCCGCACGGCCTTGGGCGAAGTCTTCATGCTGCTGTCGCTTGCGAGCGGCACGGAACCTGGCGAAGACGAACCGGGCGGGATCGAACCAAGCGGCCGCGACTCGATCTCCCTTGGCGCGCGCGCGGCGCCGACCTGCGCAGTGGAGCGCTCCTCGGGCGAATGGAGGCGCAGTTCCTGGCCGACGCGGATCTTCGAGGGATCGTCGAGCTTGTTCAATTGCGCGAGCTCGCGATAGTCGGCGCCGTGCTCTAGTGCAATCGAGTAAAGCGTGTCGCCGCGCTTGACGACATACATGCCCGGCGCGGCGGCACCGGGCACCGGAGTGGGCTGCAGCACCGGCAGCTTGGGCTGGGCGGTGGGCGCGGGCCGGCGGTCGTCCACCGGCGCCGGGGATCGCGTGGCGCAACCCGCCGCCAGCAGGGCGGCGCCCAGAACTGCGCTCAGGATGATCGATCGCATCATGCCTTCCCTGCGCGCAGCGGAACGAAGCGAACCGGATCCAGCGCGGTTTCGGTATAGCCGCGCGCACCGCGCTCGACCAGGACAAGACGCTGCGCGTCCGCTGCGCCGTCGCGCAAGGGCAGGATCATTCTGCCACCGGGTGCCAGTTGCCGTAAGAGGGCCTGGGGCAACGCCGGTGCGGCAGCGGCAACGATGATGGAATCGAACGGCGCGGCCTTTTCCAACCCCGCGGCGCCGTCGCCGTGCGCGAGGCGCAGGTTCTTCAGCCGCAGCTCGCGCAGGTTGGCGCGCGCCCGCTCGAGCAGCTCCCGGATGCGCTCGATGGAATACACCTCGGTGGCGAGGCTCGCCAGCACCGCCGCCTGGTAGCCGCAGCCGGTGCCGACTTCCAGCACTTTTCCCGGTTTTCGCTCCTGGATGAGAAATTCAATCATGAGGGCGACCACATAGGGCTGCGAGATAGTCTGCCCGAAGCCGATCGGCAGCGCGGTGTCCTCGTAGGCCCGGCTGGCAAGCGCCTCCTCGACGAACAGGTGGCGAGGCACGCCGGCCATGGCCTCCAGCACGCGATCGTCGGTGATGCCCTGCTCGCGCAGCCGCTCGACCATGCGCGCGCGCGTGCGCTGCGACGTCATGCCGATGCCGGCGAGGTTCCTGCCGGGGCGGGGCGCGTTCAGGTTGCGGTTCACTTGCGCAGCCACGCCTCGACCAGCGGCAACTGCGCCGGGAACGTGAGGTCCACCTGCAGGGGCGTCACCGAGACGCGGCCGGCAGCAACCGCGTGGAAGTCGGTGCCGGGGCCCGCATCCTGCGCTTGGCCGGCGGCGCCGATCCAGAAGGCCTCGCCGCGCGGGGTCTGCATCTTTACCACCCCCTCGGCCCGGTGACGGCGGCCCAGGCGCGTCACCTCGAGTTCGCCCAGCTCGGCCAGCGCAATGTCGGGCACATTGACGTTCAGCAGCACCGGCTGCCCGATCGGCGCCCGGCCGAAGCGCTGCACCAACTGCACCGCGACCGCCGCAGCCGTGTCGAAGTACCTG
>Ga0315281_10006051_pt1 | contig 17243 bp, 21 predicted proteins | sample YL17G07_0_MG_FD_204540 | JGI IMG/M metagenome (GOLD analysis project Ga0315281, IMG submission 204540) | Sediment microbial communities from Yellowstone Lake, YNP, Wyoming, USA - YL17G07_0 | ecosystem: Environmental > Aquatic > Freshwater > Lake > Sediment | place: USA: Wyoming | collected...
CTTGCGACACGGCGTCGCATGCCTGCTTGACGTACCCCTGCGAATGTGAATATAAGGGAAAAATGGATAAGCTGCTTGCCGACAGCAGACGAGTACCAGCCAATGGCTGTATATCGCCTGGCTCTCACGCCCCGATTATTTCGATAAAACATCGAGCCCGGAGATCAATTCGCTACATCTGTACCGGTCCTATCGGCATGCTTGGCCGCGTTTGCACACAGCTCATTACCGTTACCCCACCAGCAGCGCCGCCTGCTCGCAGTCGGCCGATTCCGTCATTTCCGGCTCCGCAAACTGCTCTCTGAAATCGGCCCAGATCGCCTCGAGATTTGTCAGATAGTGTTGAAGCTCCGCTTCGCTGAACTCCGCCAGGAACTCCGCCCTGGCCGAACGATTGATTTCGGTGATCCGACCGATCAATTCGCGTTTTGTCATTTCAAGTTCCTTTCGTTCGGCCTTTCGCAATAGCCCCTCCGATGAGGCTTGCCGCATTAGCTATCGGCTAAGAGGGAAGAAAACCTTTAACAAGTGGCTGGAACGAGGCTTCGATTCGCAATGATCCGGGAGGATTCCAGAAAAGACGCAGTTATTCCGACAGTTTGACTTGACATGGGCCGTAGAATGGTGTTAATTGCGATATAGTAAAGTTGCTTGTCAGTTTGTTACTGCTTAGGAGATAGGCAATGTCAGCATCGTTTCCGGTTTTGGGCCAGTTTGTTGGTTCGCCGCTATATTATGTCCTTCTCGGCGTCTTTGTGGTCATTCTGATCATTGTCTTTGTCAGCTATCGCAAACGAATGCAATAGAAGTCAAATTCCTCGCTTCTCAGGCAGCCGGCAGTGATGCGTTGGCGTTTGCGCACTGTTGCATCATGCCCGTATGTACTCTCCAAGGATCAAGCCATACGGGTTAGGGTGAGGATTCGGCGGATTTGTCTATCACTCCAGACGAATCTGAAGCCTGCGACAGGCGGCAATCTTTGACGTGGCGATTTATGCTCTCGGGGTGCCGCGTTGGCCTTGTCCTTCTCACGCCCTTCTTCATGACGGCACGTGAAATTGCCGATTAGACTTTACATCCGAACGGCAGCCGGCCCGGCTCCGTGCGCGGCGACTCTGGTCGCGGAGATCGGGGGATCGAATCGAAGGGATACGTGCGCTATGACCAAGGTGATCGTCTTCGAAGATAGCGAATTCACAAATCTGCTCCCCTTGGTGTATTGGCGGGCGACGTGTCAATTGCGATGCGGACGGCTTACTCTTCTTGAAAAAATACGCGCTCTGCCGGGATACGAAGATCCAGCCCTTTTCGTCCGCCCGGAATTAGCAGATATTGCCAAGGAACAGACAGGCCTCGAGGTCAACCCGTCTTTGGATCTGTCCCGGGACGAGGTGCTCCTTATCAATGGGCGTTGGCTGGCGGATCGCCCCCTGCCGAAAGTCCCCAATAACAGTTATCTTTGCAGAGGCCGGACCCTCGTCGCAGCCAGGCTCAGTGCCGACCGCGCGACGCGTATTTCCACGGACCATTTGCTTGAGAAAGACTGTTTCGCTCTCTTCGAGGGCTGTCAGCGTATTTCGGCGGATGACAGCCTCAAGCTGATCGATTATCCTTGGGATCTGGTTCAACGCAATAGCGGCGAATTGATCCGCGAGTGTGCCGATGCGAGCAAGCTCTCGCCTCTCAGCCCTGCAATCCATATCGTCGCGCCCGAGAACGTCCATATTGGCAAATCGACAACGATTAAGCCCGGCGTCGTCATTGACGCCGAACAAGGTCCGGTCTGGATCGATGATCATGTGACAGTCAGCCCCAACGCCGTGCTTCAGGGGCCCTGCTGTATCGGGTCGGGTTCGCTGATCCAGACCAGTGCAATTGTTCGTGAGAACACGTCGATCGGGCCGGTCTGCAAGATCGGCGGCGAAATCGAAGCATCGATCATTTACGGCTACAGCAACAAGCAGCACTACGGTTTTTTCGGCCACAGCTATGTTGGGGAATGGGTCAACATCGGCGCCGGGGCTACGAATTCGGACCTCAAGAATACATACGGCGACATAAGAGTCTCGCTCAACGGTCGTGACGAGATCGAAACCGGCCTGATGTTTGTAGGTCTGACACTCGGCGATCATACCAAGGTAGGCATCAACGTCTGCTTTCCGACGGGGGCCGTTGTGGGCACCGTCAGCAGCGTGATCGTCAGCCACTACCCCCCCAAATTTGTTCCGTCGTTCTGCTGGCTTACAGACTCCGGCCAAAGCACTTATGATCCCGAACAAGCGATACGGGTGGCTGAGAGGTCCATGGCCCGACGCCGAGTGAAACTCACCGAGGCACAGAAGCGTCTGTTCCGTGATTTGCCGGAGATTACGCGGCGGTACGAATCCGCAACGCCCTACGAAAATGGATGAAAAAGGCAAGCCGGCCGGGCGATGACTTAGAACTGCCTCAGGAATCGCAGATCGTTTTCGTAGAAAAGCCGGATGTCGGTGATCCGGTGCCGACGCATCGCCATTCTTTCGATTCCCAGGCCAAAGGCAAAGCCGCTGTATTCCTGTGAATCGTACCCGACGGCTTCAAGAACATTCGGATCCACCATGCCGCAGCCGCCGAGTTCCATCCAGCCCCCGCTGCAGCTCTTGCACCCTTGCCCGTGGCAGATCATGCAGGTCATGTCAACCTCTGCCGACGGTTCGGTGAAGGGAAAATAACTCGGACGCAGCCGAATGTTGATCCCCGGATCAAAATAGACGTGGGCAAATTGCTCGATGGTACTTTTCAGGTCGATCATCGAGACGTTGCGATCGACGTAAAGACACTCGATTTGATGGAACATCATGTGGTGCGTTGCGTCGATCGTGTCGGGCCGGTAGCACCGGCCGCAATGAACGACTCGCACCGGCGGCTTACGGTTCTCCATGATTCGGATCTGCGCTGTTGACGTCTGCGAACGAAGCAGACGATGGTCGTCAATGTAGAAATTATCCAGCGGATCGCGTGCGGGATGACTTTCGGGAATGTTCAAAGCGACGAAGTTGTGCCACTCATCTTCGACTTCCGGGGCATCGATGACCTCAAACCCCATGCGCCCGAAAATATCGGCCAATTCACGGATGGTCTGGGTGATTACGTGCGGTCGCCCTGCTGACGGTCGCACGCCCGGCAGGGTAACGTCATACTGAACCTTCGCGGCAGGGGCGGCGGCAAGCTCGCCTTGTTTCGCGTTGAATGCAGCTTCAACCCTGGCGTATGCCTGGTTGATCAATTGGCCCGCCGACGCCCGTTTTTCAGCAGGAAGCTCGCCGATACGCGTCATCGCCTGCTTGAGAACCCCTTTACGGCCGATATACTTGACGCGGAATTCGTCCAGTTGAAGGCGATCCTTGATCTGGGCGAGTAGGATCATCGCCTCTTCAGCAATGGCGGGTACGTCGTCAATGGCAATCTCTGACATCGCCCTATTCCGGCAAAGCCGCTTTCGCCTTGGCTACCACCGCCTCGAACGCCAGCGGATCATGGATCGCCAGTTCGGAAAGCATCTTTCGATTGAGCAAAATGTTGCCCAGCTTCAGGCCCTGTATCAATCGGCTGTAGCTTATGCCCAGACCGAGGCAGGCGCCCGACAAACGTGTTATCCACAGCGATCTGAAATCGCGTTTTCGAAGCCGGCGACCCGCTCGCGCATAATTGCCTGCGCGCATAACGGTTTCGTTTGCCGATCGCCATTGCTTGGAACGAGATGCGAAATATCCTCTCGCCTCTTTCAGTAGCCGCTTCTTACGCCGCCGTCTCGGTACGGCCGTGGTTACCCTTGGCATAACCTATCCTCACTGTCAATATTGCTTGTTTTGTCGCTCAAATGCTTCGCCGCTGCTCTTCTCTCAACTCGTTAACTGCCTGATCAAGAATTTCGCCATATGGGCCGGTACGGTTGCGGTCTGTCGCAGCTTTCGTCGACGTTTGCTGCTCTTGCCGGACAAAAGGTGACCCGCGCCAGCACGCGCGCGCAGCACTTTGCCCGTACCCGAAATTTTAATCCGCTTTTTCAGTCCTTTGTGCGTTTTTGCTTTCGCGTTTGGAGCCATCTGTATTTCCTGCCACTGTTGCTTTTCATATCTGCCGTTCAGCCTGTCAGGCTGAGGCAAACTCTACTGAAACTAGTCTTATACCCGTAATATGAACCCTCTTCAAGCCCATTTCTGAAATAATAAATGAAGAGACGTGAACCACGCCGCAGGGTGTGCCCAGCCTTTGGTACGGCGATGATCGAGCCACCGTATCATCCCGCAGCCGACTTGTCTGAATCTTGAACGGGTTCAGCTCGGAGGCGGCTGATCTTCGTCCTCGGCATCGCTCTCTTGGGGACCGGAAGTCTCAGCCAGGAACTCGCTTATGAGTGACCGTGCCGCCTCGGCCTGGTCGTGAGGAACGAGGATTTCCAGACTGACCGCCGGCACTGAACCACCGCCCCACAAGCCGAGGGTGGATCGATTGGCAAGATAGCCGTGGATGCCCGCCCCCCTCAGGCGCTGGAGAATCAGCTCTCCTTGCCATTCCTGCGACGGGCTGAAGACTCGTATTGGGGTGCGATCCATTTCACCTGGCTCACTTTCCGTTTCATTGTACCCGTCAGAAACAAAAGGGTCAACGACAACACCTCGTGACGATTTGGTGGAAAACCTTTGGATACCGATCGAGTTTTCGGTTGACTATCCCGGCCAGGGACTGAAAATTGATCGTGTCAGATTTTGGCTGGACCTATGTTGGAGTTGTTACCGCAGATGGCACGAGAGACGGTTATCATTTTGGACTTTGGTTCACAGTATTCGCAGTTGATTGCCCGGCGAGTGCGCGAAAATCACGTCTTCAGCATGTTGCTGCCTCCGGAAGCATCACCCGAGACGATTCGGCAATACCAACCGCAAGGTCTGATCCTCTCCGGTGGCCCGTCAAGCGTCTACGAGGAGGGAGCTCCCCGCTGCGATCCTGCGATCATGGAACTCGGAATCCCCATTTTGGGCATCTGTTACGGCATGCAGATCGGTTCGCAATTGCTTGGGGCGGATATCTCAGCGGCCAAGACTCGAGAATATGGGCGAACCCATCTATCGATAGCCAGGGCAGACGAATTGCTCGCACACGTGCCGGCTGAAACGACGGCGTGGATGAGCCACGGCGACGTGGTTAAGCAGCTTCCGGAGGATTTCGAAGCCCTGGCCAATACCCCGAGCTGTCCTTTGGCGGCGGTCAGGCATGCCAAGAAACGATTTTATGGCGTACAATTTCATCCGGAAGTCAGCCATACGCCCTACGGTGGACAGATCTTGCGGAATTTTCTGTACGAAATATGTCAGTGCCGAGGCACGTGGCAGGTCGGCAGCTTTGTCGACGACGCTATCGAAAACATCCGCGCACAGGTCGGCAGCTCACGCGTGATCTGTGGCCTCTCGGGCGGAGTTGACAGCTCGGTGGTGGCTGCCCTTCTTCACAAGGCCATCGGCGATCAGCTTACGTGTATTTTTGTCGACAACGGACTCCTGCGCAAGAACGAAGCGGAATTGGTTGAGGCCACTTTCCGAGATCATTTCTACATCGATCTTCGCGTAGCTGATGCGCAGGACCGATTTCTCATCGCTCTGAAAGGGATCATCGAGCCGCAGGAAAAACGCCGTATTATCGGCCGTGAGTTTATTGAAGTCTTCAAGAGCGAGGCCGAGCATATCCCGAACGCGAAGTTTCTTGCCCAAGGAACGTTATATCCCGATGTCATCGAATCCGGCCACAGCGTCGGCGGTCGCGCCGCGAGTATCAAGCTTCACCATAACGTCGGGGGCCTGCCGGACGAACTTGGCTTCGAACTGATCGAGCCGCTTCGCGATCTTTTCAAAGACGAGGTGCGGGCGGTGGGCGAATATTTGGGTCTGCCTGAGGAAATCGTCTGGCGGCACCCGTTCCCCGGACCGGGCTTGGCGGTCAGAATTGTGGGTGAAATCACACCGGATCGCCTCAAAATCGTTCGTGAGGCCGACGCCATTGTGGTTGAGGAAATCCGAGCGGCCAATTTGTATCGGACCATTTCGCAGGCGCTGGCGGTCCTGCTGCCGATCGGGACCGTCGGAGTAATGGGCGACGGGCGAACGTATGAATATGTCGTCGCCGTCCGAGCGGTAGAGACCCGTGATTTTATGACCGCGGACTGGGTCAGGGTTCCTTACGAGGTCTTGGCCACAATCGCTAATCGCATTGTCAACGAAGTCAGGGGTGTCAACCGCGTGGTCTATGATATCTCCACCAAACCCCCTGCCACCATCGAATGGGAATAAAGCTAAGGTGTTTATGTGCGTGCGGAGTTGATTGACGGTTCCGCAACTGTCCTCAGCGAAAATCGAACGCACTCTTAACGGTTCGCGTTTTCCCGCGATGGCGCAGATCAAGCAATGCTTTTCGATAGTCCCGTTGGCGGTAACAACTCAGCTTGAACGCGCCCACGTCAAGGCGTGCCTGAGTTAGAAGATCCAGGACGTGTTGATAATTGTGTTTGGGGCCATCTTGTCCAGGCATCACGTGATACGCCCTGCCGGTTACCCCCATTACCTTCAGTTCGTGGAACCATATGCTGGCCAGGTCGGTCATCGCGATTTGAGGCGTTCCGACCAGTATAAGCGTTCCGCCGGCTCGGGCCAGTCTTGAGGCATCGGCAAATCTCGCCGGCACCCCGCTGCAGTCGTAGATACGGTCAAACCCGCCCTGTGAAAAATGCAGCCCAAAACTTGTCGAGAGTATGCGTCCGCCGGCTAGTTCGGCAAGTTGGCGCATTGACTTCAGGCGGTCGTGCTGCCAGAAGACCACCTGATCGGCTCCCAATCTGCGCATCGTCTCCGCCTGAAACGGGTATTTTGCCGTCGCCGTCACGTCCCTGCCCAGTTGAAGTGTCTTGATCAGGGCAAGAATGCTCAGGGCAATCATCCCGGCGCCGAAAACCAGGATCCTTTCGTCCGGCCCGGGAACGTCCTCCAGGATCGCGTGCAATCCACAGGCCAACGGGTCGACAAAGATGGCTTCGGTATCTCCGACCGCATCCGGCACCTTGTGAAGTTGGCTGGTATGGGCAACGAAGTATTCCGACCAACTGCCGCCGGTGAAGTTGTTGTATCCGAGTCCCAGTCCTGGCGGCAGGGCGCCTCGATCAAGATTTTCACAAATGGAAGGGCGACCCGACTCACATGGCCGACACAGGGGCGTGATTTTTCGGGCCAGACAACCCAGCGGCGGATCGACCACGACGCGATCGCCCGGGCGAACGGATGCCACATTTGAGCCTGGCCGTTCGACCTGGGCCACATTTTCGTGCCCCAATACCATAGGCCATGACATGAACCGCTGGACCAATGTCGTCGGATGCTGTTGCAGGAAGACAATCCCCAAGTCGGTCCCACAGATGCCTCCGAGTCGTGTCCTGCATAGTACCCAGTCCTGGTCCGGAAGAGAGGGAACCGCGGTCTGCTCCAGGCGCAACCCGCCAAGGTTCGACAAACAGACATTTCGCCACAGCGGACCGAGCAGCTTGCAGGCGAGCCATTTGAACGGCGTAACCCGCCGGGTAATCGCCCACATGATTTCAGACGTTCGCTCAGAGTTCATATCTGCTGCGTGTATAGTTAATGACGAGCGACACACTCATGCAAGTGTAAATCTCTGGGACAACCCCTGAACTTGCCCTTTCAGACGATCTACTGACTCAGATATCTGACAATTCCATTTGCAATCGCTGAAGCAATTCTTGACCGGTAAGCCGCGGTGTTCAGGCTTGACGCATCAGACGGATTGGTCAGATACCCACATTCAACCAATACCGCCGGTCGGGAATGTTTGGCCAGAACGTGGAAATCGGCATGCTTAATGCCTCGTGACTCAAACCCGGCCTGACGAAGCGAGGCATAGATGGCATCTGCAGCCTGCCTGCTGCCTGCAGACGCATCCCGCGATATGTAAACCGTCATCCCTGAGGCATTGTGGTTCCGGGAGGCATCCACGTGGATCGAAACGAACAGGTCTGCGCCGGTGCGATCGGCCATCGACGCCCGCCCCTCCAGAGTGATGAACCGGTCGGTGTTCCGGGTGGGAATAACGTCGAGCCCGCGGGCAGCAAGCATGACGGCAAGCTCATTGGCAATATTTAGAACAATGTCTTTTTCAGGCACACTTGCCCCTCCCAAGCCCTGTGTGCCGGGGTCGTGTCCGCCATGTCCGGGATCGACAACAACGGTTGCCGATCGCACCGGCATGGGCAAGGGTGGCCGGGGCGACGGAGCGGGAGATGCGGGCTGCGGCGGCAAACGCTCAGGTCGAACCACCGCCGACCCGATCCGGATCGAAGGCGGAGGCAGCTCTTTAAGGACATGCGGCTGGGGCGTGCAACCTCCGACGAGCATCACCAGGCCCAGGGTGGCAAGCCACTTTCGGATGCTGTGTTCACCGCTCTTCTTTTTTCGGCAGATTATCACTTGCTTTACTGCTAACCATATGGCATTATCATTATGCAATTGCATCGAAGATACCCGCTCTGCTTCTGAAACGCAATTGTGATAGCAAAACATCTGCTCATACCTTGACCTGGTGAAGGGTAATGGATAGACTGACGGCGAAGATGCACGGATCCTGAAATTCCAGGTCTTCTCCGCTTGAAGGAGCAGCAAGATGGTTAAAGTCGGTCTCATAGGCATCGGCTTCATGGGCTATTCGCACTATCAGATTTATAAGAAACATCCGCGGGCGAAGATTGTCGCTATCGCCGATCACCACCCCTGTAAGCTCGAAGGCAAATGGGGAGCCATCGGAGGGAATCTGGGAGACATGACTCGGGAGCAAGAAGATCTCACGGGTATCAACGCCTACCGTGATCCTCTCAAACTGATTGACGATCCCGATGTCGAGCTGGTGGATATCTGTCTGCCGACCGACAAGCATCACGATGTTGCCGTGGCAGCATTGAAGGCCGGCAAGCATGTCTTCTGCGAAAAACCGGTCGCCCGCACGAGCCAGCAGGCGGCCAACATCGCCCGAACTGCCGCACGCGCCAAGGGCTATTTCATGGTAGGACACTGTATTCGATTCTGGCCGGAGTACCAGGTGACCTACGATATGATTAAATCAGGCAAGTATGGCCCGGTTCAGGAGATATTTCTCCGCCGTGTGGCTAATCCGCCGTTGACCGGCGATAAGAACTGGTTCATGAACAGCAAGCGGTCCGGCGGAGCGATTCTCGATCTTCAGATACATGATGTCGATTTTCTGCTCTACCTTTGCGGCAAACCCAAACGGGTGCGGGCATGGGGAGACAAGGGCCCGTCGAAAGGCTACGATATTATTCACGCTGCATTTGAATATCCGCGAAATGTTCACGCGACAATTGTTGCCGGTTGGGGCTATCAGCACCCCTTCCCGTTCGACATGTCGTTTTGTATCCGGTGCGAAAAGGCAACGTTCGACTATGATATGAAGTGCGGACCCCTGCGAGTTTATGCCGGGAAGGACAAGCCGATCGAGCCAAGACTGCCCGCGGGCAGCGGTTGGGATCGTGAACTTGACTATTTTATCAAGTGCGTTGAAAAGAAAACTCCGCCAACTGTCGTGACCGCCTCCAGCTCGCTCGAAAGTATCAGGCTGGTCGAAGCGGAGCTTGAGAGTATCGCGACGGGCAAGGCGGTATCATTCAGATAACCGAAATGGCAGACGACGCATGCAATCGCGGGGAGAGGTTGACAGAGGTTTCCGTCTGGTGGGACGTCCACAATCACCACCATGAAGCACTGCTGGCGGCGCTAGAGGGACAGGACTACGGTATGGCACAGCCGGGAGCGCCGCGGCTGAACTGGGTCATCCATCGGCATTCTCATCGCAAATATGCCAAAACCATTTTGCGCATCGCTAAAGCTTACGGGGTCGGCCGGATTTGCCTGACGGCGGGGCACCCATCGGCATGCCCTCGGATTGCGGATGATCTGACATCGGAAGGTCTGCCCATTGAATTCTGCGATCTCGACAGCGAACCGGTTTTCGATGCCGCCGGTCGGCAATTCGGCGGCGGAACACTGCCTTACCTGGCTTTGGACCGCTTAAAGGATCGTGTCGATCAGGCGGTTGCCCGCGGTGCGAAGGATATCTATATTGAGATCGACACCCCCGCACAAACCTGTTACGATGCACCCAGTTGGATCAACGTCTTTGCCGCAAGCCTGTTGCTCCGCGAGCCGGCCCTATCGGTGGACCAAATCATCGATTCTTACGTCAGGGCTGTTTTCGAAGACGCCGCCGATGCGGTCACCGCCGTTCTGAAGGCGGGGCAAGTTGCAGTCGAGAAGACCTTTATCGTCTGCGGGACTTTTTGGGCGATGGAAAACTCCAGTTGGCCGATGGATATTCGATTTTACGATCGACAGGTTGACGCGGACCACCCGCCGACAGGGATCGATCCGGATCGATGGCAGGCGAACATCATGACGCTTACCCGCCCTACCCGCACGACACTTGCCGACGTCGACAAAGAGCGTGTCGACGGCTTGGAAGCGGCGTATCGGGCGATGAATCTCCTTGAGGAAGCACGACCCTCTCTGAAACCGGAGCGATTTCTTTTTCTCGAACATTACTATCAACGTCTGAAGGCCATTTGTCGGGTGCTTCGCCGCATGGTTGTCGCCTGGTTGTTCCTGCGAGCGGCCAGACAGCAGACATTCGTATCGTCGAGGGCAGGACTCTCCGGAAAACTCAAAGACCTTCGCCAAGCTGTTGAAGATCACAGGTCGATCGTTCTGGCGACACCTTCGTCTGATTATCAGACGAATTTGCGCAGGATCGCCTCGTTTATTGACAGTTGTGCGGCTGAGATTGACGAATTGTATCCCCAGGATAAGGCGCCCTGATCCCTTGGAAACGAATAGCGGCAGCAGGTTCCTCGGGAGATGAACGATGCTGAAACGGCTCGATCGGTTTCTCGCAATTTCGGTATGTGGAGCACCGTACAGATGTTTCATGAGGTCGTCGATGAAAAGAAATAGCAGGAAGACCGCCCTTGCCCTGGCGATTATTCCCCTGGTCATGTTTGCCGGACTGGGTTGGTGGCGATGGCATTCGTCGTTGCCGAGAGAGTTCGCCGCCGTTGTTCCCGGTGTGTTGTACCGTTCGGGCCAGGGCAACGCAATGCAGTTCCGAAACGCCATCGACCGTGAACAGATTAAGACCATCGTTTGTCTGCGGCAAATCGAACCACAGAGTGCACAGGAATGGCTTAACGCGGAAAGAGCCGTTGCCAACGAAAGGCACGTGACCTTTGTTCATTGGCCGACACTGTCGGGTGAACCCGTGGCTGAAAAATCCATCCTGCAATTCTTGAAGATGACACAGGACAGGTCGCGCACGCCCCTTTGGGTCCACTGCGGGCTGGGCAGACATCGAACCGGCTTTCTTGCGGCGGTGTATCGGAGGGTCATCGACGATTGGCCTCTGGAAAAAGCATTGAAGGAAATGGAATCTTTCGGATTTGATCTGACCACGCACGGTAAATTGGTTGCCGCCTTAAGGGAACTTGACGTGGTCCGACTTCGTGCCAAATTAAAAGGTGTGCAGACTCAGCCCACATTGTGACACGCATAATCCTGCTATGTCTGAGACAATCATGGAACGTTTTCTTATTGTGAACGCAGACGATTTCGGTTGGACCGAGGGGGTCAACGAAGGCATCATCGACGCCCACCGGCAAGGTATTGTCACCAGTGCAACGCTTCTCGCGGGCGGCCGGGCAACCCAGGATGCGGCGCGGTTGGCGATCGCTACACCGAGTCTGGGAATAGGTGTTCATCTGGCCTACCAACTTGGTGCTGTTCTCGTCGATCCTCGCCGACTGCCCAAAATCTTTCGTACCGACGGCAGCCCACGGTTCAACACGCTCGGACTCTGGCTGAGGGTCACGATCGACAAACAGGCCCGCCGCCAGTTGCAAGAGCACTTCCGGTCGCAAATCGAAAAAGTGCTGGACATGGGAGTACAGCTCACGCACCTGGACACACATAAGCACCTTCACTATTGGCCCGCTGTAAACCACATCGTGTGCGAATTGGCGGATGAGTTTTCGATTCGGGCGGTTCGTTTTCTGGCGGCCTCTTCGCGGGAACGACCGATGGCGGGTAGTTGTTCCGTTCGCCTCCAACTCGCCGGGTTGGGTTGGACAGCTTTTATAAATAGTAAGCATATCAACTCTTTTGGGCTGATCTCACCTCAACGGTTTCTCGGCATCCCCATGACCGGATCGTGGACAAAGCAGGTTATGTTGGATACATTGGATGCATTGCCCGTTGGCTGGAGCGAACTGATGGTGCATCCGGGAAGCGCACGCGGGCTGGAAAACGAACCGACACGATTGGTCGAATCCCGCCGGCAGGAATGGGATATCCTGATTGATCCCGAGGTGAAGGAAAAATGTCAGTCGAACAAGATCAATTTGGTAAGCTATCGGCAGTTGATCGAGAACGCTCGCCGGCCGTTGCGGCCGGTGAAAACCCCCTGACCGGTTCTGACTCTGCAAAAACCGACCCGCTCGGCCTCTCGGTGGTTCTTCCAATTTATAACGAAGCGGATTCTATTGAGAAGCTTTATCACCGCCTGTGCAAGGTGCTAAGCTCGATCGGTCGAAGTTACGAGATGCTTTTTGTCGATGACGGCAGCTCGGACGAAAGTGTGGCTATTTTGAAACGTGTTGCCGCCGACGATCCTGCAGTCCGCCTGATCCAGATGCGCCGAAACTTCGGCCAGACCGCCGCCCTTGCCGCCGGGTTTGACGCCGCCCGGGGAAGCGTGATACTCGCTATGGACGCCGATTTACAGCACGACCCCTATGAGATTCCGCTGTTCCTCGAAAAGATCGACGAGGGTTATGATATTGCGTCCGGGTGGCGGGCACGGCGGGCTGATAACTTCTGGCTGCGGCGAATCCCCTCCATGATCGCCAATCGTCTGATGAAGCATCTGAGCGGTGTGGATATTCATGATTTCGGCACGACCTTCAAAGCGTACCGCGCCGAAGTCATCAAGGGAATTCGTTTGTACGGCGATCTTCACCGGTTTATCCCGGCGTTGGCCAGCTCCATGGGGGCGAAGGTGGCCGAAGTGCCGATCAAAAACATCAATCGCCGTTTCGGAAAGAGCAACTACGGCCTTGACCGGACCGTGCGAGTCATGTTTGATCTGGTTCTCGTGAAATTCCTGTTGAGTTACCTGGCCCGCCCCTTGCACTTTTTCGGGCTGATGGGGTTGGTGTGTTTCATGGGCGGTACGGCCACCGGCTTCTATATTCTGTTGGAAAAGTTTGTCGGCGGCCAAGATGTGATGGACGCCCACGGCCCGCTGCTGCTGTTGTCGGTGCTTCTCTTGATTGTAGCCGTCATTTTCATTTCGATGGGACTATTGGGCGAGGTGCTCTCCCGAATCTATTTCGAGTCTTCCGGCAGACGAATCTATCATGTCCGCGGCACCTGGCAAGGCGGCCACCAAGAAAAGGGCTGAAAGACGGACCGCATCGCGTATAAGGAGCGTATACCATGCCAGGAATAAAGACCACGACACGCACCTTGATGATTGCGACGCTGGTCATCGCGATTCTGCTCAGTTCGGCGGGAGCCAAAGAATGGAAGCCGACCCCCGCTTACATGGAGACGTTTAATCGCATTGAACAACTGCAGCACGAGGTCCAAACTCTTTCTAAATCAGAAACAACAGAGAAACTGAAACGGCTGGAAGAACTCGAAAAGCTCGGGCATGATATCGAGCAATCGTGGCGCACGACCGACGTGGAATCGTACGCCTGGCTGACACTCAAAGTGGCTTGCGCAATCGGGGGATACGATTATGGAACCAGAAGAACCACGTATCTTGCACAAGGTTTCTCTATGCGGGCATTGGAGAAAGCGGATGACATGTCACTTGAAGCAGAATGCCGGCTAGTCGAGTGTGTTGGAGGAAGCCTCGATGCAGAGGGAAAACCGCTCAGGGGAGAGGCGTGGACCGCGATGCGGCAAAAGCAGGCGAAGCTCTGGCTGCACGCCTGGCAGCGGATCGAAAAGACAATCGATAAGAATTGGGATCCGAAGGATACCGGTGTGAGGAACGTCCTCCCGCCCCGTGGAGCCAGTGGGATAGCTGGTATGGCGCCCAGCGCGATTAAAGATCCGCAGCTTCGGGCCGAGTACGAAGCGGCTCTCGAAGCCAATCGCGAGAAAGTCGAAAGGTACAGCCAACAGTATCGAGCCCGCCAACTGAAGGAGCTGTTGGTCCCTTGGGCGGAGCGGTTTCTTATCGGGGCCTACATGAAACCCCCTGCAGGCAATGCCGAGCTTGAAGCGTTGCTCAATACGTACATTTCGGATGCTGATCGCCGGGCCAGACTGCTGAAAGCCGTGGAAACCGGGGAGCTGCCAGCGGACCTCGTCCTGCCAAGGCCAACCACAACACAAGCTGCGAAAGCCAAGTAAGCGGCTCGGCGCATGGACTGAGAATAATCACATCACTTCAGCAAAAGGGGCAGACGATCCATGTCAATCCGGTTGAGCAGCCCTTCGGTCACAGTCACGCCCTTGCGGATCAGGGCACTGGCAGCCTGCTTGATCGAGATGCAGATCGCGGCATGGCTATTGGTCGTGCCGACGATGAGGTTCACTTTCTGCAGGATGCCGTTTTCGTCCGTCTGATAGTGATGGGTCAGGGTTCCTCGCGGGGCTTCGACGCAGCCGACGCCTTCGCTGGGTTTTTCCGTCGGCAGCCCCCGGATGGTTTCGGAGCAGATTCCCTGGCCGCTGGCTACTTCAGTCCGAACTGATCCAGCCAATAGTCGGTCTGACTTGACGTTAGTCCCGTCTGTTTTTCTCTGGGCTCACGTGGCCGCGGCGGTTGGTTGAGTATCTTGACGAGAACAGCCCAAAACGCATCGCTGGTCACGACTTTACTGCCTCGTCGCGAGGAGGCTCGGCGAATCTCGTGGTCGGACGAAACAATAAGCAAAGTCCGTGGGGCGCTGTAACTGTTTACGATATCAACAATTACGCTGTCGGCGGTCTTTCCTGGTCCGGTGAATTCCACGAAGAGGTACTCACCGGTCGAATTCCGTGCGTCAAGGGTCGTCGGTCGCTTGCCGTCGAAAATCAGAGTAACCTGGCTACGTATCCTTGCGGCCCATTGAGCGATGATCGTGACGAATGCGGAAATCGTCAAGGCTCCCGCCGGCTCGACGTTCGCCTTGGCTACATGGTAAAGATTGTATGCGTCAACGATAATTTTCATCTCAACTCATTGTAAGTCCATCACTTGCAGTTGGCTACAAGTGAGTGAAACTTGCTGAGAAAATCTTCTTCAGGTGCTTGTCAACGGCGGCGAAATCACTAATATATACGTAGACATCCTGGAAACAGGGATGGGCGTGTGCCCGAGTGGCCAAAGGGGACGGGCTGTAAACCCGTTGGCGTAAGCCTTCGGTGGTTCGAATCCACCCGCGCCCACCATATCTTTTTTAGCAGTCTCGCAAGGGGTCGCAACCCCTCGCACAGGGTCGAAAAATGCGGTTTTTGACTTATCGCCCTGCCCCTCTTGCGGCTCTGTGCGACCACTTTCCGCGCCCTGCTGCACCGGATTCTGCAGCGCTTTTTCAAAGTGCTCTTCCGTCGTTTGGAGATAGTGCTCTCGTGCGATTTGTTCAGAATGCCCAGCCCAGGACGCCACAACGTGAGACGGGAATTTCTCGCAAAGCTCCGTTACTCTCGTTGACCGCAAGTTGACAAACAGTTTCGGCCAAGGAACCAACCCCGCCCGCGTGATGATCTTGGTTAGCTGTGTCCGAAGATTTACGGATTGCTTGCGGTATCGCGTTATTACAAAGTCCGTGCCGGGTTCGGCCAACTCGAAAGCATCTCGAAGATATGGGTATAGTTCGGGAAACATCGGCACTTGTCGGATACCCGCGTCTTCATGGTGTTCAGTCTTGATTGCATGGACGGTGAAACGCATCTTATCCCAATCCACGTCAGACCACCGCAAGGAAATAACCTCTGACGGGCAGCGCAACGCCCCATATCGACACAGGGCGAAGATTAGCCGCCATTCGTGGTCAGGACACGCATTCAGGACCGCCTTGGCGTCTGCCCGTGAAATGAAATGAAATCGGGTATGGTCGGTAAAGTTCGCACACTTGACCTCAGCAAAAGGGTTTTCGGCGATAATCCGCCCACGAATGGCTTTTTGTAAAACCTGTTTTGCCAAGCCGCATTGCCGCCGTGTCGAGCTTTCGGAAAGCGTCCTCCGCAGGTGGATACGGAAATCTTCGGCGGCCCCGGCGCTGATCTCGTTAAGCCGTTTTCCCTTTCCGAAGAAGTGATTGAGTTTCTTACCGATTTGATCAAACCTGACTAATGAGCTTGGTTTCAGGTCTGTTCGCCCGCTGATATATGTCTCGATCCAGTCCGCCAAGGTCGGCGTTTGGCTGCCGCCGATCTCTCTTGCCCGCATCAATCCCGACCGCTCCAATCGGACACGCATTGCGTTTGGTAGGCTCGACACCCATTCCGTCGTCAAAGGTTTCAAGGCGCTGCCCGTCCTCAGACACGTCAGAAGTTCTTCAACGTGCCGCTTAGCCTCTTGCGCCTGTCGATAATCGGCCTTGCCGATCCTGACAGACTTCCGCCGCCCGTCCGGGGCAATGAACTGAATCGTCCGCCGCCCATTCTTTTTGTCAAAGCTGATACTTGCCATTTTCAGCCCTTCTTCTTTCGTTGAACCACGATTTCCAGCCCGAGATAATCAAGAATTGTTTCTATAACTGCGATACTCAGCCCGAAGCCCCCTGACAGAAACCGGGATAGCTGCCCCGTGTCTACTCCCGTTTCCTTGCAAATTCGGTATTGCGTCTTGCCCCCGGTACTAATTGCCTTCTGAGTTTGTTCGATTAAGTGTTTCATATATGGCATATTAGCCTATGTCTGAGTGTTTGTCAACGGTTCATTCAAAAATGTTTTCTGCCCGTCAATCCAGGTCCGCAAGTCAGCCGGATCATACAGGACGCGCCGCCCTATCCGCAGACAGGGAATTGCCCCGTCTTTGGTCAAGGTCCAAACCGTCCGCTCGGAAACCGACAGCAACCTTGCCGCCTCACGGCTGGATACCAGCAATGGCGTGTCCATCGGTCCAGATTTCACAGAACCCAGCATATT
>Ga0315281_10006052_pt1 | contig 17242 bp, 13 predicted proteins | sample YL17G07_0_MG_FD_204540 | JGI IMG/M metagenome (GOLD analysis project Ga0315281, IMG submission 204540) | Sediment microbial communities from Yellowstone Lake, YNP, Wyoming, USA - YL17G07_0 | ecosystem: Environmental > Aquatic > Freshwater > Lake > Sediment | place: USA: Wyoming | collected...
TTCATTCCAGAATTACATAGAAAGGCGAACCAGCGTCGATGGTTCTGACATAGGACCTATCCTTTCCCAGGTTTTTCAAGTCCTGAACCAGTCCATGGACAGCAGGCAGAGGACGCTGGATGAAGATTTGGCGAAGTTGCCATATATCGACGGCCCGCTTTTTACGGAACGCCTGGATTTGCCGTCATTTAATTCGGAAATGCGCCGAACTTTGTTGGAATGTTCGGCATTCGACTGGGGCAAAGTTTCACCGGTTATTTTTGGTTCCATGTTCCAATCGGTCATGGATGAAAAGATGAGACATGAGCTAGGCGCGCACTACACGTCCGAGACGAATATTTTCAAAGTTATCAATTCGTTGTTTTTAGACGATTTAAAGGCTGAATTGGAAGCTGCCGGCAACAACAAAAAGAAGCTTGCCGAATTCAAACAAAAACTGGCAGATTTGCGCTTTTTTGATCCTGCCTGCGGCTGCGGCAACTTTTTGGTCGTGACTTATCGCGAGTTGCGGCGTTTGGAGTTGGAAGCGTTGAAGCGCATGAAGATCGTGGTTGATACCAATCAACGCCAGGCCACGGTTTTGCAGTTCGGCACATTCTCGCAAGTAAACGTGGACCAGATGTACGGCATCGAAATCGAGGAGTTCCCGGCGCGCGTGGCCGAGCTGGCGTTGTGGCTCACCGACCACCAAATGAACATGGAATTGAGCGACGAATTCGGCGAAAGGTTCGTGCGCTTGCCGCTCAAAGCGCATCCCAACATCCATATTGATAACGCGCTCAAGAAAAACTGGAATGAGGTGATACCCAAAGAAAAAGTCTCATTCGTTTTAGGCAACCCACCGTTTGGGGGTTCCAAAGTGATGACTGACGAACAGCGTACTGAAATTGCGGGGATATTCAAAGGCGTGGATGGCGCGGGAATTTTGGATTATGTGACCGGTTGGTATAAGAAAGCCGCGGAATATATCAAAGATACTGAGATTCGCGTGGCATTCGTGTCCACCAACTCAATTACGCAAGGCGAGCAGGTCGGTATTTTGTGGGGTTTGATGTTGGAGAAATACGGAATCCGCATCCAATTCGCACATCGGACATTCAAGTGGACGAATGAAGCTTCCGGAAAAGCCGGTGTCTATTGCGTAATAATCGGTTTCGCTTTGCTGGACGGCAAAGAGAAGGTTATTTTTGAATATGACGACGTGCGTGGCGAACCGCATAAAATAATCGTAAAGAACATCAACCCGTATCTTGTGGATGCGCCAAATGTCGTTATTGCTTCACGAAGCAAACCGATTTGCGACGTGCCGGAAATCGGCATTGGCAATAAACCGATTGACGATGGCAATTATCTGTTCACGCCGGAAGAAATGTCCGAATTTCTAAAACGCGAACCGCAAGCCAAGCCGTATTTCCGACGTTGGTTGGGCTCTGACGAGTTCATAAACGGTTATGAGCGTTGGTGTTTGTGGTTAGGTGAATGTCAGCCAGAACAACTTCGTAAGATGCCAGAAGCCATGAAACGAGTCGAAGCGGTGCGTAAGTTTAGATCGGAAAGTAAAAGCGCTTCAACGCGCATGCTTGCCGATTCGCCGACACGCTTTCATGTAACGAATATTCCAACTAGCAATTATTTAGTCGTGCCAGAGGTTTCATCGGAACGACGTCGCTATATTCCAATCGGTTACCTGGATCCAGAAACATTGTCGAGCAATCTTGTAAAAATTGTCCCTAACGCCACCCTTTATCACTTCGGCATTTTAACTTCCGAAATGCACATGGCCTGGGTGCGCCAGGTTTGCGGCCGTTTAGAAAGCCGCTATCGTTATTCAAAAGATATTGTTTACAACAACTTCCCCTGGCCGCAGGATCCGAGCGCGGAAAAAGTGGCGGACGTGGAAAAGGCGGCGCAAGGCGTGCTGGACGCGCGGGCAAAGTTTCCCAACTCCACGCTCGCGGATTTGTACGATCCGAATTCCATGCCGCCGGAACTGGTAAAAGCGCACCAGGTTTTGGACAAAGCCGTGGATCGTTGCTACGGAACAAAGAAATTCGACAACGAAACGCAGAGGCTGGAGTTTTTGTTTGGGATGTATAAGGAGTTGACGGAAAGGCAGGTTGAATTGCCGAGAATGGGGAAAAAGAGGGAAAAGCGAGGTTGACTTTGTCCGAAAATAGGTGTAGAATTTAATAACTGAACCTACCCACCACGCTTGTAAAAAGCCCGGTGGGTATTTTGTAACGGTTTATTATGACCGAAGAAGAGATCGGACAAATGCTTTCTAAATTGGAAAGTGACAAAGTTGAACTGAAGGCAGATATTAGGGGCAGTATTTCGCAAGAAGAGAAAAAGTCATTATTGCGTTCTGTTACCGCTTTTTATAATACGAAAGGCGGCAAGGTTGTTTTTGGAATACGGGATAAAACAATGGAAGTGCTCGGTGTTACAGATCCCCAGAGACTTGAGAATGGGTTTTTGTTACAACTAAGGGGTAATGTCAAAAATTTGGATATCTCACCCGAGATCGAGATTGCCGATTATCGCGGTGTGAAACTTGTAATTGCGCATTGTCCCAAAGGACCAAATCCGCCATACATTATTAACGGGTATCTGAAGCCATTTATCAGGGATGGTAGTTCGGATATTGAGGCAACCGAAGAACAGATCGCTCAGATGTACCGCGATAGATGTCCCGATCCACAAGATCGTTTTATTATTGAAAATTCAAGTTTAGAAGATTTGGACATCGGTGAAGCGGTTGAGTATTTAAAGAAGACCGGCAATCAAAATATCCCTGTTGATGAAATCGAGCACGTGCTTTTTAATGAAGGCTTGATTGGCAAGAAAGCCGATGGAATGTATGCGCCGACTGTCGCGGGCCTTTTATTATTCGGCAAATATCCTCAAAGATTTTTACCGCACTCCGTCATTAAAGCGGATTATAAAATTAACGACGAGAAGATCGATTGGGACGATATACAATTGATAGATGGCACGATATTTAATCAAATTAAAGGAGCCGAATTGTTTATCAGGAGAAATATCAAGGTTGCTGCAAAGATTGTCGGTTTTAGGCGGATTGAAACTCCTGTTATTCCGATTGAAGCCTTGCGCGAAGCGATAGTCAATGCAGTGGTTCATCGTGACTACCGCGATACGGCAGCTGAAATTCATCTTCGAATCAGAGAGACGAACACAGCGGTTTTGAACCCTGGCGGTTTAATGCCTCCGTTAACAATCGAGCTTGTCATGAATGGCGATTTCGCACCCAGAACAAGAAACGGAACGATTGCTTTAGCGCTTATGCGCTTAGGCAATTTCATGGAAAAGAGAGGAACCGGAATCATGCGCATGAAACGACTCATGCGAGACGCGGGGTTGCCGGAACCAGGGTTTTCCGATGAGGCTGGCACGTTTGTTGTTACCTTTAGAGCGGTAATGAAAAAAAATAAGTCCGACATGCAGAAAAAAATAGTAATTGACGAAAAAGAGTTTGATGACCTTCAGTTAGATGGATATCATCTGAGCATTCTTGAATTAATAGAAAATGAAGGCGCCGTTGGTCCGGGCGATATTGAAAAAACATTGGGAAAATCCAGACCATTTATTAATACCAAGCTGGAAGAGCTGTTGACAAAAAACGTGTTGATGCGTACCACGGAAAGCAAATACAATCGCAATATCCGTTATCAATTACATTCAAGATTTACAGGAGGCGAAACAAGTGCAAATGGTATAATGCAAGGTAGTTTGAACATTTGATGATGGTTTAAGGATGGTTTAAGGATGGTTTAAGGATGGTTTTTTGGCTAATGATAGCTCTTTTAGTTGTGTTTAAAGTGTGAATTGTCATGAATAGGAAAAATAACGTCCTTTTGAATTGTGTATATTGCGAGTGTTGCCATTCGTCCTCCGCAGGTATAGCATATTCTTCGATATGCCAAACGAAACCATCAAAACCGACATCGCCGTCATCGGCTCCGGACCTGCCGGATACAGCGCCGCCGTATACGCCGTGCGTGCCGGATTCTCGGTCGCATTGTGGATGGGGCCCGAACCTGGCGGACAGTTGACCACCACCAATGAAGTCGAAAACTTTTTAGGTTTTCCCGAAGGCATACGCGGCCCGGAACTCATGGAACGATCCAAGAAACAAGCCGAACGTCTGGGTGCGAAGTTGGTCAGCGGTTCGGTGACAAAGATTGTTAAAACTGACAGCGGTTTCAAGTTAGAATCGGATAGTCAGCTCGGCGAAGCACGCGCGGTCATTATCGCGACCGGAGCCGTGGCCAAATGGTTGGATATTCCGAGCGAAACCAGGCTCAGAGGCCGCGGCATTTCCGGTTGCGCCACATGCGACGGTTTCTTTTTCCGCGGCAAGAAAGTCGCGGTCATCGGCGCGGGCGATGTGGCCATGGAAGACGCTCAGACTTTGTCCAACTTCGCCGAATCAGTGATTGTGATAGTCCGCAAATCTGAAAGCGGCGTGCGCGCCAGCAAGGCTATGTTTGACCGGGCCAAATCCAATCCCAAAATCAGTTTCATGTTTAGCACCGAGATTGATGAGTTTTTAGGCGACCAGAAACTGACCGGCATCCGCGCAAAAAACAATGTCACGGGCGAAATGTCCGAACTGGCCGTCGAAGGCGCGTTTATTGCCGTAGGCCACAAACCCAACACCGAAGCGTTCCGCGATCTCATCGACTGCGACGAAGAAGGTTACATCAAAGCCCAGGGGACGAAGACGAACGTGCTAGGCGTTTTTGCGGCCGGCGACGTGGCTGATAGGGTTTACCGCCAGGCTATCACCTCGGCCGGAACAGGTTGTATGGCCGCGCTGGATGCCAAGAAGTGGCTGGAGACGAAATAGCTTGCGTTTGACTGCGGATAAACCGCGACGTGACAGCCGGAGACGTGACGGTGGACATCGTCAAAATCACGCCGGGTTGAGGCTAATAAAGACATGTTAACAAGGCCGTTTTCAAAAGCAAGACAAACAACCCTTTGATCACAGGCCGCGTAATTGCAACAAAAAAATGTTATGAAAGAAAGTCTTGAATCCAAGGGAGAGGCGATACTGGCCCCGTTTCAATCCGGCCGTTGGCATTACCAAGGACGCAAGAAAAATGGCGAACTGGCAATGGAAGCTGTTTTGCGTCAAGAGGGATTTGAAGATATCCGTGAACACTCTGAATACAAAAAATTTGTTTCAGCCGAGATTCAAGGGCCTTTTTACGTTATAGTTGACGAACGGTCAACCGGAGGTTCTTTGCCTCATGGCGATGCATGCTATCTTGATGAATGGGATGTCATTCTGGTGCGGTGGTTGGAACCCGATAAACTGACTCGGGAAGGACTTACCCGTGAGTCCTTCACCATCCTTGCCCACGAGATGGGCCATCGCTTGGCGCATCAAAGAGGGCTGGCAAAATATCATAACGCGCCGGATTTCGATACTGACGAGGATGAACTTTTAGCCTGGCAAATAGCCGTCGATGAATACGGAGCGCATAAAAAATTCGATCATGCGGATGCGGATGAATACATCAAATCGCACAAGAAGTATTTGGAAGAAAAGGCAAAATAAAAACCCGACTGACGTCGGGAGAAGAGCCGCGTTGGACGCGATTGAGCCGCGTTAAACGCGATTGAGAATTCAAGGAGCGACTAGAAGCCCTGCGGCAGGCCGCGCCACAGATTGAGGCAGTTCATCAGGGCTTCGACGACCTGCAGGCTGCGGTCGTAGTCATCCTCGCCCGTGATTTTGTCTTCGGGTTTTGCCGCGAACCAATCGATACGGTCCGTGTCATCGTGGCTGAACAAGAGCCCGTTGACTGCTTTTGTCCGGCCATTCTTAAACCTGCCAAAGAACCATTCCGTGAATTGCGGATCCGCGGTGTGCTGGAAGTGCCACTTGATTTCCTGCCGATGAGGCAAGTATCTCAGCGCAAGCTGGTTGTCGTCGCCACGCCGATAGGCTCCGTCGCGGGTAAAGATTTTGCTCGTCCACGTTGGATCGAGCAGGACGTTGTAGTGCAGCTCGTAATAATATTCGTCCTGCGTTTCGCAATGGAAGTAGTACGTCGGACGATCCGGATTCATCAGCACGTACGTCAGGTTTTCGACGTTCTTCCGGTAGGCGCGCGCGACCGGGTTTTTCAGAAAAGCCGCGGCTTGGGCCAGGAGTTCGAATTTGGCCAGCAGGCCCTCGGGATACACGCTGTGCCAAGATGCGTAGACCCGCAAGGCTTGTTCGCGACAGACCAGTCGGTCGGCGACCGATGCTTGAGCATCTAACCAGTTGCCGATGAGAGGATCTGCCTGTCGCATGTGGCGTTCCCAATAATCGCGCAGCACTTTTGCCGCCTGGCGGTCATAACGATCCGCCTGCTGCAGGATGTGCGTGAAGCGGTCGGGCGTCTTGAACAGGAAATATGTCCGCCAGTCTTCGGGACCGGCGGCCATGAAATCCGGTGAGCACAGGCGCTGCAGGATTTGGCGCCACGTGTCCGGATCGCGGACGGTTATCAGGCCCAGGTTTACCCATTCCAGATCGTCGCGGACCGAATCGGCCAGCAGCTTGTCGCGCACGAATTCGAGAGGCATGTGGTGGCCGTTGGGGCAGACAAGATCGCCCTGCGGCGTGACGAGCAACTTCTTGCAGTATCCGCGCGGCATCTTCGCCAAACAGCAAACTGCCTTGTCCGACCGTGTGCCGACAATGGATTGATCTGATTTTGCTGATTCCCAGACCGCTGATGTGCTTCGAGACATGCGGGGTCGCTCCTTGTTGTGTCTACAAAATGTAGACGGTTGTGAGGGTGCAAATTAAATTTAACTAGCAAAAGCTAAAAAGTCAAGGTAATTAGCCAATTTTTTATTTCTATTTTTGACTATTCGAAGGGTTGACAAAATGGCTAGAATATGCTAATATACGCCATTCGTTCTTCGACAGTACTTAGCAACCCACACCCCCATTAAGGGAGGTATCGCAGATGAAGAAATTGCATTCGGACATGTTTTATTTGCGGCGGATCCTGATTGTGGTCAGCGTGGCGCTGACAGTGTTCCTCGGGATTGAGATTCTGTGCCTGGGCGACTCTTTCAGGCAGGTCGCGAGCATTACTTTCTTCCAGGGCGGACGCGAACTCGCAGGTTCCAATTGCCTGATGTGGCTTGGCGAAGGCGTGTACCTCATGCCGTTCAAATTCGCCTGGCTGTGGCCTGCGATAATGGCATTCGTGGCGTGGCTTTTCATGCCCAATGCCAGAAGGTATGAGACATATTACATAAGCAACCTCAAGGTTCGTCCGGACAGAGATAATGTCATGGTCGCCTTGGTCGCCATGGCCGTCGGAGCCGCGGCAGGTACGGTAGCCGCTCTCTTCGATTCCGGCTTTCCGTTCGAGATGGTATACGATCCGCGCGGCAACGCCTATCCCACCGCGTTCGTAGTTTCGGGGCCTTTGTTTTGGGGATTCATTACGAGCTCCATTCCGTTCGTCTTTGCAAAGTTCGCCGAACGCGGCAGCGGAGACCTTGAAAGCGAAATCGAACGTGGCTATGCGGCCCGTATCCTGAGAGTGTGCTTCCTGCACGCATTCTGCCTGATTCCCGGATGTTTTCGGGGACCGCTGGGAGCTGTCGGCATGCTCGCAGGCGCAGTGCTGAGCTATCTCGTCATACAGACGGTTACGGTTCTTTGGCGCCTGTCCTTTCCTCCGCAGTTCGTAAAGGAAGATCCGCCAGCCAAGTCTTGACGCACCCCGGTGTGCAAACGCACGCCAACTAAAGGGTGCGTTTTTCTTTCTTAATCTCTAACTTCTAACGCAACGGATATACTCCTATCCGTATGCCAACCAAGTATGTCCGACTGACGGACGATGAGCGGGAAGATATAAGCCGTGGCCTCGCAACCGGAGAAACCCTGACGGCCATCGCCGAACGACTCGAAAGATCGACGAGCACGATCTCACGCGACGTGAAGTCGAATGGCGGGAAGACGGCATACAGGGCGCAGAACGCTGCCGTGCACGCCAGACGTTCCGCCAGCTCCCGCCACCTCGGACAGTATAAGCTCGACCAGCGTCCGAAGCTGCGGGATTACGTGATCGTACATCTGACAAAACAATGGTCGCCTGACCAAATCGCCAGAATGCTCCGCAAGGAATATCCTGATGACACGGCTATGCGAATATCCCCAGAAGCGATTTACGAATACGTCTATGTCCTGCCCCGCGGCGAACTCAAACGGACGCTCGTGAAGGGACTCCGTCAAGAACGGAAGTACCGGCGCAAACGTAAGACGCCCATCCAGAAAGAGCAGGATTCGCGAGGGAAAATAGCGGATATGCTCTCAATTGAGGAACGGCCACGGGAAGTGGCGGACCGCATCGTCCCTGGGCATTGGGAAGGAGACCTTATCATGGGCAAGTACAAGCGAACTGCTATCGGCACCTTGGTGGAACGTACTACGAGATATACGATTATCGTCCCGCTCAAAGCCAAGGATGCCGAAACCGTCAGGAAGACATATGCGGAAGAGATCCGGACGCTGCCGGAAGAGCTTAAGAAATCGCTCACATACGACCAGGGGAAGGAAATGAGCGGGCATGCTAAATTCACCCTCTCGACCGGCATGAAGGTCTACTTCGCCCATCCTGGCAGCCCGTGGGAACGGGGAACGAACGAGAATACTAACGGACTCATCCGCCAGTACTTCCCGAAAGGCACCGATTTCAGTACCGTACCGATCAAGGAGATCAAGCGCGTCCAACGCCTGCTAAATGATCGTCCGAGGAGATCTCTAGGCTATTGCAAGCCACAAGAAAAATTTAATGAACTCGTTGCGTTAAAAGCTAGAAACTAAGTTTAAAAAATATCGCTGGCAATTAAACGTTAAAAGCGGTAAAATATTCGCCAGTTATGCTCGTCAAAAATCAGTTCGTGAAAATTCTCCTGTACATCGCCCTGGCGTTGTTTCTGCGCTATGCGATCGTGACCTATGTTTTGGATGTGGATGTGTGGTGGTTGCAAGTGTTGGGGATCCTGTTGATTTTGGTTCTGGGCATTTGGTTCGTTTTCCGCGGTACGGCAGATGTCATCGAGGAAACGACGGACGTGCTCAAGGATCGCACTAAACTTGCAGGCGGTTTTCTTCAGGCTTTTGGCACGGCGTTTCCTGACATGGTCATCGGCATCGTGGCCGCCTTGATTTCGCTGGAAGTCAGAAACTCGGATTATACGCGGGCCGTGAATTTGGCCATCATCGCAGCCTCCACGACTTTTGGTTCAAATATTTACAATATTTTACATGCGGTGTGGTGCATCAATCGTCAGAATTTGGCCGACAGGTTGCGCCGGCCGGTTCTGATGCTGCCGTACGTTGCGTCATTCGGTCGACTAAAGCCCATCAAGGATCACAGGGTTAAGCCTTCATTGCGCGAGATGGACGGCGCCATCCGCGTGTTGACGGCTTTGACGCTACTGACTGCTTTCGTGGCCGTGTCCATGGTGCTTTTTGGACGCGTGGATCAGATTGTGCAGGGCATGTCTGGCGACTTATACCAACTCGTGCGTCCGGTAGGCGTGATACTGTTCTTGCTCTGCATAGGCGTTCTTTATCATTTTAGAAAAAGTCACGGCCCCGAATCGCCGGTGCCGGAAATCTTAAAAGAGGAACGTTATTACGCGGCCCGTTCATCGTGGCGCATATGGCTGGATTTGGTTTTGTCCGGCGTTGCCATCCTGTTTGCGGCCGAGAGCATGGTCAAGGCCATGGAAGTTTTCTCGCAGCTCACGCATCTGCCTTTCGTGGTTACCGGCATCCTGGCCGGCATCATCGGCTGCATGGGCGAGATGATGGTAGTGCATAATTTTTCCATCAATCCCAAGGGCCGCATCGGCGATGCGATCACGGGCGTGGCCATGGACAACATCGTCACCACGCTTGGCGCGTCCATCGTGGCCATCATGGGCGGCATCTTTTTGGGCGGCAACTCACTCATCCTGATTTTCATCGTGATCCTCACGGGCAACACGTTGCTCATCGAGCAGATATCGAGGTTTAAGAACAATGTAATTGCCGCAAACCCCCATTAGTCATTACAAGCGAATCGCGTTTAACGCGACGAATGCGCGGCAATCTCACCTCCTACAAACCGGGTAAACATGTTTCGTGAGTTTCTCACCCTCATCACCCGGCCTCTTCCCTTCCCATTCGACTCGCATCTACTTACGCTCGCTCAGGGCAGGCTCTTGAATAGGGGGAAGAGGGGGTGTTAATCGGTTGATTTTTGTTATTTTGATTAATCAAGTTAATCAAGGTCAAAGTTGGCTATCTGTTTTATCCTCTTGCGCTGAATCGTGAACAGATATAGGTGTAGAGCATGGGCAGGCAGTCCATGTTTTTGTTTCTGGTCAAACGCCCGGTCGCGTTATGCATGATCGGATTTTTGCTGGGCGTGGCCCTGCACTCGTTTTTCCCTTTGCTGCAATTTTCATCAGGCTTTTGGATCATCTTGTCTTCATGTTTGGTTATTTGGTTATTTGTTGATTGGTTATTTCTTCATTTGCCCTTGTCGTTACATTTCTTCGTCGCGATTCTGCTCGGCCTGTTGCGTTTTGACGTGACAGTGCCGCAAAAAATCATCGCGCAGAAAACGCAAAGCTACTCCGGCATTGTCCATAACGTTCAAGACGGCAATTTCGGCTTGCAGGCAACTATAAAAGCCCCCTTGTCAAAGGGGGTTGGGGGATTTCTCTCCCTCAACTTAAAATATCCCATCCCCATCGGCTCAACCGTAACTTTTTCATGTGCGCTTAGACCGCTCGAACAAAAAGACGGCGAGTTAGATCGGCGATATGCTGCGAATTTGCATCGAGCACAAGCAAAATGCAGTCCGAAAGACCTGAGAGTCACGGCGCCTCCGTCTTGGTGGGACATGCGGCAGACGTTTGCGGATTTGCGCGATTGGACGAACAAACGAATCGAATCATCCATGCCGGGCGACGAAGGCGCGCTTATGGCCGGAATGTTGTACGGCGAACGCGGCATGGGCAAAGCGTCAAACGATTTGTTCCGCCGTGCGGGTTTGACGCATCTCATTGCCGTGTCGGGATCCAACATCACGATCGTCGCGTCGATTGTTTTCGCGCTTTTGCTTGGCTGCGGACTTTGGCGGCGGCAGGCATTCTGGGCGACATCGGCCGCACTTTTGGCGTATGTGATGTTTACGGGTTTTTCCGCATCGGTCGCCCGCGCCGCGGTCATGGGCTGGCTGGTTTTGCTGTCGCGCCACTGGGGTCGAGCTTCGCAGACGTGGTATGTGCTGCTTTTGTCCGCGACCGTGCTTTGCATCATCGACCCGTGGATGCTGGGTTATGACGCCGGATTCGCTTTGTCGTTTTTGGCGACCATCGGACTTATGATTTGGTCGCCGGTATTTTCCAAACGACTGAAGTTTTTTCCGGAGATTCTCGGTTTGCGCGAAGCCGCGGCGACAACTGTCGGCGCCACGTGCATGACGATTCCGTACATGGCTTTTGCTTTCGAACGCGTGTCCTTGGCCGGATTGTTGACGAACCTCGTGGCTGTTCCTCTTGTTCCTTGGGCCATGTTGTTCGGCGCTGTCTCGGCTGCATGGGGAGATTTGCCCGGACATGCGATAGTTTCTCTGCCTGCGACTGGGATCGCGCGTGGGATTTTTTCTATCGCAAGTTTGGCTGATGTTTTTCCCCGGTTAAATATCCCCATGCAGGGCATGGATTTGGTGTTGCTTGCCGCAACTTACGTCGCGCTCATCGTTATTTGGTTTTTGTTGCGCGAGAAAAGAGAGTTTTCCACAGGAAAATGAGGGTTTTGTAAGTTTTTCGGTTTACGATTCACTATTTGTAAATGCGCAGTTTGTCATTTCGACTGAAGCGAGTACGACGAGCGGAATGGAGAAATCCCTGAAACTAAAATTTAAAAAACAATTGTCAAAATAATGATTAATTTGTTCAGAGATCTCTCGACTAAGCTGCGCTTCGCTCGAGATGACAAGAAGAAAAGTAAAATAATTTTCGAGTTTGTCTCCGTCCACTTGTCACTTGCTTTGTGCGATTGGACGAAAGGACCCATGCTGTAAGTGAGGCTTAACAGCCCGCACCTAGAAAAACGAAGACGCTCAGAACGGCGACACCGCGCCGCGAAAGATATCAATGCATCGTCGGGCAGTGCCAAGGAGATAACCGGCCTTGGTGGCAGCCCCGATCCGGTCCGGCGACTGGTTCGGAGATGACGATTAAAATTTTTCATGCATCTTTGGGAGAATGTTCCGGTCTCATGGGCCGGAAGAGAACAATGGCCTGGTCCTTAGATGGAGGAGAGAGACGTCGAGTTTAGCCGGCTTAGCCGGCCTCAGCTCGATGGCGTCGCGGTGGCAGTGACAGTCCGCAAATAATCGGACGGTCAAAAATGCTGGCAGGATGCACGGGCGGAATGCGAAGCCTGAGGCTCGCATGCAGCCGAACCCCAACCGCGCTTTGGTCACGGGGAGCGGCACGCCCAAATATTCATGCCTTCGGACGTATGCCGAACGTCTAGCCGTTCTGAGCACGCTTCGCCTGGCCTCTTGGATTCCCTCCACGACTAGTACTGGGGGGAAACGGAGGAGACCATGCGACTTTCGACAATTCGAGATCCTTTTTATTCACGCACGCAACGATTGACGGTCATTCCCATCGACCTTGGAGCTTCCCATCGACTCGCGACATTCGTAACCTTGGTGCTGTTTACGGGCATCACATTCGTCCTGTGCATGCTTGTGGGTTGTGCGGCAGGCAAGAGCGATGACGGTTCGTACAATCGGACGCAGAACGCGACCAGTTCGTCGAATCAGGCAGGATGCAAAGTCACGGACGCCCGCTATCCCACCACGGCTTCGGATTTTGCCGATGCACGGCTGCTGTATGGCCACCGTGGATTCCTGGACGTGTACCAGAACGTCAAACATCTGGGACGCGACATCGTGTATGCCGAGGGCGTGCCAATCCATCCCATCGCCTGCGGCACAATCCGGCATTATTCGTCGGCCTCGGGTTATGGCACTTTGGCCGCGGTGATCGAGCACGAACTGACAGCGCCGATCACGGTCGTGAACGGCGACGGCGAGTCTGCTCAAGTCACGCGCTTCATGAGCATCTACGGCCATCTGCGCGACAGCGAGGATGCCGACGGAACCAAAATCCTGACATGGAAAGTCGGTGACACGATCGGGCCTGACGACATCGTGGGATACATCCAGTCTGATGCGCTGAATGGCGACGGACCAGAGCATTTGCACACCGGCATTCGCTTGCAGAGCATGAGCCAGGCGCAAATCGACGATCCGAGCGCTTGGTTCAGGGGCAATGACACGGCCGGCGAAGGTTTGTACAAAAAGTACTATACCGATCCGGCAACGTTTATTCCGCAGATCCTGGGCGACACATCGACCGGTGACGAACAGGATGCGGCTGCGGACCAGACCAACAATCCGGCCAAAGCCACGCATCATCCCATTGGCACGCTCCTGAAGAACGTGGACGATGGCAAGTACTGGTTGGTCGTTGATTCAGGTTCGATCCTGGATGTGAGCGGTTACCAGCATCTGCGCCGTAGCTGCGCGGTCAATGTTACAAGCAGCACGCTCGCTTGTTACACGGTCACCGGATTCGCCACGCTGGCGTTGGGTCTGGATGCCAAGGCCGTCAAATTCGACGGCTTGCCCGAAGTTTATCGTTTGTATCCGGGCTCTGGTCTGACGCCCACGGCATACGCGGCATTCGTTTCGTATGACGCATTACTTTCATGGGGGTATAAGGACGCGGACCTTGCTCAGTACCCGGCTGCGCAGAAGTCGACGGTGCTTGGCGGTTTGACCAACCAGGGGACTGTCGGGTTCATGCCCGGTACGGTGGTCAAAGGAAAAGCGCAAAGTGAGATTGCTGTCGCGAACCAGGATGGTGTGCGGCGTCCATTGTTTAACTGGGACGTGTTTACGGCTCTGGGATATGACTCGACCTGCATGTATGAGATTGAGTCCAGTACTCTCGACGTGACGGCCGGACCGCGAAGCGCGGATCTGATTACGCTGGCCGAGACGGCAGAATGCGTCGGCAGCGTTCCGCATCCCATCTGCACGCCCGGTGCCACGGTGCCGTGCGGTTGCGAGGGCAACAAGCCGGGCACGCAATCCTGCCAGAACGACGGTTTGTCGTACGGATCGTGCGTTTGCCAGGGCGGCGGCGGATCTGATGACGATGCGGGAGCGTACTTGTGCCCACCGGGATCGCTGATCGAATGCGGATGCGGCAACAATGACTATGCCCAGCAGGTTTGCGCGGACGATGGCATGTCCTACGGACCATGCTCCTGTCCTCAGCCTGGAGCTGGCGGCAACGGAGGTTCGGCCGGAACGGGCGGCACATCTGGCCAGGGTGGGTATGGCGGCTCGGCGTCAGGATCCGGAGGCTATTCTGGAACCGGCGGCACGTCCAACACGGGCGGCGCGTCAGGTTCTTCGTCTGCCGGCGGATCAGGCGGCAGCGGCGGTTCCGGTCCGCACATCGTGACCATTAAATACACGGGCAAGCGTTATGCCAACGATTTGATCACGGCGTCGAGCCAATTGAACGGCCCGCTGGTAGATCTGACCGTTTTCGACAGCTTGCCCAAAGATCTGATGGCATGGTTTGACGGCAGCACGTCACCCAACGGGAAAGTTGATCAGAACAACGACTATGTCTCTGATTGCAAGACTGGTCCGCAACGCGACATGACTTGCACATTCACGGTGCCCAAGGGTTCGTCGCTGCTGTTCCAAATCGACTTGGGAGCCTATCGCTACTGGGGAGACGCGAGCGGCAGCAGTCCGGCGCCGTGCATCGCCGAGAGCGTGGTTCCAAACATGTCGTGCACGTCCGTCGTGGTCATGGGTCAGGTCGAGTTGTTCGTTGACGGAGTCCCATTTCCGTTCAGCCTGCTCTCGAACAATATCCAGGACCCGAATTGGCAAGCCAACGGCCAAAAGTGCGGAGCATCACACGCACCGTACTACAATGGCATCGCGGTTCTGCCGTAACTCTCAGCCTCGACTTCGAGGCTGTTTTCATAAGTTACCGTTGGTTGCGCAACGCCTCCCCCGGTTGTCATCGCGAGCGAATGCGCGACGATCCCACGAAGCATGTTTAACCGGTTTGTAGGAGGTGAGATTGCCACGCATTTGCTCCCTTCGATAAACTCAGGGCATGAGCTTGTCGAATGCGCAATGACGGAATAGGAGACGAAAACTAATAACAACGATCACCAACACCATTAATATGTACAGTCCCAAGCAATTCTACGTTTATATTCTCACCAACAAATGGCAATCCGCATTGTACGTGGGCGTGACCAGCGACGTGATGCGCCGATTGCATGAGCATCGAACCAAAGTTTTTCCGACCAGCTTTTCGGCACGTTACAGGGTCGACCGTTTGGTATATGTCGAGACTTTTGATAGTCCCATGACTGCTATTGAACGGGAAAAACAAATCAAGTCAGGATCAAGAATGAATAAAGTTATGTTAGTCCAATCGTTGAATCCGGAATGGAGAGATTTGAGTGAGGCATAGTTTGTTTCGTACCAATCTTCATCGCGAGGCGAATCGCGTTTAACGCGACGATGCCGCGGCGATCTCACGAAGCACGTTAACTTGGTTTGTAAGAGGTGAGATTGCCACGCATGCGCTCCCTTCGATAAACTCAGGGCATGAGCTTGTCGAATGCGCAATGACGGAAGGGGGCGGGTGGCTGAAGCGGTTGTAAAAGTTATCCCCAATGACGATTTGTTACGGTCTTGATAAGGTATTGCGCGTATGGAACAAATATAGAACAGACCATTCAATTTTCAATTGTCAATTAACAATTTTCAATAAAGAATCGACCAACTTTATTGGAAACGACAACTGAAAATTGACGTTAAATTATTAATAATTGAAAATTGATAATTGTTAATTGTAAAAGAGCTATGGCAAAAAAAGTTAATGACGAGCGCGATGCGCGCCGTCTGGCCGCCCAAGAGGCGATTGATCAGATCAAAGAACGGTTCGGCGAAGGCTCGATCATGCGATTGGGCGAGGCTAAGAAAATGCTGGTTGATTCAGTGTCCACGGGCTGTTTGTCTCTGGACCTGGCGCTCGGAGTTATGGGCGTGCCGCGCGGCCGCGTGATCGAAATTTACGGTCCCGAAGCTTCAGGCAAAACCACATTGGCCCAGCATATCATCGCCGAAGTGCAGAAGTTGGGCGGTATCGCAGCGTTCGTGGATGCCGAGCATGCGCTGGATCCTGACTATTCACGCAAGATCGGCGTGAACATCAACGAGATGCTTATCTCGCAACCCGATACTGGCGAGCAAGCTCTGGATATCGTCGAAACCTTGGTGCGCTCAAATGCCGTGGACGTCGTAGTGATCGATTCTGTTGCCGCGCTTGTTCCGAAAGCTGAAATCGAAGGCGAGATGGGAGATTCGCACATGGGTTTGCAGGCCCGTTTGATGAGCCAGGCCATGCGCAAGCTCACGCCAATCGTCTCTAACAGCAAGACCGTCGTGATTTTCATCAACCAAATCCGCATGAAGATCGGCGTGATGTTCGGCAACCCGGAGACTACGACCGGCGGCAACGCGCTCAAGTTTTACGCCTCCATGCGCATCGAAGTTCGGCGCAGCGCGCAGATCAAGATGGGTGACAGGATCATCGGCAACCGCGTCAAAGCCAAGATCGTCAAAAACAAGATGGCCGCGCCGTTCCGCAACTGCGAATTCGACATCATGTACAACGAAGGCATTTCCATCGCCGGCGATTTGGCGGATTTGGGCGTGGAGTGGGGCGTACTCAAAAAGTCCGGCAACAGCTACGCCTTCGGCGAAGAGAAGTTGGGTATGGGCCGCGAAAATGCTAAAGCTTTCTTGCGTTCACGCCCGGATATCATGGCCAAGATCCGCGAGCAGGTAGTAATTGCCTGGAGAACCAAGGAAGAGGAAGGAAATCTTCCAACATCATCTACCGGCGCCAATGCAAACGAAGCGGAGGAAGCTGAGGGCGAGGAATGATTTGACACATCCCGTTCGTCATTGCGCATTCGACAAGCTCATGCCCTGAGTTTATCGAAGGGAGCGTATGCGCGGCAATCTCACCTCTCAAAAACCGTGTAAACATGCTTCGGTTGACTGGAAAG
>Ga0315281_10006055_pt1 | contig 17235 bp, 20 predicted proteins | sample YL17G07_0_MG_FD_204540 | JGI IMG/M metagenome (GOLD analysis project Ga0315281, IMG submission 204540) | Sediment microbial communities from Yellowstone Lake, YNP, Wyoming, USA - YL17G07_0 | ecosystem: Environmental > Aquatic > Freshwater > Lake > Sediment | place: USA: Wyoming | collected...
TCAGGTAGGACGACTTGATGGGGTTGGGGCCGAAGCGGAGGTGCGAGATGGTGACGGCGCCGGCCTTCTTGGAGTCGTAGACGAAGTAGCCCTGACCCCAGTTGTCCGTTTCCTCGGCGATGATCTTAATCGAGTTCTTGTTGGCGCCGACCGTGCCGTCGGAGCCGAGGCCGAAGAACACCGCGCGCTTGACCTCGTCGGGCTCGATGTCGAACTCGGGGTCCAACGGCAACGAGGTCTGCGTCACGTCGTCCACGATCCCGACGGTGAAGTGGTTCTTGGGTTTGTCCTTGGCCAGCTCGTCGAAGACCGCCTTGACGCACGCCGGGGTGAACTCCTTGGAGGAGAGACCGTAGCGCCCGCCGACCACAACGGGCTCCTTGGCGAACGTCACGATCCCCTCGGTGCGACTCTCACGGAGGGCGGCAACCACATCGAGGTAGAGCGGATCGCCGATCGAGCCCGGCTCCTTGGTCCGGTCGAGCACCGCGATGGCCTTGACCGTGGTGGGCAGCGCCTTCACGAACGCCTCGAGCACGAAAGGCCGGTAGAGGCGTACCTTGAGCACGCCCACCTTCTCACCGCGCGCCCGCATCCAGTCCACCGTCTCCTCGACCGTCTCCGCCCCCGAGCCCATGAGCACGATCACGCGCTCGGCCTTGGGGTCGCCGACGTAGTCGAAGAGGTGGTACCGGCGGCCCGTCAGCTTCGCGAAGCGGTCCATCTCCGCCTGCACCATGCCGGGGCAGGCGAGGTAGAAGGAGTTGCAGGCCTCGCGGGCCTGGAAGAACACATCGGGGTTCTCCGCCGTGCCGCGCAGCACCGGCTTGTCGGGCGTGAGAGCCCGGGCGCGGTGCGCGGCCACGAGGTCGTCACCGATCATCGCGAGCAGGTCCTCGTCGGTGAGCTCCTCGATCTTGGCCACCTCGTGGGAGGTGCGGAAGCCGTCGAAGAAGTGAAGGAAGGGCACCCGCGAACGCAGGGTGGCGGCCTGGCCGATGCAGGCGCAGTCGTGCGCCTCCTGGACCGAGCCGGACGCCAGCAGCGCGAACCCGGTCGGGCGGCACGCCATCACGTCCGAGTGGTCGCCGAAGATGGACAGGGCGTGGGTGGCGACCGTGCGGGCAGAGACGTGCATGCAGTAGGAGGTCAGCTCGCCCGCGATCTTGTACATGTTGGGGATGAACAGGAGCAGGCCCTGGGAGGCGGTAAACGAAGTGGTGAGCGCCCCGGCCTGGAGCGCACCGTGGACCGCGCCGGCGGCGCCGCCCTCGGACTGCATCTCGGTCACCTGGGGGACGGTGCCCCAGATGTTCTTGCGGCCGAACGCCGACCACTCGTCGGCCCACTCCCCCATGTTGGACGAGGGAGTAATCGGATAGATCGCGATCACCTCGTTGGTGCGGTGGGCCACCGAGGCCGTGGCCTCGTTCCCATCGAGGGTGACCATACGTCTCTTGGACATGGCGTTCCTCCTTCTGTGCTCCGCATCCGCCGAAGCTCGTGGGGGGCGGTATTGCGAACCGGTCCACTTTGCAGAATGTGAACCGTTTCACATGGGGAGTCTAGGCCCCGGTTCGCGTTTTGACAAGCCCGCCGAGCGGTGCGAGTGAAGAGTTCAGAGTGGAGAGTGAAAAGTGAAAAGTAGAAAGCGTCTCTCCTGATCGTCAACTCTTAACTCTTAACTGGGAGCGTGGGTGGGGGAGCGATGGCGGCCCTGACGGGAGTCGAACCCGTGCTGCTGGCTTGAAAGACCAGTGTCCTGACCGTTAGACGACAGGGCCGTCTCGTCCGCGCAAAGCGTAACACAGGCCTGGGTGGGGGAGCGGTCGTGGGCCGTGTGGGGATCGAACCCACGACCTTGGGGTTGAAAGCGAGACGGTGTACGCTCTTCGGCCTTCTCGCCGAAGTTCAACCCATGGCACGCCTCAATGGCAGTCCAAGCGTAGGGCTGAGAGAGCGCCTGGTGCGCGTCAGGGTTTTGGGACTCCGGGCGTTTCGTCTCCAGTCAGTCGGCGGAGGCTGGCCTGCGCCTTCGCGTTCCCCTGTTCGGCAGCCATGCGGTACCAGCGGACGGCCTCGGCCTTATCTTGCGAGACGCCTTCGCCGTTCTCGTACAGGAGCCCGAGAGCGAACTGCGCTTCCGCGAGTCCTAGGTTGGCGGCCCTGCGGTACCAGCGCACAGCTTTGGCCTTGTCCTGGGGCACGCCTTCGCCTTTGAAGTACAGGAATCCGAGGTTGAACTGCGCTCTGGCGTTCCCACGTTCGGCGGCCTCGCTGTACCAGCGCGCGGCCTCCGCCTTGTCCTGCAAATCGCCTTCGCCGGTGTCGTACATGACACCGAGGTTGAACTGCGCCTCCACGAGTCCTTGTTCGGCAGCCTTGCGGTACCAGCGCACGGCCTCGCTCTTATCCTGCGGCACGCCTCTGCCGGTGGAGTACATGTTGCCGAGGGTGAACTGTGCTCTCGCGTCCCCCTGGTTAGCGGCCTTTTGGTACCAGCGCGCGGCCTCGGCATCGTCTTGCGGCACGCCTTTGCCGTTTGAATACATGTCGCCGAGCATGAGCTGCGCCTTCGCGTCCCCTTTCTCGGCCAGCTTGATGAAGGCCTGGGCTGCAATAAAGATCTTGCCCTGCTGGTACGCAGCGACTGCCTCGTCATATGTCTGCGCGGGGAGTGTGGCAGCGAAAATGAGCAAGACGACGGCCAGCGCAATCCGCTTCATTTGACCCCCTTTGAGGAAAGCATAACCCTAGATCGTCACGGGCGCCCGGTACCCGATGGAGCCGCAGGTGACCAGGGGCTTCACTGTGGATACCAGATCCGGCGATTCTGCCGGTTCGGCGCTCGCCTCTCGCGTCAGGATAGCTCAGGGTCGGAGATCGCCCTCGGCCCGCACTATCTCAGGGGGCACAAATGAGGCACGAGGCTGGTCTTTGGGTGACCTGAAAAAGCGGTGCCTCGCAAGTGCTTGATCCTATTTGGGCCGTGTGGGGATCGAACCCACGACCTTCGGGTTAAAAGCGTCCCCGCCTCCGCAGAACGCCGATCCTGAGGTCTTCCAGGCGCGGCCGGGCTCCCCGGGTGAAAGGGCTTGACAGGCCGGGCTTTCGGTGCCAGATTGAGAGGTGAGTGGAGGGCAGAGTCGGTGAGCCCGAGTCAGCGGTCAAGGGGGCACCAGGGGGGCACCGGCTCCTACCCGAAGGTCGTTGGTCTACCACCAGCGACCCGGTTTCTCTTCCTCAAGGAAACCCTCGAGGCGCTCCCGGCGGGAACAAACCCATGGACCGGGCAGGCCGGTAGGTACTTCGTCTTCGATACAAAAGAGACCGGCCTGTCGTTGCAGGTGACCGAGCGGGGAGTGAAGAGTTACTACTTCCGGCGCAAAGTGGCGGGGCGCAGCGAACGGATCTTCCTGGGGCGGTTTCCCGACAAGTCGGTAACGTCAGCTCGGAAGGCGGCGAGCCGCGCGAAGGGAGCGATCGACGACGGGCGAAACCCGAACGAGGCCAAGCGCGACCGCCGGGCGGACCTCACTGTGCGCGAGGCGATCGAGCTCTACACCGAGGAACACCTGCGCCCGAACCGCAAACCGAAGGCGATCGTCACCTCCAAACAGCTCGCGCGCGACTACCTGGCGCCACTGCTCACGCTCAAGCTCTCCGACGTCACCCGGGCACGGGTGGCGGCGATGCAGGCCAAGGGAGGGCAGCGGTCCAAGGCGCGCGCGAACCGCGCCCTCGAGGTACTCAGCGCCGCGTGCTCGTTCGTGATCGCCCGTGGCCAGGCCCCGGCCCGCTGGCACGAAGTCAACCCGTGCACGCGGATCCCGAGATTCAAGGAGACCGAGCGCGAGCGCTACCTCGCCGCCGGCGAGCTGGCGCGCTTCCTCAAGGCGCTCGAGGGGGAGCCGCGGGACCTCGCGGACTTCTTCCTCGTGCTGCTCTACACCGGGGCCCGACGCGGGAACGTGCAAGCGCTACGGTGGAGCGAGGTCGACCTGGCGGCCGGGACCTGGGAGATCCCCGCGAGCTCCGCGAAGGCGGGGAAGCCGATCTCGGTCGCCCTCGTGCCGCAGGCGGTGGAGGTGCTCAAGCGCCGGAAGGCGGACCATATCGTGCTCGCGCACCGCGTCAAGGCCCTGCGGCCCGTCCAGGGGCTCACATTCCGCGACGTCCGACACCGCAACGCCGAGACCCGGCGCGCCAGGAACGGCGAGATATTCGTGTTCCCCTCGTGGGGGGCGAGCGGTCACCTGGTCGAGCCCAAGAGGGCCTGGCGCCGGATCCTGGCGCGGGCGAAGCTCGAGGATGTTCGCGTGCACGATCTGCGGCGCACCCTCGGAAGTTGGCTCGCGGCTCAGGGCGCGAACGCCTTCCTCATCGGCAAGGCCCTGGGTCACGCGAGCATCGCGTCAACGAAGGTCTACGCGAGGCTCGACCTGGCGCCCGTCCGCACCGCTATGGAGCAAGTAGCGCTTGCGTTCGATAAGGCGGTGATCGACGCCCGGCAGGACAGCCGGAAGGTCACGCCGATCCGGCAGCGAAAATGAGCAAACCCACCGAACGCCCCACAACCTGAAAACATGCATGGCTGTTACGTAGTCGCAGCATGGTCTCAACAATGGAAGCTTGCTCGTCACGTCTCGTTATGTTATGTCATACCACGTTATTCAAACGGCCAGCACTCTATCTAATTGAGACAACACAATTTGACATCACCTTTCGCCTCGGGTTCTCATAGGTTAGTTCCTGGGGGCGGTGGTTACGTCCCGGAGGGCCAGAGATGCGAAAGGCGAGCATTCAGCACACAGGAGATGAAGGGCGGCTAGTGCGTGCGGCCGAGGCCGCGAGGATCCTGGGCACCACGGAGGGGACGCTCAAGCAGGAGCGACACAACCCGACCTGGGGCTTGAGTTGGGTCCGCCACGGCCGGCGCGGCATCCGTTACGATCGCATCGAACTCGAGCGCTACATCCGGGAACGGACCGTGCGGCCGCGGCTTCCCAGCGAGATTTGCGCGGCGGCGGCGGGGTGACCGCCGCATGAACGCACGCCCCACCGAGGACACCGAAACCGCCAGCGCGACTGATGAGCGTCTCTCGACGCTCACGATCGGCAGGGCGGCGCGGGCGGATCGTGTCCCGCATCGCCGGGCCCCAGCATCGGCCGTGGCGGCGGTCCTCGGTCACGTTGGCTTTGATGGCTGGCCGCGCGGTGGTACCTCCCGGGCTTCGGTGGACGAGCTCCGCCGCTGGACAGGGTACAGCCGTCGCACGGTGCAGAACGCCTTGGCTGACCTGATTGACGGTGGGATCCTGCTTGTCAGTCGTCGGCCCGGTCAGCGGACCAGCTATCGGCTCGAATCCGCACACGTGCGAAGTCTCGCCAGCCTGCAACCTGCGCATGAGGTGCACCCGCGCACCACATGCACGGGTGCAGGGGATGCACGGGAGGGGCGCACGCCGGACACCCCACCCGCGCACCCGGTGCACCAGCATCCCTTAGAGCGAGATACACGAGAGACGACGAAAGAGAGAGACACTTCCGGCGCGCTTGACAGCGCTGCCGGGTCTCTCTCCCAAAGGCATCTCCCAAAGCTTGGGGAAATCGTTGAGGCTATTCACGCGATCGCGCGCGGTCTGGAGTGCTATGCAGACCGGAACAACGCTCACGCCGTCGCGCGCAGGCTCGCCGACGCACCGAGGCGCACCCTGGACGAGAAGAGCTTCAGACCCGCCTCGATCATCAACTCCGTTCGGCGCATCGCCGAACAGGCCGGCTCAGCCGGCGGTCGGTTGCCCAGCGCCGTCGTGATCGTGAAAGCTGTCGAGACGGCGGCGCAGGAACGCTTCGAAACTCAGGAAACCCCTTACTCGAGGCCGAGGAACACAACTGCCACCGCCGAGGTCCCCGCGGGAATCGGAGGTGGTCTCCAGTGAACGCCCCCATCAAACGGCACCACGAGCCCATCGAACCCGCACCAGGTGCGGCGAAGCAGCCGACCGAGATCGTTGACGAGCTGGTGGGCACCGATCCAACGGCTGCCGCTCGTAAACAGGCAGGAACGTTTGGAGCCGTTCTCGCCGGTGCTCGCAGGCGGCTTGCCGAGCGCGAGGCCGTTGCGCGACACGTCCTCGGGCGGAGCGGCCGAGGATCCACAGCGGCAGCGCTTGCCGGGATCGAAGCCGAGGTGAAGATTGCGCGTGCGATCGGGGCTCCGGCTGGCAACGCACAGGCCGAAGCCCCGCGTCCTCGAGGCGGTGTGCCCGGCGCCCGGCTCGAACCCCGTCGCCGGCGCCCTGCGAAAGTCGGACTTGCCGCGGTCATAGGCCGCGACGTCTCGATCGTGACGGCTGGCGGTGGGCACCACCGGGGCGAGCTGCTACATGCCGGCGACGACTGGCTGACATTGGAACGGCACTCTCGCGGCCTCCTGCTGATTCGCACGACCGGTGTAGTCGCCATCACCGAAGAGCTCGCCGAGGTGCCGCGATGACGGGAGCGACCAAACCAGGGCCGGCACTGAACACCATGGATCGCGTCGAGGCACGAGCAACCACGTTGACGGAGGCCCGTGCCGAGGCCGCGAGAGCCGAACTCGCCAACTTCGCAGACCGCGAGGTCGAATTGCGCTTGTTCTCTGGCGTCTTGCTGCGCGCGCGGCTGGTCGGAGTCAGCAAACAGTGCGCCATTCTCGAGCACCACACAGGGCGGTTGGCGTTGGTCGACCTCGGCACGGTCGCGGCCGTCGTCGACAGGGGCAGCGAAAGATGACAGGGTCCTGCCCTGTGTGCCGCCGGCGCCAGGCCCAGCTCGCGATCGCTTCGGCTGCCGGCGTCTCGGCTCGGCGTGCAGAGGCCGCCCTCGTGCTGGATACCCTCACGGACTTGCTGGAGCCCATGCTGCGCCGCGATCCCGGCTTGACCGCCACCACGGCGGCCCGCCGGCTGGTCGCCTGGGGCGCGGTCGAGTTCGAGCTCGAGGACCGCGCCCGGCGAGTCGCTGGACGCCTTCGCCGCAATCTGGCCGCGATCACCGATCACCGCCAGCGGAGGGCCTATGTTGGTCTTGTGGCCGAAGGGATCGAGGTGGCGAAGTGACCGAATCGAAGATGTCGGGGCGGCGAGGCGACCATGCTCAGGCGGTCGGCGGGTTGCTCCCCCGCCAACCTCGCCGCCCCGACTTTCTCTCGGATCTACCCAGCGCGGCATACCCGTCGCGCTGGAGTCGCAACACCGGCCGCGGCCTACCTGCCGCGCACCGGGACCGGGAGGCCGCGCCCGACGCGGGGTTGTGAGGTTTCGATGAGTGCATGGTGCTTGTGCTGCTTCAGTGAAAACGTTGAGGAACGCGGCGGTGGCCGGATCCGTCGTTGCCGCACCTGTGGCGGCGAAGCGGAGCGCAAGGGCGAAGGCTGGAAGGTCACGAAGAAGGGCCGCGGAATGGCGAGTCTTTTCGCCGAGGCGGGCGGCCTACTACCCATGTACGTCCTCCTCACCACGAACCCGTCGGAGAAACACGAGCCCGTCGTTGCCTCGCAGAGTGCAGCGCCGCCCGCTGCCGCGGCGCCGAGGACCGCTGGCCCCGTCTCGCGAGGCGACCGGGAGCTTTTTGACGGCCTCTCCTTCTCTGTCAGCCCCGGTCTCGAGCGGCTTGCGCGGAGCTTTCGCGAAGATTTTGCCTTTGTCTGGCGCTGCATCGACGCGGACGAGCGCGCTGCCATCAAGGCCGGCTGGGCGGCTGCCGGGAGCATCACCATCGTCCTTGGCCCGGAGCCGCTGATTTCGCCGGCGAGCAAGAAGCGGGTCAATGGGTATGTCGGCGACTCTGGCGCCGGGCTCGAACTCCACATTTCCAGCGACACGGTGCGGGCCGTTCGGTCCATCTCGGTCTTAGCACACGAGGTGGCACACGCGGCTGGCGAGCAGAGCGAGCTCGCCGCGTGGGGCAGGGCGCATGGGTGGCTCAAAGGAACCGGGATGCCGGCTCAGCATGCGCTGGATGCTTTCTATGAGGCTGGTGGCAGAGACGTCGCCCTTACGAGCGCCCAGGCCCAGCGCTGGGGTTTTGGCTTTGCCGATGCGGGAGGCATCCAGTGATCACGACGCTCGAGCGTAGCGAGGCAAAGGGAGGTACGGATGTTTGAGTTAACCGGACCCGAACGTCAAACGATCACCAACCAGGCAGCCAAGGCCGCGGCCGCATTCCTCAAGGCTGTGAAGAACCCGGAGGCGGATCCTTTTGTCGTGGAGGCCCGCGGGGCCTTGGAGCGTTTCACGCTCGAGGTCGAGTCGGCGACCAGCAGGGTTCAGAGCTGCAAGATCGCCGTGACTGTGGCTCGCGATCGCCTCCACGCCGATGTTGCCGGCGGCAAGGGAAGCGAGAAGGCTTGGGCGGGCGTAACGGAGGCCGAGCGCGCCAGCGTCGAGGCAGGCTTGCGGCTCGAGACGGCGAGGGGCACGCGGGCCGATGCTCAGACCAGGCTCGCAGCGGCGCGGCTAGCTGCAATTGAGGGCGCGTTGCCCGCCGCGGGTGAAGCTGCGAACGCTGCCAGAGAGGCCGCCAGGGCGGCAGAGGTTTCGTTCATGGCAGGTGCCCGGGCGCTCGCGATGGTGAGGTCGCGCGTGGGCAGCCTGGCCTCGCAAGCCGATCACCTGCGGACCGCAGCAGCAGGGGGTGCGACATGAAGCCGACACCAGGGGTTTCGTTTCTCATGGCCAGAGTCGCAGAGGAGATTAAGCTCGCGGGGATCCGGCGCGAGGCGCATCAAGCCGAAGCCCGCCGGCGAGACGTTCCGTTCCCGGACGCGGTCGATCCGGATGCCCTGGCCGCCGAGGGCCAGCTTGTCGATATTACCCCTCTGGCTCGCCAGATGGTCGACAGTACAAACGCGGTGCGGGGATTCGAGGTCCCGGTCTTTGCCACGCCTGCAGCGGGCGAGGCCATGGAACGACTCGGCGTCGGGCCGGTTCTCACGACCACCTGGTGGGGATGTCAGCGTGAGGGGATGGAGGGCGGTCTGCTCCACAGTAACCGCAGCACCCGAACCATAGCGTTTGTGGTGCGCGCTCCGGACGGCACCGAGGTCTGGTTCATTTACGCAGCGGCCCAACGACCCAACGGCGCGCTGTATGGCGTGCTCTATGTTCGCGACGAGGTGAACCCCGTTGTCACCGGCTGAGGTTGAGGGGCCCGCGGCCCCGACCGCGGAGAAAGAAAGGCGACGTATGCTGACGCGTGAGCAGATTCTGGAGGCTGGCGCCCGGGTGGTGGTCGAGGAAGTCAATCTCCCGGCGCTGGGTGGCGTCGTGCGGGTGCGGGGTTTGAGCCTCGCCGAACGCGACAGGTTCGAGGAAGTCGTGATCAACAAAGCGGCCCCGGACTACCGCGGAGAGCTGCTGGTGCGGTCCCTCGTGAGCGAGGACGGGCGGCGGCTCTTTGGGGATGATGAGATCGAAAAGCTCGCCACCCTGAACGCCGCGGCCCTGCAGCCTGCCTTCGCGGTGGCGATGCGCCTCTCGGCCTTGCGGGTCTCCGACCTCGAAGAACTGGGAAAAGGTTCGCCCGCCGCCCCGGGCGGGTCTTCACCTTCGACCTCGCCGAGCGACTCGGAATGACGGTCGCGGAGCTTGGCTGCCGGATGTCTTCCGCGGAGTTCGCGGAGTGGCGGGCGCTGCGCCTGGTCGCAGCGGAAAGGTTTGAGCCGGAGGCGGCGCCGGCGGGGGATCCGGGGGAGGACCGCGGTCTCAATCCCGACGAACTTTACGCCCACCTTAAGGAGATGTTTCCGATCCGCGCGCCCACGGCGGCAGGCGCAAGGAGCAACGATGGCTGACGCCATCACGATGACCTTTGAGGGAAGCAAGGAACTCAAGGTCAAGTTGCTCGCCATGAGCGCCGTCGGCAACCTCCAGGTCCTCGGCCCGATCGTCGAGGCCGCCGCGGGCGACGTGGCGGATCTCGCCGCCGAGCTCGCGCCCCGGCTAACGGGCGCTCTGAAGGGCGGCGTCATCATTGAACCCGAGAAGAGCGGCGTCGGCTACTGCTGGTGGAAGGTCAAGCTCCGGTCGAATGTCTGGTACGGCATGTTCCAGGAGTTCGGCCTGGGCACTGGACGAACCTCGACACGGCCGCTCACGGCGAAGACCCGCAAATCGCACGAGCGCTACGCCCGCCGTTTGCAGGCGGCCGGGGGCCTGCGGGCCGGGATGAAAAACCGGTACGGCGAACCTCACAACATGAGGGCGCAGCCTTTCTTGCGCCCGGCGGTCCGGTTCCTCCGGAGGAGTCTGCCCGAGCGAATGCTGGCGCAGATTGCCGCCAAGATCGCCCAGCTCGCCGGCGTGGATCTTGGGGTGAGGTAGGGGGGCAGGATGCCTGGAAGCGGCGGCACGATCGCAAACCTCGCAGTCCGCGTTGGAGCCGACACATCGGACTTCACCCGGGGCATGGGTCAGGTGGAACGGGAGGCGGGGGCGACCGCCGCCGGCCTCGGCAGGATCGGGAACAGGCTTCGCGGCGAGGTGACGCAGCCGCTGCTGCTGGCGGGGCTTGCAGCCACGAAGTTCGGGGGCCAGCTCACGAGCTCCTTCATGGACAGCATGGGGGTCACGAGCAAGTTGGGGGTCGCGACCAACGGCTTGTTCCTCGCGACCGGCCGTCTTGCCGATTCCTCGCTCATGGCGATCGCGGCCTTCGGCAAATTGTCCGCGGTCAAACTTTCGACCAGGACGCTCAACGCCGGCCTGCTCGCCCTGGCGGTGGATGCGGGACAGGCGGGGTGGGCGGTAGGCCGGCTGATCGCGGAAGTGACGGGGCTCGACAACGCGCTACGCGAGCATGCGGGAAAACCCACAAAACAAATTGCCGAGGCTCTAGCAAGCAGCGAGCAGCGCTACCAGGCCACGCGGGCACAGGTCGAGGCGCTCACCAGGGCGCTCCACCTATCCGGTCCGCAGTGGCAGACCTCGAGCACCCGGACCGCGGAGAACGCTGTGCGCCTCGCCGAGGTCAATGCGGCGCTGCTCGAACACGTCGCCAGGCGGCGGAGCTTAATGAGCACGATGACGGAGTATTTCAGACACCTCGAGCAGGAAGACAGCCTCCACATACGGAACATCGCCACCCTGGAGGTAGCCCGCCTCAAATGGTTGGAGACCGAAGGCGTCATGACAAAGGCGATGGCGACCACCGCCATGGCGGAGATGAACAAGGACCTCGGCACGATGGCTGAGAACGGCGTCGCCGGCGCGGAGATCCTTCGCGGTGTCGGGGGCCGGATCACCGAGCTGGTCGAGCGTGCGCGAGCCATGGGGGTGGACGTTCCTCCGCTGCTCGGGAACATGTACGACGCGATCAAGGAGAAGAACCTCCTGTGGATCGAGGACACCGCGCGGGCCATGGCGAAGATCGGCACGGCCATGCCTAAGGCCATCGCTGACAGCGCCGAGGCCAACAAGGCCGAGCTCAAACGGCTCGAGGACCTGTACGCCGGCACGATCTCCGGGGGCTTTGGCCGGGGGACCGAAGAGGGTGTGGGCTTCGCCAAGCAGCAGGTGGACACCTGGCGCCGCGAGCTGGAGGCCACGCCGATCGTGCTGAAGTTTGATGCCAGCGCCATCCGGGCGCTCTTCGAAGAGATCTCGAAAGGGCAGATTCCCAAGACGACGGGAAGCGCTCCCTGAGTGGCGTGCCCTTGATCGGGCCATGCCTGGTGTGTGGCGCGGAGGCTTCAGAGAAGGTCCTCGTCTTCTGGCCCAGGGAGGCTCAGTTGGGAGCGCTTCTCGACCCGAACGGTTGGCACGCCTATGTCCATCTCTGCGCAGCATGCGTCGTGGAGGCGAAGCGCGATCCTCGCCGCCTCGACGAAGCGCTGCGCCGGGCGGGGAATACAGTTGGGGAGCCGGGAAACTAATGGGCTGCCCGCGCTCGCAGCGCATTGGGATTCGGCGATGAGCGAGGCAACACCACGCCCGCACCGATACGGCGATTCTAGTCAGTTGAGGAATGTCCAGGTCTCAAGAAAACCAGGCGGGAGTGCGCCGAACCCGGCGAGCGTGTACATCCTCAAACAGGCGGCCTCGACGCAGGCGACCCAGCGCTCGGCTCTCGCTCGGGTGGCGGCGATCCTGCTGGACAAGGGCGCGGACCCCGAGACTTTTCGCTGGCACGAACTCAACTACGGCGACGTCGCACGCCTGCGCGGGGAGCTGGTGGCGACGTTCGCGCCGGCGACTGCGAACCGCATCATGGCCGCGGTGCGGGGCACGCTGCGCGAGGCGTGGGCCGCCGGGCTGTTGGATCCCGACACCCGTGACCGCCTGCTGTACGGCCTCAAGAACGCGCGTACCGGCCGCCTGCAGACCGGCCGCGTGCTGCCTGGTGGTGAGGTGGCGGCACTGCTCAGTGCATGCACCCGGGAGGCGGGGCCTGCCGGTGCTCGCGACGCGGCGATCGTCGTACTGATGGTCGCGGTCGGGCTGCGCCGCGGGGAAGTCGTGGGCCTGAACCTGGCCGATCTCGACCAGCAGGGAGCAACGTTGCGAATCCTGGGCAAAGGCGATCGCGAGCGCCGGGTGCCGCTGGTACCGGGCGTGGCGGCGCACGTCGAGGGTTGGATTGCCTGGCGGGGCTGCCGGCGGGGGCCGCTCTTCCTGCCGGTCCGCCGCGGCAAGGTGGGGCGCGGCCGGCTGACCGTCTCGGCGGTTTGGCGGATCGTGAGCCAGCGAGCGAAGGCAGCCGGCCTGCCGGCAACCGCACCGCACGACTGCCGAAGGACGGCGGCGACCTCGTTGCTCGAGGCGGGCGCGGACCTGGCCGTCACACAGAGGATCCTCGGACACGCCAGCGTGACGACCACAACTCGCTATGACCTCCGGGGGCTCGACGCATCGAGACGGGCGCTCGAGCTCATCCACCTGCCAGCGCTGGGGCTAGGGCGCTGATGCCCTGGAGCTCGCCCCGCCCCTGCCGGGAGTGCCGCGTCGCCCTCACCAAGACGGCGGACGGTCTCTGTGACGCATGCCGATCGAAGGGGAACGCACGCTACGCCATGCGCCGGCGGGAGATCGTGAAGGACAACAACACCTACTACCACTCGCCCGAGTGGCGTGCGCTGCGTGCCCAACACCTGGCGATCGAGCCCCTCTGCCGGCGCTGCCTGCCCCGGGCCGTGAAGGGCTACGGGGTGAACCACATCATCCCTCGCCGCCAGGGCGGCGCCGACTCCGAGGAGAACCTCGAGACGTTGTGCAAGGCCCACCTCACCACCGCGGACCCGCGCGGTGTGGTGGCAAGGCAGCGGCGATGACGGCGGGGAGGGGAAAGGGGGGGATCAAAAGTCCCCGGACGGACCCCCCAGGATCGGCGCGCTGCCCAAACGCACACCCACGGCACTCCGTCCCTGAAAAAACGGGGTGTTTGGGGGAAAACCGATGACGGCGAAGCCCTGGAAACACTTGCACCGCCGAGGTCGTGAGCTGTTCCGAATCATAACGTCGGATTTTTGTTTGGCGCCTCACCACTTCATAGCGCTACGGGTTGCTTGCGAATGCCTTGACCGGCTGGAAGGGTGCCGAGCCAGGCTTGCCCGCGAGGGATTGACGACCAAGGACAAATGGGGGCAAGTGAAGATCCATCCCCTAGTTGCGGCGGAGCGCGACAGTCGCGGGCAGTTCATTCAAGCCTTGGCGCAGCTCGGTCTCGATGAGGAGGACATTGCCGAACGGACCCCGGCTCGCCGCCCCGGGCAGTTTCGGGTCGTTTCGGGGCAGAAAGGAAGGTGAACGATGGGTTTCCACCTCGGAAGGCGATCGGCAGGCAAGGGTTCGCTGGCGATGAGTGAATTTCAAGTTTTCATGGCGGAGCGTGATGGAACGTTAGGCAAGATCTCCGAGATCGTCGAGCACAGCGCGGACAGCTGGATCCGTGCGCGCATCGCCCGTGGGGAAAGTGGCACGCGGCCCCAGGTTTGGTGGCGTGTCGCACAGCCCGGCGAGGGGCCCCGGCTCTTGCGTGTGATCTTGCACCCGCACGCGGGCATCCGGGAGGTTCGCGAGACGGAGGCCGCCGCCCTGCACCGGCTTGGGTTATTGTGGCCGGAGGAAGAAAAGCTCTACACGGCGGGCGCGTTGCCGTTGGAAAGGTCAGAGCTCGCCACCGACCACATGAGCACGCCCGGCATCCGGTGCATCGAGGCCGCGATCTGGCGGGCGATGACTCGGGAAGAGCAACTCGCGGTTCTTGCGGAAGTCCGGCAGGGCCGGCCGGCGGCTGCCAGCCAGTAGGCGCCGCTCCACGCCCTTGACAACGGTTTTGTGAAGACCTACTCTTTACACATGACAAAGGAAACGCTGCGAAAGGCCGTAGAGGCGGAGAAGGCCACACCCCGCCGCGATCGCGCTCTCTCCGTCCGCCTCAGCCAGGCGGAGCACCGGCTCCTTTTCAAGGTGGCGAAGCGGGAGGGGCTGCTCCCTTCTACGCTTGGGCGTGTGTTGGTGGTGGCCGGCCTCGCGGAGCTCGCGGCCGAGAGGGAGAGACTATGAAGACGGTCGCGGAAGCAGGGGCCCCGCGCGGTTTTGTTGCGGCCGTCCGGGTCCAACTCGTGAGTGAACCGACGCCAGCTGCCGATAGCTGGCTGGCCACTGGAGAGAGCATCGCCGGGGTGGCCTGGCAGCTCATCGGCCGGGCGGACCGCGAGCACCTGGTCGCATTCTTCGTCGACTCGCGGTTGCGATGCGTGGCCTCGCACCTGGTGGGCATAGGCACGGCGACGGAAAGTCTATGCGACACCGCGGGGCTCTTCCGCGCGGCGCTCCTGGCCAGTGCGCACGGGATCATCCTTGCGCACAACCATCCCGCGGGATCCCTTTCTTTCAGCCAGCCAGACCACGCGCTGTGGGAGCAGATTCGGCAGGCCGGCGCGCTCCTCGGGATCCTCGTCCACGACTTCATAATCGTGATCCCGGATCCCACTACCTGGTCCAGCGTCAAGCGCGAAAGCGAGGCGGCTCTGCAGGCGCAGCGCGACCGGGAGACCGAGGAGTGGCGGCAGCAGCGGCTCGCGCGGCGCGAACGTGCCAACCGCACCCCCGAGGAGCGGCTCGCCTTCGCGGTGGCGGTCGCGGAAGGAAAGGTGGGCTCCTGGGACTTCGCGGAGCTCGCCGGCGGCAGCGTCACGCTACGGCGCATCGCGGAGCGCCTCTACGCGGCCACTGCGCCACTCCCGGATCCGGCGCGCGAGGTGCTCGGTCTGCGCCCTGGTGCCACCTATGCTGTCGCGGCGCGCCACCTGCTCCGGCAGTGGAAGGCCAGCGCCTCGAGGTCGACCGTTGCCACCTGAGGCTGAGGCCGCCCGCGAGGTCCTCGGTCTGCCCCCCTGCAGGCCGGCGCGCGCACCAGGCGGGCCCAGTCGCCACGATGCTTCCAGGGCCGTATCCCAAGGGGGCACCGGGGGGGCACCGGCTAGACCGTGTTTCGTAAGTCATTGGGCCGTGTGGGGATCGAACCCACGACCTTCGGGTTAAAAGCCCGCTGCTCTGCCAGCTGAGCTAACGGCCCGGCTGGAGGGTACCGGCAGGGCCAGGCGTCGTCAAGGCAGTTCCCAGGCTGGAAGAAAACGTACTGCAGATCCTCCTGACGTAGGCCGGGCAAGGGGAAGCGAGCGCCCCCTGTTGGTGTGGGGTGGGCGCCCTCGCCCGCCCTGCCAGTACTGGAAGACAAGGAGGATGTAGTGCGCGGCCGAGGGCGGCCGCGCCACGGGGAACAGGGCGGTGGTTGGGGCGCGCAGCCTGTGTCTGTCTGCTCTGCTTTGTTGCTTGAGGTGTAGTGGGATGGCATCATCGTTAATGGATGCGCCGACCGGCACTCCTCCCACGTACCACGTGCGTTGCCGTGGCGCTGCTGCTTTTGGCGGGTTGCGGCCCGCGCCCGACCGCAGAGGACGCTTCGCCGATCGACGTCTCGCAGCCCCCGGAGCAGACCGCCGTCGACAACGCCGATCCGATTCGACTCGAGGCCGACGGCTACGAGTTCGTGATCACGCCTCTCGCGCACTACGTCCTCAGGGGCGTCGTGGTGTCGAGCGAGAGCTACCGCACGGGCTGGAACTCGAACCTCTCGCCGTGCGACGTGGCGGTGGTGTGGGGTGAGCTTGCAGTCGACGATGCCTGGCAGAAGCTTGCCTGGTCGCAGAGCGGCCGCTGGTACTACTGGCGCTGGCGCGGTCAACAGCCCCTCACGAACGAGGATGTGGTGAGGAGTTCCTCCAACACCCATGTTGTTCCCGCGTCGTCCGACCTCGCGAGTGCCGCCAGGTCGCTGACCCCAGGCGACATCGCCGAGCTCGGCGGCGAGCTCGTGAGGATCGACGGCCGCAAGGGACAGGGCAAGGTGTGGTGGAAGTCGTCCCTGTCCCGCGCCGACACCGGCGACGGCTCGTGCGAGCTGCTCTACCTGCGGCGGCTCAGGGTCAACGGCAAGGTGTACGAGTAGCAAAGGCAGGCAAGAGGCAAGAGGCAAGAGGCTAAGGGTTGACGGCCCAGCGGGTGAGCGGCGCGAGCCTGCGGATGATCGTCTCCTCGCGGCGGGGCCCGGTGGAGACGAGCACCGCGGACACTCCCAGCAGCTCCTCCAGCCGCGCGATGTAGCGCCGGGCCAGCCGAGGCAGCTTCCCGAACGCGGTGATCCCCGAGGAGTTCGTCTTCCACCCCTTCATAGTCTCGTACACCGGCGCCGCGCCGGCGAGCTCGTCCACGTCGTCGGGGAGCTCCTCGCGGGCGGCGTCGCCGATCCGGTAGCCGGTGGCAATCCGGATCTCGTCGAGCTCGTCGAGGACATCGAGCTTGGTGAGGGCGATCGCCTCGATCCCGCTCCAGCGCACGGCGGCGCGCGCCGCCACCGCGTCGAACCAGCCGGTCCGGCGAGGTCTCCCGGTGGTGGTTCCGAACTCGTTGCCACGCTGCCGCAGGTACTCGCCGGTGCTGTCCACGAGCTCCGTGGGGAACGGCCCGCTGCCCACGCGCGTCGTGTACGCCTTGAAGACGCCCAGCACGCCGGTGATGACGCGCGCGGGCAGCCCGCACGACGGCGCGGCGAAGCCGGCGAGGCACCCTGAAGAGGTCACATACGGGTACGTGCCGTGGTCGAGGTCGAGCAGGCTGCCCTGCGCCCCCTCGAAGAGGATGGATTGACCGGCGGCGTCGGCTGCCGCAAGCGCCGTGGCAATGTCACCGA
>Ga0315281_10006057_pt1 | contig 17229 bp, 14 predicted proteins | sample YL17G07_0_MG_FD_204540 | JGI IMG/M metagenome (GOLD analysis project Ga0315281, IMG submission 204540) | Sediment microbial communities from Yellowstone Lake, YNP, Wyoming, USA - YL17G07_0 | ecosystem: Environmental > Aquatic > Freshwater > Lake > Sediment | place: USA: Wyoming | collected...
ACGACCGGAAGCTCGCCTTCGGCGAGATGGGCGGCGGCGGCGAGGGACTCTGGGACGGCGAGCCGATGGGCTTTCTCGTGCGCCGCGCCATGGAAGAGGCAGAGACGCTCCAGCAGGCGACTGAGATGTTCCGCAAAGCCGCTCGCACCTGCGAGTACTACTATGTCATCTCGGACGGCAAGACCCGCGATGCCGTGGGCCTCAAATGCAGGCCGGATCTCTTCGAGGTGGTCCGCCCCGGAGAAGCGCATCCCCAGCTTCCCTCTCCGATCCCCGACACCGTCATCTTCAGCGCGGGCGACCGATACCCCGAATTGGTCAGGCGCGTGAAAGCGGGCTACGGCAAGATCGGGGCGGACTCCGCCATCGAACTGATGAGGCAACCGGTCGCCATGCATTCGAATCTGCATTGCGTGCTGTTCGCGCCGGAAAGGCTCGTTCTCTGGGTCGCGAATGCCGCCGACCCCAGCGCCGTCGCCGACTTTCAGGCGTGCGATCAGCGGTATGTCCGCATTGACTTCGGCGAGTGGATGGGACGCTGCGCGGGCCTCTCAAAGGGGGCCGATGCTCCCGAGAAACCGGCGGAGACGACGGTGATCGAGGCCCAGGCGAAACTGGGCGGCACCGGGAACGATGCGGCCCGTCCGCAAATCGCCCCGGACCAAGACGTCGAAATGTCAGCGCGCATGGAATCTCACTTCAAGCCTGGCTGGAATTGAACGCGCGCAACTTGAACAAGAGCGGCAAAATTGGAGTTGATAAGGCAGGACTTCGAGACTGGGCCGCTGCGACGCGGCCGTTCGCATTTTCCGCGTCGGCGCTCGGCGTACTCGTCGGGACAGCGGCCGCGGCGCGGATTCCACAATGGCGCTGGGACGTTCTCGCCGCCGAACTCGTCGCCGTGGTGCTGATGCACGCCATCGGCAATCTGCTGAACGATTACTATGACTATCTCTCCGGCGTGGACGCCCGTACGGAGGACGATGAAGGACGTCCGGGACGCTTCCTCGTGAAGGGCATTCTCCTGCCGAAAGATGTGCTCCGGCTCGTGCTTATTCTCTCCATCCCGCTCGCGCCGATGGGCGCCCTTCTGATCCGGATCGGCGGATGGCCTGTGGCCGCAATCGCGGTGGTGGGACTGCTCGGCGCCTACGCTTATACCGGCCCGCCCTTCGCACTCAAGTACCGGCGGCTCGGCGAGCTGTGCATCTTCATCGTGTACGGTCCCGCCGTCGTCATCGGCGCGGGGTACATGCAGGCGCTGAAGGTAACGCCGAAAATGCTCCTCTATTCGATCCTGCTCGGTATGCTTATCACGGCGATCGTCTCGGCAAACAATTTGCGGGACATCGAGGAAGACGGGCGCGCGAAGGTCCGGACACTGGCCTGTGTGCTCGGCAGGAAGATCTATCTGCCCATTTACCTGGCGCTGATGTTCGGCCCCGCCGCGATCATCATCGGCCTGGTCGTGTCAGGAGCCGCGCCCGCATGGCTGCTCCTCGGCCTGCTGGCGCTGCCCATCGGTCTCGCGCCCGCCCGCTTCGCCCTGCTCAACATTCGCCGCCCCGACGCAGATGCTCTGACCGCAAAATACATGACCGCCTTCGGCGGCTTGATCTTCCTGGCGCTGGTCCTGGCCGGCGCTCCCTGATTGATGCTCAGTTGTGCATCAATCATCATTCGGCAATCGGCACTCGACAATCGGCAATAATCAGGTCCCCATTTCCCAGGACTTAAGGTACTTCCTCTGTTCCGGCGTCAGCGTGTCAATGGCGATATCCATGGACCGCAGCTTGAGCCGGGCGATCCATTCGTCAATCTCGCGCGGCACGTCGTGGACCTTTATCGGCAGCGGGTTCCTGCGCTTCGCCACCCATTCCGACGCCAGCGCCTGCGTCGCGAAAGACATGTCCATCACGCACGCCGGATGCCCTTCGGCGGCCGCCAGGTTAATCAGGCGGCCTTCGGCCAGAACGTAAATCCGTTTTCCGCCCGCCAGTGTGAATTGGTCCACGTGCCGGCGCACGCCCCTGCTGACGCTCCGCGCGAGCTTCTTGAGCGCATCGAGGTCAATTTCGACGTTGAAGTGGCCGGAGTTGCAGATGAACGCGCCGTCTTTCATCCTCTTGAAATGCTCCGCGCGGAGCACGTGGATTTCGCCGGTCAGCGTGCAGAACAGGTCGCCGATCGGCGCGGCCTCTTTCATGCTCATCACGCGGAAGCCGTCCATGACCGCCTCGAGTGCGCGGAGCGGCTGGACCTCAGTGACAATGACGTTCGCGCCCATGCCGCGCGCGCGAGCCGCAAAGCCGCGGCCGCACATCCCGTATCCGGCGATGACGATGTTCTTCCCGGCCAGCAGGATGTCCGTAGCGCGGATGATGCCGTCCACGGTGGACTGGCCGGTGCCGTAGCGGTTGTCGAAGAGGCGCTTGACATTTGCGTCGTTGACGGCGATGACCGGGATCCGGAGCGCGCCCTTGCGTTCCATCGCGCGCAGGCGGATGACGCCCGTCGTCGTTTCCTCCATCGAACCTCGGACCTTGGCGCAGCGGTCGCCGAATTCGCCGTGCAGCGTGCTGACGAGGTCGGCGCCGTCGTCGAGGGTGATCGTCGGCAGCGTCTGCAGGCAGGCGCGGATGTGGCGATAGTAGCTCTGTGTTCCTTCGCCCCGGATTGCGAACACCGGGATTCTGAAATCGCGAACGAGCGACGCGGCGATGTCGTCCTGCGTGCTCAGCGGGTTCGAGGCGCAGAGCGAGAGCTTCGCGCCGCCCGCAATCAGCGCGCGGCAGAGGTTCGCGGTCTCGGCAGTCACGTGGAGGCACGCCGCCAGCGTCATCCCCTTCAACGGCTGCTCTTTGGCGAACCGGTCCCGCACGATGCGAAGCACCGGCATGTCCCGGTCAGCCCACAGGATTCGCCTTTTCCCTTCGCCGGCGAGAGACATGTCCTTGACGTCGTATCCTGCTTTCACGATGAAATCCCTTCTAAAACTCGCCGTGCACGCATCTCGATCAAACCTTCGCCGCTTGCTTAAACGCCTCGACCATGTCCAGACGCTCCCACGTGAAATTAGGCAGATTGCGCCCGAAATGGCCGAACCGGGCCGTTTCCTTGTAGATCGGCCGCAGCAGGTCCAGGCGTTGGATCATCGACTTGGGACGGAAGTCAAAGAGTTTGGCCACGATCTTTTCGAGCTTGGCGTCGGGCAATTTGCCGGTGCCCAGGGTATCCACGTAGATCGCCAGCGGATCTGCGACGCCGATGGCATAGGCCACCTCGATCTCGCATTCGGCGGCCAATCCGGCCGCAACGATGTTCTTCGCGCAATGGCGCGCCGCGTAGCATGCCGAGCGGTCCACCTTGCTCGGGTCCTTGCCGCTGAACGCGCCGCCGCCGTGCCGCCCGCGCCCGCCGTACGTATCCACGATGATCTTGCGGCCTGTGAGGCCGGTGTCGGCCATCGGCCCGCCGAGAACGAAGCGCCCGGTCGGATTGATATGGTAGATCGTGCGCGAGTCGAGATACTTGTGCGGGATCGTCGGCTTGATCAGCTTGTTGATGATGTCGCGTTCGATCTCGTCGTGCGACACGTCCGGGTCGTGCTGAACGGAGCAGACGACCGTGTGCACGCGAACGGGCTTCCGGTCGTGATATTCCACGGTGACCTGGCACTTGCCGTCCGGCCGGAGCCAGGGAATTTTCCGGGTCTGCCGGAGCGCCGCGCAGTTCTCCATGATCCGGTGCGCCAAATGGATCGGCAGCGGCATGAATTCCGGCGTCTCGTCGCAGGCAAAGCCGAACATGAGCCCCTGGTCGCCGGCGCCCTGCGCCTCCGGGTGAAGCCCTTCGCCTTCCGTCACACCCTGCGAGATGTCGGGGGACTGGCCGTGGATGCTCGTGATGACGCCGCAGGTCTCGAAGTTGAATCCCCACGTCGCGTCCACGTAACCGACGTCACGGATGACCTCGCGCGCGATGGCGGGCACGTCCACGTAGCAGTTCGTAGTGACTTCGCCGGCCACCATCACCAGCCCGCTGGTCACCAGCGTCTCCACGGCCACGCGGCCCCGCTTGTCCTGCGCCAGGATCGCGTCAAGCACGGCATCGGATATCTGGTCGGACACCTTATCCGGATGCCCCATGGCGACTGACTCGGATGTGAAGTAGTACTTCCTCATTGCGCTCCTCTCTCTATGCTGAGCCGAACGGACAAACAGAATTCCTTCCCCGACGGTCCGAGCAGGAAACCCGGATCACATGCCCCGAGCCGCTTCCGCTCTTTCGCGGTCTGACATGCCGGATGCGAGCGCCTGGCTCAGAATGTCCAAGTGCCGGCGGCTTGCGCCCTGGCGTTTGAACACCGCCGCGCGGCCTTTCAGCGCTCGCTCCTGCCGGACTTCCGGCTCGCGCAGCAGCCGCAGCAGCGTCTCGGCCAGTTCGGCCTCATCAGCGACGCGCTCCGCCGCGCCGGCATCCAGAAGCAACTGCGCCTCTTCCTGGAAGTTGTCGGTCAGCGGACCGAACACCGGCACGACGCCGAGCGCCGCGGGTTCGAGCATATTATGACCGCCTCGGGCGGTCAGGCTCCTTCCCATGAAAACGAATTCCCCGATCGCATACAAATATCCCAATTCTCCGACGCTGTCAAGCAAGCAGATCGCCGCCGGACCGCTCGGCCCTCCGCCGGCGGACCGGCGCCGAACCTCGTAACCCGCCTGCGCGATCTGCCGCGCGACGTCGTCCGCCCTCTCGATGTGCCTCGGCGCGATGATCAGCCGGAGCGCCGGAACCTGCTGCTGCAGGCGTTTGTGCGCGCGCAGGCATATCTCCTCTTCGCCCGGCCAGGTGCACGAGGCGATCCACGCTCGTTCTCCCGCCGTCAACCCCAGCGCCGCGCGGACAGGCTCGAGCTTCGCCGGGTCCGCTTCCGTGCGAACGGTGTCGTACTTCATCGTCCCGGTCACACGGATCTTCGCGGCCGGAAACCCTGCGCGCACGAAACGGTCACGGTAAGTCTTGTTCTGCACACAGAACAGGTTCGGTCCCGCCGGATCGAGCAAGGGCCGCAAAAGGAAACCGAGCTTGCGATAGACGCCGACCCACTTCTCGCGCATGCGCCCGTTCACAATCGCCACCGTCACGCCGCGCGCGCGGGCCAAGCGCGCGAAATTCGGCCAGACCTCCAACTCCACCAGCACGATCACGTCCGGGCGCACGCGCCGAAACGTGCGCCGGATAGCCGAGGACAAGTCCAGCGGAAAGTAGAAGCAGCGCTCCGCGCCGTATTGCTCAACGGCGAGCTTCTGCCCCGTATTGGTGGTGGTGGATATGCGCAGATCCCATTCCGGATGCTCCTTGAGGATCAGATCAGTAAGCGTCCGCGAGGCGTTCACCTCGCCCACGGAGACGGCGTGGATCCAGACACATGGCTTGCCGCTGGAACGCGGCGGGATGAACCCGAGCCGTTGGGCAAGCCCGGCCCGCCAGCGACGCGAGCGCGCCATGCGGAAGAGGATGTAAGGCGAGGCAACGAGCGCTAACAGGATGTACACAAAGTCAAGCAGGATCTTCATGCTGTCAGCAACTCATGGATTGACTTCAAAGCCGGCCTATTTCTCCGCTCGGATCACGGCGCAGACCGCGAGCTTATGACCGGTGCGGGCGTTGCGGCCTTTCCACAGAATCTGCGCGTTGCGGAATCCCACCGAGTTCAGGCGCGAGAGGAAATCCGCCTCGGTGAGGGCCCCGCCGATGCAGCGGAACCAGTCATCCATGTTCTTGCGAATCTCGCGGGGGAGTTCGGCCTTGAGCACGATCTCCGCGAACACGGTTCGGCCGCCGGGCTTGAGCACGCGATACACCTCGCGCATCACGCCATCTTTGTCAGGGGAGAGGTTGTAAATTCCGTTGGCCGTGACGAGATCCACGGAGGCATCCGGAAGAGGGATAGCATCGGCTGGGCCGTGAAGGAAATCTATATTGCGGACCCCAACGGATTCGAGATTCCTTCGCGCCTTGTCCAGCATCGCCCTCGAGATGTCCAACCCGTAGAGTTTTGCCTTTTCGCCTACGGCTTTGGCAAAGAAATAGAGGTCCAGTCCGGCCCCGCACCCGAGGTCCAGGAGGGTCTCGCCCGATCGCCCATTCACGTACGACTGCGGGTTGCCGGCCCCCGTGAAAGAATCCGACATCGTCACCGGCAGACGGTTGAGGACATCGGCAGGATAGCCCACGCTCTCGGCGAAGTCCCGGCCCACGGGAAAATTGAACTCCGCATCCGGCGTCAGCGCGACGGCGGAGTACTTCTCGCTTACGGCTCGCGTGATCTCCTCCCCGGACATGCCGCGAAGCCCTTGTTCGGGCGGTTCCGTCGCCAGCGCGCAGGAGGCCGCGGGCACACCCAGTATCTTGCCGAACAATTTCTCCAGCAGACATATGCCCGTGAATCCGGCGAATATCATCATGGTCCCGGCGAAATAGGCGAGCGGCTGCCAGAGAAGGAGGCCGATGAGCACAATGCTTCCCATCACCACGCGGGCCAGATTATGCGGTCTCATGGGCGACGCCCTTTCCTTCTTGAGATGCCTATCTTTTCACGCTCGATCTCCGTCATGGATTTTTCGACGATGCGATGGTCCCTGGCCAGAACGGAAAGGACGCCCTTTACAAGGCTGGGCCGGGACAGGTAGTAGCATCGCAGCGCAGCGTCCTGAGCGAAGTTCACCAGCTTGGCGTGGCGAAGAATCGCCAGATGCTGGGAGACGTTCGCTTGGCTGACGGGCAAGAGGTCCTTGATGTCCGTCACGCACTTCGTTCCTTTGCCCAATTCCTCAAGAATCTGGAGGCGTGTGGCGTGAGCGAGGGCCTTCAACAGCTCCGAGAGTTCTTGAGCGCGCGGATGTTTCATCTTTTCAAGTCCTGAATGCAGCCGGAACGAGCACGAAGAGATGCCCGGCGACCCGCTTGCCTGTGCGCACCCGAAGCCCAAGCTTCCCTCAACAGCGCCGGCTCGGCCGTCTCCTCGATTATCAACGGTTGAAATGACAGGCGCCACGAGCCGGGCCCATTATATTCAAGTATTCTTATATGCGAATTATAGCAGGATCCCGCCGCATGTCAAGCGCTTCGCGGCACAATATATTGAAGTTGAAATCCCGCCCGTGGGCAACGGCGAGTCACGCGTCGAATCGGTCGGGAGGCCATCGGATCGCCGGCGCCGACCGGCTCAGGCCGTTCGGCCGCAGCATTTTTTGAATTTCTTTCCGCTGCCGCACGGGCAGGGATCATTGCGGCCGACTCGGTCTGCAGCGGCCTTGATCGGCTCAGGGCGATCCGGGCGCGACGTAGCGTCAATCGCCGCCCGCTGCTGCCTTCGGATGCCGGCCGCTTCGGTCTGAGCCACGGCAGACGGCGCGCTTTCGGCGTGCGAGGCCTTCGCTCCGCCCCAGATGCCGGACGGGGCCTGAGGAGCGGGAGAAGCCGGGGCAGCGGCGCCCTCGGTTTCGGGTCCTTTGCCGATCTCGAGCCTGAGGATGAGGTCCGACACCTCCTGCCGCACCGACGACTTCATCTTGTCGAAGAGCTGGCGCGCCTCGCGCGTGTATTCCACCTTCGGGTCCACCTGCGCGTAGCCGCGCAGGCCGATGCCGCCCTTGAGGTGGTCCATCGCGAGCAGGTGCTCTTTCCACTTCACGTCAAACTTCTGGAGGAGCAGGAAGCGCTCGATCAGGCGCATGCGCTCGGCGCCGAGTTCCGTCTCGCGGCGCTCGTAGGCTTCGCGGATTTTCCGGATCGCCGTCTCGCCGATCTGCCGGGTTTCGAGCTTCGACAGGTCGAACGGATCCAGCGCCACGCCATATTTGCGGGAGAGCGAGTCGCACAGGCCGGCGAGGTTCCGCTCCCGGGAGGCGAGGTCCAGCGACAGGAACGTCTCGATCATGTCATCGGAGCAGAAGCGCAGGCAGTCCTCCCGCGACTTGCCGGACAACTTCGCGACGAGCTGCCGCGCGAGGCCGCTCTCGATCTGCGCGCGCTCCTCGGCGATGACCGCCGCAGCCGCCGTCTCGAGGAGCGAGACTCCCAGGGCGCGATCCAGCCACGCGAGCGCTGTCGAGAGATCGCCCCCCGGTTCGGTGGAAAGCTTCTCGATCTGCCGCTCGAACTCGCGCGTGGCGATCCGGGCGATCATGTCGGCCGGCGGCCGGTTGCGGATGGCGCGCTTGAGGCGTTCCTGTATCTGCTCGCGCACGGCGTTGAGCTGACTCGAGAGGCTGTCTCCTTCCTGCTCGGACCCTTCGCCGCCCCGCTGCCATAGGCTGGTGGGCAGCGCGATTTCCGCCGCCTCGGCCCACTTCTCGAGTCCGCGCAGGTCCCATTCCTCCATCGCGACGGCGTTTTCGACGTAGGCGCCGACCGCCTGCTCCGTCAGCATCTGCACAGCGGAATCGGCGTCCATCTGCGCGCGCTGTTCCTTGGCGGCTTTCTCGACCGCGCCGATGAGGCGTTTCATGAAAGCCGCGCGCATCTCCTCCGCTTCGGCCGCCAGGCCGTTATGCCGCGCCCAACGGCTCAGGGCGGGCAGGTTCCAGCGGAAGAACGGCGTCTCGTTCTGTAGTGTCAGCGTCGCGGCGTTCGCGATGCACTCGCCGACGATCTTCTCGATCGGCTGGTCGGCCCAAAGCGCCGCCTTCCGCGAGCCGAAGAACTCCTCGATCGCGCGCCGGTCGCGCTCCCGCCATTCGGCGATTTCCATTGTCACACCCTGCTTCGCCCCCCAATCGCAGAACGGCCGCCCGTTTCGGTCGTCCGAGGCGATGTCGGTGGGAAGCAGGACGTTCATCTCGTCCTGGAGCGTGTCCTCGATCATCTCGAGGATGAGCGACTTGAGATCGGCGTGCTCGAGCACCTGCTGGCGGAGGCCGTAGATCGCCTTGCGCTGCTCGTCCATCACTTCATCGTATTCGAGAAGGTGTTTCCGGATTTCGAAGTTGTGCTCCTCGACCTTCTTCTGCGCGCGCTCAATGGAACGCGTGACCATGCCGTGCTCGATGGCCATGCCCTCTTCCATGCCGATGTGGCTCAGGATCGAGCTGACGCGGTCGGAGGCGAAGATTCGCATGAGGTCGTCCCGGAGGCTCAGGAAGAAGCGCGAGGAGCCCGGATCGCCCTGCCGCCCGGCGCGCCCGCGGAGCTGATTGTCAATCCGCCGCGCCTCGTGGCGCTCGGTGCCGACGATGTGCAGCCCGCCCAGTTGCGCGACCGAGGTCGTGATCCGCGGCGGCGACATCCGGTTTTCGCGCCAGAACTTCTCGAGCGCCTCGGCCCGCTTCTCGCGCGGCGTCTTGTCGAGGGTCTCCTTGTCGAGGAACTTCTGCGCCCAGAATTCCGTCAGGCGGTCCTGCAACTCCGGCGTCGGCGCGTCCGCGCGCAGATCCTTCGGCGCCAGGTCGCAGTCCTTCCAGTGTTCCAGGAGGTCGGCGATCGTGAAGGCGCCCAGCACGATATCGGTGCCGCGCCCGGCCATGTTCGTGGCGATGGTCACGTGGCCCATCTGGCCGGCGAGGGCGATGACCTTCGCCTCGTGCTTGCCGTCGGCTGCGGCGGTGGCGGCATTGAGGACTTCATGCTTGATGCCGCGGCGCTTCAGTTGAGCGGATAGGCGCTCGGACTTCTCGATCGAGATCGTTCCGACGAGCACCGGCCGGCCGCTGCCGTGCTGCTCGACCACCTCTTCCTCGATGGCCTTGAACTTCTCCGGCTCGGTGCGATAAACCACGTCCGGGAATTCGGTGCGGATCAACGGGCGGTTCGTCGGGACGCGGATGACTTCGAGCTTGTAAATCTTGTCGAACTCGGTCGCTTCCGTCATGGCCGTTCCGGTCATGCCGGCGAGTTTCTTGTAGAGCCGGAAGAAGTTCTGGTACGTGACGGTGGCGAGGGTCTGGTCCTCTCCCTTGATGCGGAGACCTTCCTTCGCCTCGATGGCCTGGTGGAGCCCGTCGCTCCACCGGCGGCCCGGCATCATGCGGCCGGTGAACTCGTCCACGATGATGATCTCGCCCTGCTTGACGACGTAGTCCACGTCGCGGTTCCACAGGCTGTGCGCGCGCAGGGCCTGCTCAATGTGGTGCGGCCAGTCGGCATTCCGGCCGGAGTAGATGCTGTCCACGCCGAGGGTCTTCTCGGCGAGGGCGACGCCCGCCTCGGTGAGGTTGGCGGATTTCTCCTTCTCCTTGACGGTGTAATGTTCGTCTTTGCGCAGCCGCCGCGCGATACGGTCGGCGACGTAGTATTTATCGGTGGATTCCTCGGAAGGCCCGCTGATGATCAGCGGCGTGCGCGCCTCGTCAATCAGGATATTGTCCACTTCGTCCACGATCGCGTAGTAGAGCCCGCGCCGCTGCACCTGCTCTTCGGCGCTCCAGCGCATGTTGTCGCGCAGGTAGTCGAAGCCGAACTCGCTCGACATGCCGAAGGTGATGTCGCAGTTGTAGGCTTCGCGCTTCGGGCCGTAGTCCTGCTGGTTCAGGATCACGCCCGCCGTCAGGCCCAGGAACTCGTACAGCGGCCCCATCCACTCGCGGTCGCGTTGCGCCAGGTAATCGTTGACCGTCACGATATGCACGCCCCGGCCGAGGAGCGCGTTCAGGTATGCCGCCAGCGTCGCGACGAGCGTCTTGCCCTCGCCGGTGGACATCTCCGCAATGCAGCCGCGATGAAGGACCATGCCGCCGATGAGTTGCACGTCGAAATGGCGCATCGGCTGGGGATTCTGCAGGTCCGGCGTGTGGACAACACGCCGGCCCGCCTCGCGCACGACAGCGAACGCCTCCGGAAGGATCACGTTCAGCTCGCGGTCGGCCTCTTCCCGCGTGAAATCGCGGCCGTGAAAAGCGTCGGCCAGGCGGTTGCGGAACTCCTGCGTTTTCGCGCTCAGCGCCTTGTCCGAGAGCTTCTGCATCACCGGTTCGAGGCGGTTGATCTCCTCAACCGTCTCAAGCGTGACCTCGATCAGACGTTCATTCCGCGAGCCGAAGACGCCTACGAGAAACTCGCCGATTTTCTTGGTTGGATCCATGTCAGTGCAAGAAGGAAAACGGGAACACCGCAGCCACATGGCCTGCCCCGCAGTAATGTAACCATACTGCGAGGCCCAGGGGCGAACCGTGCAGCTTACGCCACCCCCTCGCACTGAATATACGCCGCTTGAGGAAAAGTTTCAACCGCACCTCATCAGCGCGCAGCCGGCAGCGCCCCGTTCTTCAATCCCTCGAACTTGACATGACGCGCGGCGCGCCTTACAACTACTCTTAGGGGAAGCTCGCATCAAGACCGAGACTTTGGAGGGATCCGCATTACTCTTTCCAAGAAGGCGAAGGGCGCGCTCTGGATTATTGCGGCGGTGATCATCGGAATACCGATTTTGCTGATCCTGGTCATCCTTCTGAGCCGCAACGAGATCGTCCGGGCGGCAGTCCGGGTCGGCGGCACGAGCGCTCTGGGCGTCCAGACGCGCCTCGAGAGCGCTTCCGTCTCGCTGTGGGGCCGGAGCATCACCCTGCGCGGACTCGACGTGGCGAATCCCAAGGGCTTCAAGAGTCCGTCGTTCGTCAAGGCCGATCTCATCAGCGTGTCGGCGGAGGTCGGCGCGCTGAGGAAGAAGGAGATTCATCTTTACCTCGTGACGCTCAATGGGCCGGAGTTCACGTATGAATACGCCAAGCCGGAGTCCAACCTCGCCGCCTTGATGAACCACCTGAAGGGCAACGAGCAAACGCCGAAGCCGTCCGGCGAACCGGTTAAGCTGAAGATTGACAGACTGACCATGTCCAACGCCAAGGTCCACGTCGTCGTCATGGGCAAGCCGCTCGATGTGTCGCTCGGCACGGTGGTGATCAACAACCTGGACGACGGCCACGGCAACGCGATCCCGATGGACCAGGTCCTCTCGGCGGTGCTGGCGAAACTCGCGGGCAGCATCACCGACACAGTGAAAGGACTCCCCAACAGCGTCGCCAAAGACATTCTCCCCGGTCTCAAGAATGAAGCCGGCGGCCTCGGAGAAGGCGTCGGCAGCGCAATCAAGAGGCTCTTCGGCAACTGACATCGAGACGGCACTGTGAATCCGCTGTTCAATGAAGGAACCGCGCCCCATTCGACTTCGGACCGAGCCGATGAATATCCGCAGTTCCCGGAATCGGCCGGCCGGCTGAGAATCGTCATCCTCGTCCTCATCGCGCTCGCGACGCTCATGGTCAGCGCGCTGGTCTGGATGCAGACGTGGCATATCGGGATCGCCGGCGAGTGGCGATGGCCATATTTTCTCCAGCCGGAAAGCGGCGTCGCCGCCGTGCCGGCGCTCTTCCTCTGCGCGCTCATGGCCGTGACCGTCGCAGTCTTCCTGCGGCGCGGCCTCTCGGAAAAGCGCAGCGAGATCATCGCGGTCAGCCTGTGCGCGGCGCTGAGCCTCGGCATCATCCTGGAAACGGCGCAGGCCGTTCCGGCAACCCCGTACGATGCGTACAATTCCATCGTCGCGTCGTGGGCCGGCGGCTACTACGCCGAGGCGGTGCATGTGTCGGACATGGGCGCATACCTTAAAGATTACGCCCGGATGATCCCGCAGTTGCGGGTGCGCGACCCGTACGGGACCGTCCGGTTCCGCGGCCATATCGCCGATCATCCCGCCGGTCCTGTGGTTTTTCACTGGGCGGTGAACCGCGCTCTCGATCACTGGCCTGCGGCGGCGCGCTGGTTCACGCCGGCGAGCGCCGACAAGCTGATCGCCGACGACTCCAAGGTTGCGCCCATCACGCCGCGCCAATACGCCGAGCAGCGCTACGTGTGGCAGAGACTCTCCGACGGCGAATTCGCGGGCATCTGGGCCTCGGCCCTTCTGTTCAGACTGGGCTACTGGCTCGCGCTGATCCCGGTTTACCTGCTTGTCCGCGACGCCTGCTCGCGCGAAGCGGCCCTGCTTGCGCTGGCGCTCACGGCGTTGATCCCGAGCTTGCATCTCTTCTCGCCGTACCCGGACCTGCTGCTTCCGCTGTTTGCAGTCGCCGCTTTCTATGCGTGGCGCCGCGCGCTGCGGCGCGGCAGCGTGGTCTGGGCGGCGCTCTCGGGCGCAATCGCGGTCGTCGGGCTGCTTTGGAGCATGTCGCTGCTGGCGGCCGTGGCGTTGATCGGAGCGTATTCGCTCCTGGTCGCGTGGCGCGGCGCAGTCGAGGGACGCGGCGCACCCAGCCGAAGCGGATGGCTGCGCGCGACATTCGGATGGGCCGCCGGCTTCTTGATTTCTTCCTTGCTACCGACGCTCCTCTTTGGGTACGATGCGTGGAGCGTTTGGAGGACGTGTCTAGCTCAACACGCGACGTTTGCTGGTGGGTCATACTGGGCGTGGACGCTATTCAATCCAGTCGAGTTCGCAGTTTTCGCCGGCCTGCCGACGTTTCTTTTGCTGATGGTCGCCGCGGCCGTGGACTTCCGCCGGTGGTGGCCCGAGAGACGGCGTCAGGCCCTTTCGAGCCTTCCATGGGCGCTTCTGGTCGTCCTGGCGGCACTCAATTTCTCCGGCAAAAACCTCGGCGAAGTCGCGCGGCTTTGGATGTTCCTTATGCCCTTCGCGGCGGCCGCGGGCGCCTGCGCCCTGGACTCTCTGGACGGCAAGCGGGGCTGGATTGCGGCCGCCGTTCTGGCGCTGGCCGCGGTCCAGTTGATGGTGTTCCGATTATCTCTGAACGTCTTTGGCCTGGAAACATAAAAGGCATCGCCCGATGATGATGAAGAGGCTCATGGCGGCGATCGAACGGTTGAGAAAGCGATTCGATTTCGGCGCTCCCAAACCCGACCTGACCAAGCTGATGAACGCGGCCGCCTCGAAGCGTCCTCCCAAGCGCAAGCGCCGGCGCTGAGCCGCTTGCCCTCGTCATGACAGCAAGGAAATTATCCCAATGGCATTGAAGAAACCCGTCAAAGGATTGACGTCCGACAAGACCGCCACCCGTCCGGCGAGCAAGCCCGCCGCGCCGCCGCCCGGCCCGCCGCCCATAGAAAAGATCATCGGCCGCCTTGCGGCGGACCTGCCGATCTTCGACCCGAAAGTGTTTGAGGGCGCTCTCGAGGAGACGCGCGAGCGGCCTCGCGCGTCGCTGCAGTATCTCTTCGGGCGCCTCGCTTCGGGCGATCCGGCCACGCGCGCCATTGCCGTGCAGGCGCTCTCGAAGATCGGCGGCGCCGACGTCGTGGACGACCTCAACGCGCTGATCTTCGACATCGGGCAGGAAGCGTACGTGAAGGTGCTCGCCAACAGCCTGCTCGCGCAACTCGGCTCCGCTGTGGACTCCGACGTTTTCGCGATGACCGTGCCGCAGGTCGAGGAGGTGGAGCGGAAACTCCCGTCCCGCGCGCTGCAACTGCTCAAGGGCGGCAACGTCACCGGCGCGGTCGAGCACGCCCGCACGCTCCATCCGACCGAGCGCTGGCTGATCATGCACTCGGCGGCGGAGGCGGAGAAAGCGCGGGCGCTGCCCTTCCTCGAAGCCCTCGCGCGCGATGATGAGGGAAACGCGACGGCGGCGGCCTCGGCGATCGCGACCGCGAAACTCGCTGAAGGAGTGCCGTTCCTGCTGGAGCTTCAGCGGACATCCGGACGAGAGATCCAAAAGCTCATCAAGAAGTTCCTGTTCGATCTGCGAGAAGACGGCATCGAAGCGACCGAGGAGAAGCCCAAGGTCGCCGAACCGGTGGTCGCCGAGGCCGACGACGACGAACTGCCGCTGCATCGCGCGATCGCCAGCGAGCCTTCGCCGAACGGGTTGATCCTCGTCACGGTAGCGCGCGCGCGGCCGAACGGGCGGCTGAAAGTCTTCAGCGTGCTCGTGGACCCGTGGAAGCGCGGCATTCAACAGGCGGGCCTGCGCGTGGACATGAGCAAGTCCTCGTTCGACCGGTTCCTGCAATCGCAATCGGGGGCGAAACTGCGAATGAAGGAGACCTCGCTCGACGAATGCCGCAAGCTCGTGGCGCGCGGGGCGCGCGTGGCGAAGGAATTCGGCGCGCCGTTGCCGTTCGATTTCGGCATGGGCCGCGCGCTGCTCGGAGACCTCGACGCCGAGATCGCCGCGATCGAGAACCCCTTCCTCTGTTCGGTCTGCAGCAAGGCGCTCGACGCGGAGACGGTCGAGAAAATCAGGACTGTCGCGCCCTACGAGCACATCCCCGCCGAGACGCGTTGCGCCGAGTGCCGCCCGAAGCCTCAGAGGACTTGACAGCGCACCGAGGTTGAGAAGATAATTAACAAAGCCGTGAAGAATCGGTCCGCGCCGGAATCGGCCGGGCCTGCAGCGGGAGAAGTCGGACACAATGGAAGAAAAAATGTCGGCGTCCGGCAGTGAGAAAACGAAGCATGCCCTGGCCACGGACTCGCGCCTGAGCCTGCGGCCGCAGGTCTTTCAGCTCTCCTCGTTCGGTCAGGAAGACGACGCCCGGTTCGAGGTTAAGTTCTTCGAGGAACTCGTCTCGCGGGATCCCTGCAACGAGGAGGCGCTGATGATCCTGGGCAACACGTACACGCGCCGCGGCGACTACGAAAAGGGGTTGAACGTGGACCGCCGTCTCGTCCGGCTGCGTCCGGGCGACCCGACCGTCTATTATAATCTTGCGTGCAGCTACTGCCTGCTGCGTCACATTGATGAGTCGCTCGCCGCGCTGGAGCGCGCCGTATCGCTTGGGTATCGCGACGTGACCCACCTGACGAAAGACCCGGACCTCGCCAATCTGAGATCGGATCCGAGATACCGAAAACTGCTGGGACGGCTGGTCGGGAGGTCGGCGTCGGATTCCTGAAGAACGATTACGTTTGAGTTCAACACGGAGACACGGAGAACACGGAGAAAGACGTTTCTAGAATTCTAAGTCTTTCTCCCTGTCTCCGTGTTAAAGACGGCCTCGGCGCGGGAAAGCTCGGAGCTTACTCCATCACCGCCGTATCCGTGATGGTTCGCCCCTGTTCGTCCACCTCTTCCAATTCCAGCAGCGTGGTGCCGATGCGGATGAGGTCGCTGACCTTCAGCACGCACTCGGTGGCCCGCTCGTTGTTCACGAACGTTCCGTTCGTGCTTTGGAGATCCGTCAGCGTCGCCACGCCATTGCTCACGACGATCTGGCAATGCACGCGCGAGACGTTTCGATCCCGGACGAAGATGTTATTCGTCGGGCTTCGGCCGATCGTGATCTCGCGATTCTCGAAGAGCGGATAAAGCTCGCCCTCTTCAGACCCCGTCCGGACCCGCACCGCGTAAGGCATGCGCTATCTCCTTCGACGCGCAAACCATAACTGCTCCGACGTCTCACAGGCACCGCCGACCTGACAGACGCCAAAGCCGCCACGTTCGATGCTCGGGCCCCTCTAACCGCTGCATGCTAACACATCTCGCCCGGCCAAATCAAGAACAAATCTTTGAGTCGGAAGCCGAAATCCGGAAAGTTGAATATGGCTTTCCAACTCCTATCTTCCCGTCGTTGCCGCTTCAGCCTTCTCCCATGAAGCCGGCGTCGGCACGAGATCCTGCCTCCAATTCAGAATGCGGAAGAGGTTATTATGGTCGTCGGTCATCCTTGAACCAAGGTTCGCACCAGACTTCGCAACGCTGATCACTTCGCGCGTCTTCATGGCACGGCTTTCTGTTCCTTGATCCCGAGTGAATGTCCTTGATGCCAGGCGCGGCGCCAATTATAGTTATGGCAGATTTTCCGCCTTTCGTCAAAGCGCAGCGCACTGCGTGCGACCGGATAGGCACATGAGATATTTCGACACAGCTTTTGCCGCAAAATTGGGTTCGTTTTTTCAAATGGTCATTGGCGCGTCAGCCTCCTTCGCGTCAACGACTTGCGACTTCTCAGGCGTGTGTGGCACAGGCGCCATCGCCTGTGATAACGCCGGCACGCAATTCAGCACAGTCGAGGGCGGCTGAGCCACCGGCGGCACGAACGACAACGGCTCAGAAGGCGGGCAGGAGGTCTGAGTGGCCGCAGGTGAAGGCGCGTCGTCCGCGCTTGCGGCTTGCGGCGTCGTGCCGTTTCCGTGCTCTACTGCTCTACTGCTCGATTCTCCCCTGTTCTGCTGCTGCCGCTCGATCTCGTGAATGAGTTTCAGGAACTGGTTCGTCAGGCGGGCATCGTACAAGTCAATCAGCTTGACCATGCGCTCGAACATCCGCTCTT
>Ga0315281_10006058_pt1 | contig 17229 bp, 28 predicted proteins | sample YL17G07_0_MG_FD_204540 | JGI IMG/M metagenome (GOLD analysis project Ga0315281, IMG submission 204540) | Sediment microbial communities from Yellowstone Lake, YNP, Wyoming, USA - YL17G07_0 | ecosystem: Environmental > Aquatic > Freshwater > Lake > Sediment | place: USA: Wyoming | collected...
CCCCGCGCTACGACGTGGCTGGACCCCCGCGCTTCAACGTGGCTGGACTCCCGCGCTACGACGTGGCTGGACCCCCACGCTACGACGTGGCTGGACCCCCACGCTTCAACGTGGCTGGACCCCCGCGCTACGACGTTTTCTTGCCCGTTGAGAATTTGGAATTCTTGATCCTTGCCACATTGATAGCAAAATCGTTTTTCAATCATTCTTTTCCTCATTTCGGGCATGGCCTATTCCCCCCTCAGCGCCAGCAGCGGGGCGTCGGCAATGATCCGCTCTCTGGCCATCCGGCAGTATTCCTTTTTCAATTCCAACCCGACGCCGCGCCGGCCAAGCTTGCCGGCCACGAGCGCGGTTGTGCCGGCGCCGGAGAAAGGATCGAGTACAACATCCCCAGGCCGCGACCCGGCCTTGATACACCGCGCCGCCAGTTCTTCGGGGAAGGTAGCGAAGTGGCTTGTTTCCGCACTCTTTCTGGTATAGTATGCACAGCAACATGAAGATATGTCTTCGGTGCGGGAAGGAATTTGAACCAAAGGATGATAGGCCAAATCGCCCAGCGAGATACTGTTCAAGAGCTTGCGGACAACCGAATCAGTCTCAAAGAGTTCCCTTATTTTGTCGGCAATGTGGAGTGATGTTTTATCGCAAACGATACATGCAGGATTGGTCAAAAGAACGTGGGCCTTTTTGTGGCTTTCGCTGCTACGGCCGCTGGCAGAAAGAACACACTTTCGGGACAGGCAACCCGAATTACAAAGCTCAATCAAACTTACGAGGCGCAGGCCAGTGGGAGAGAAATCGACTTGCAGCTCTCGAAAGAGATGGGCGTGTTTGTCAAAATTGTCAATCAACCAATCGGCTGCATGTTCACCACAAAAAGCATTGGCGGCCAGATCAACCCGCCCCCCATGCGCTAGACAATCTAGTGACGCTATGCGCGCGCTGTCACCGGAAGCAACACCCTCTGTCCCACGCTCCCACTGGAAAGTTTTTATCCAATCACTAAATGGCTGCGTGGCAATCGTCCAGACGGAGCGGAGGTTGCGGCCGATAGGATTGTCCACGCGCGGATCTTCGGATACCCGACCTTGCCCGTTCACGCCCGTTTTGCCGGTGTGAAATTTTGATCCTTTGTGACTCTTGGCTTGCGCGTGATCTACTGCGGCGTGGCTTCCCTCGGTTGCCCAACCTTGCACCCAGGGCGCGGCCTCTCGGTGCTCCTCCGTGGAAACATAAGGCTCCCTCACCGCCTCCTGGTCGTAGTAGTAGCTGGCGGATTTAGTGAGCAGAAAAACGTATTCATGCGCCCGCGTGGGGCGACCGGCGGAATAGTGGAAAATGTAACCGTGATATTTAATGCACTTGGCGCAACCGGGGCATCCAACTAGCAGAGGAGAATCAGTCTGTCCCTCTTCCTCGAATTGCAGGGGCCGCAGGCGGGAACCACATTTAGCTTCGTATGTGCCCCGCCCTTGCTCAACGGAATCACATGGTCCATCGTCAGTTTCTTTTTCTTCTTGCAGTAATAACAGCGACCCTTGGCCCTCTTCAAAATGATTGACCAGTCCGTTGCTGTCAATGTGTTTTTGATCGAGGCTATCGCGTAGCGGCGTTTTGCTCGCCAACGACTTTTCAGGGCCTTGCCTTTTATTGTCCGACGATATTTTGCATTCGCCAGTTTGCGCTGAACCTGCCGAATCGGATTGTTCTTTGTCCGTTGATGTCTCAATGCCCGAGAGGTCTTCGCCTGCGGACTTGCCTTGTATTTGGCTATCGCTTTTTTTCGAGTCAACTTGCCCTTCGCGGTCGCTTCGTACTTTGCCTGATTTTTCCGCCCCTGCCACGACCGGCTGAATCGCCGTCGCTTCTCGCGCACGTCCTCTCGTGATTCCCTTGCCCGAGCTGTTGCTATCCCCTTGGCGCTCTGCTGATAGCGGCGCTTTACTACTAAATACTTCTCTCTCCGACAAGCTGGGCATGTCGCCGGCCCACGCATCCCCGGCACACTCATCAACATACCGCAAACCTGACAATTCCTCATACTCTTCTATTGTAACTAAATGCCGGGTAAAATGCGAGCCTCGTACCGACTCCGGCATGGGATTCGGCTTGGCCCAGATGATGTCCGATCGCAGCCACCAGCCGGCGGCTTGGAGGGCGAGGGCGACCATCCACGGAATAGGAACTAAATCTTTCGGTTTGAAATGATGGGATAGTATGCTATAATCTAGGTATGTTAAAGAATCATAGGTTGTGTCCGAAGTGCGGGAAGCCGATGCATCGCCAATCCCCGCAATGTCGCCAGTGTTACTTTCTTTTGCAATCCTCGCCTGAGCGTCGGAAAGCAATGAGCGAGAAACGGAAAGGCCGGCCGTCATACGAGCGCACAGCCGAGAGTCGCGCGAAGCTGAGTGCAGCACTGAAAGGCAAGCGCCACAATTACCGCAGTGGTGGCAGTCTGCCGGGCGTGGCCGAGAAAATTCGCGCCGCATGGACACCGAAGATGCGACACGCGGCAAAGGCTCGCGGTCTTGCTCGGGCAATGGATCGTGCATGGCGGGATATGATCGCTCGGTCTGTCGCTGGAGAACTGAACCCCCGTTTTGAAGGAAAGGGGCGAGCGACGGGTTATGCTCCCGGCTGGGGCCGTCTCCACAAGCGGCTGATTCGGGAGAGGGCCGGTCATCGCTGCGAACTTTGCGGGCAAGCAAAACCTCTTGACATTCATCACAAAGATCGGTCGAAGACGAATCACCATCCCGATAATCTACAAGCCCTTTGCCGGAAGTGCCATAAGCGCGTCCACCCCGCGCGTAAACTCCGGGCCGATTCCGACCTGTAGGTGTTCCGCTCCCGCCCTTCCCTGGATCACTCAAATAACTTGATCCCAAATTCAGCCACACCGTTCCGTCCTTCCTCAGCACCCTCTTAATTTCTTTGAATATCTCCACCATGTGCTCAACGTAAATCTCCGGCGTGGGTTCAAGCCCGAGCTGATTCTTGCCGATGCCGTAGTCCCGCAATCCCCAGTACGGCGGACTCGTTACCACGCATTGCACTGACTCCCCCGCCAGCGGGATATTTCTTGCGTCGCCTTGGAGGATCACGTCAGACCCCCGCCGCCAGTTCGCGGACCCTGATGGCCGTCGAATCGCGCGGCACTATCCGCCCATGCTCCCGCTCCGCCTCGTCCGTCGCCCAATCCCGGCAGTTGAGACATGCGAGCTCAGCCGGGCATTGCGCGCACCAGAAACAGCCCATGTAGAGCTTGCAGCGACGGCAGTAGACCGGCGCCTTGGCTTCGTGCGGCCCGAGCGCCCGCGAGTCCTTTTCGTTCGCGCTATCCATGACCCGAGCGCAGTTAAACGACCGCCCGCCGCGGCAGAGAATGAGGCCGGATTCTACCCGCTCAGCTTTAGCGCGCGCCATCCCGGTATTTCCCTTCCGCCACCTTCACGCAGTTCTCGGTTCCATCCTTGCCCTTGGTTAACAGCCAATCGAAGTCAGCCTTAAAACCTTCATGGCCCGATCCGTTCGACATGCCCTTGAGAAACCGCGACAGATGGATCTCCCTGAACACCTCTTCCCAAAATTCCCGCTTCGGAAAAACCGCCAGATATTTTTTTGCTTTGTCGCGTCTGGCCGGCGAGAGCTTTTCCACGGCTCGGCATTCCGCCGGCGTTTTTTCGTTGTAGAGCTCGACAAGAGTTTCAGGAGAGAGCCACGGTTTTCCTTCCCCCGCTCCCCCTTCTTTTCCGGTCTCTTCTCTTAACCTATCTTTACCTAACCTATCTTTACCTCTTGAAGGGGATTGCTTGGTTTCGTGTTTAGCTTTGCTTAAAGCATACTTAGCCCAACGCTTCTTAGCTGCTGTTTTTGCTCGCTTTTTGAATGCAGCAAGATGTCCGCAGTGTTCAAACCAGTCGTGAATCTGAAAATAATTTTCATGCGCTTCGAGCAGATTGATTTGCGGCAGCACAAGGGTTTGCGCGAGTTTTCCTGCTTCACCTTGCCACCCACAAATCGACTCGATTTCTTGCTCCGTGTAGCCGTCAAGACGGCCGGTTTCTGCGTGATGTTTTCCGACGTAGGCCCACAGTTTGATGGGATATAAATCGGCCCCTGCTCCAAGCAATCCTACAAGTCGAATCGCTTTGCGGTGCCCGAACCAGTCGAGATCAAGATTGAGATAGGGCATACCGTTTTCAACCCGCCCGATGCTGCCGAGACCTCTCGATATTGTCGTGAAACTCCAACGCTCCCCGCGTGTTCTTGGGCTGGTATGCCCTCGGCCTCCCGATGTGATGCTGCCCCTTCCGCGATCTCTGCCCCCGTAGCTGCTTTACCTGCCCCGTCCACGTGTACGCCTCCCCCGGATGGAGCTTGATGCGGTTGCGCCTGCTAAACGCCTCCAGCGTGGCTCCTAGGCTCTCAGGCGGCCATACCTTGAGGCCCCCCAACTCCGGGACGGCCGCGGCGGGGAGCACCTGCGGCGCGTCCTTGGGGGATTGGGGGATGAGGCGGATTGAGTCGGGGGTCATGAGGCGACCTTCCGCCCGGCGAAGGTCTCTTCCTGGTACACCTCGATTCCGCCTACCTCGTCCGCCACTTGGCGGATCTGCTCCTCGGTGGGCCTGGGTATCCATGCGAAGTAATTTTCCACCTTCGCCTGAATCCTTTGCTTGTCCGGCTCGCAGTATTCCCGCGCCACCTTATCGGGGTCCGTAAACCGGAACGTCCATTTTTTCCGGGTGGACAGCCCGGTCACCTTCGGCACCGTCGATTCAATCTTCGTCCGGCGCGGCTCGACGACAGCCTGCTGTAACACCTCCTCGGCCTGTTCAGTCTCCCCGAACTTCTCCAACACCTCGGCCTCTTTTAACTTGGCCTCTTGCCGCTTGGCGATTTCCTCTTGTCTCACCCGCTCGGCCTCTTCCCGCGCCTTCCTGTCCTGCTCCTGCTTCCAGGGCAGAGCGGCGGCGCCGGCGGCGTCGATCGCCAGCGTGACCGGCTTGAGCACACTCGTTTCCTTGTCGCAGATGGTGCGATGGGCCTGGAAAGCAGCGTCCTTCATCGGCTTAAAAAACGTCTTGATCTCGGAGACCAGCGTCTTGCAACCAACAATGAACTCACCCGCCAGGACGTATTCCGCCTGATCGGTGACGACGAGCGCCCGCGCCTGATCGAGGATCGCCACCGCCTTCTGTTCAACCGCTTGGATTTCTTCCACGGCTCAGCCCTCCGCTCCGGGTTGACGCTCATCGCCGTCGCCCGCGTTGAGATACTTCTTCTCGAAATTCAGGAGCGCCGCCATCGCTGCGGTCTGGTCCATTTTCGTTAGCGTCTTGACCCCGGCCACATCCTCAAGGACCTCTTGCGCGCCCTTCTTGTCGTCGTTGCAGTAGTCCAAAATCGCCTCGCCCAGCTCCGTGACGTAGTTTCTCGCGGGAGTCGTTGACACCTTGGCGGTGGGCTTGCTTTCAGGCTTAGCGGAAAGGTCCGGCTTTCTCTCGTCCTGTCCACCCATTTCCTCTCCGGTGTAGAGGCCGGAGAGTTCCTGCGGAAACGCTTTACGCAGCGCCAGCGCCTCGGCGCACTTCGCAATCATCAGGTCGGGCATCTTCCCCCAAATTGAAAAGAGCTCGCCGTCTTTCCCGCGTTGCGCGTATGCATCGAATCGGGCGACCGCCCATAACGGTTCCTTGAAATCGTGGCGAAGGACGCCCACCTTGGCCGCAACCGGAGCGCCTTTTTGAAGCCACGCCTCGGACCATTCGCCCTTTTCGTTACACCAGAAAGGCCCCAACTGGCCCGCGTATTTCCCGGTGCGCTCCGCGCTCAACCGGAAGCCGTCGATGGACGTCTGTATCGACATGACTTCTCGCTTCTCACGGGAGTCCCACCGCTTGACGGCAAATACCTGCCGCGCAAACGGATCGAGGCCGGTGCGTTTGCAGACGTAGAGAAACAACTGCAATTCGTCGTCGGTCGACCCCTTGCAGATCGTCCGCTTGACCAGCTCGACCTGCTCTTTCGTGAACGTCAGCCCGCGGGGTATGTCCGGCGGGGCAAGATCCTTTCCGTCTCCTGTGTGAGTATCCATCTTTACCTCCTCGTTGGTTGGTGAACTCAGCCTCTTCCTACTCGTTCCGCATCGTTCTCTACGGAATCACCGCGAACACCGCGCCCAGGAAGCACGCGGCGGCGGTAATAATAACTGCCGCCAGAAAGAGCGCGAACGGAAGATCTGTCGCCACCAAGAACCGCCTCACCCGAAAGCGGAAGCTCGGCACGATCCGCGCAGGGCGATCTTCGATGAGCGGAAAATGTCGGTTCATAGTAACTTCCTTTCTTTGTCAGCCGCCTCCACCATGACGTTCAGCAACTCGTGGAGCTTTTTCACCCGCTGCGACCCGTCGCCCCATTCCTTTTTTGCCGCCCTCAAAAGGTCGGTCGTGGCGAAGTGCCATACTACCCCGTCAAAATGGGCCAACGTCCGCTTGTCGATTTCCTCCGGCATCGCTAGTCCCCCCGCTCCGGCCAGCCAAGCACGTAGACTACCGGGCATTCAGGGCATCGACGTTCATAGCCCGCATAGCCGCAATTTTTTTTCTCGTTACAAACCGAGCGAACTTCCTTGTTGTGCCCCTCAATCTCTGCCGCCGCGATTTCAATTTCTTTCGCCCAACCTCTCAGAGCTTCGGCAGTCGGATCATTCTCGCGCAGCACATGCGCCCTCACGCGCATCGTTTCAGCGGTATGGCGTAGCCATACATCGAGTTCCATCAATCTCTCCTGTCCGCGCCAGCATCGCGCTCCAACTGCTCACCCGCCTCTGCCGCCGTACATTCCCCGCACGTTAGCCGCGTCTCCGGGTGGTAGATCGTCCCGCATCGTGTGCCGTCGCACTCCACCGGCTCCCCGCAGCGCGTACATGGGTGGTGGTGAAAGGATGGGGAAAGCGCGGCGTTCATGGAACCTCTTTAAAATGGGTACTCAGTTTCAGCGGGACCGCATCTGGCTTGATCCCACCAATCCTTAATGACCTGGCGCAACACCCGGCCCGATACGCGGTCCTCGAGTCTGTCGGGATAATAGAGGACTCGATAATCATCATCGCCCTCGATCCAGATCGCCATAGCAAACTGATCCGGGGCACTGGCGAAGTCGGCAAGCGCCCAATCTTGCGAAGGGTGCAGTTTTTCCTCTTTGTGCTTGAACTCCAACATCAGAAATCGCTTAGTAGCTCCGTCGTGAATCAATCCATCAATATCCATGAATGAACTACCCCGGTGCCCCACGCCACGGAAAAGCTCGTCGAAGTGATTTGAAATCCCATCGGGGTCTTTTCTAAGTTGAGTCAAATCAGTTCACCTAAGCTGGACAAAGGATAACGCCCGTTTCGCTAAACATGGTTCCGAACTTTACCGACTGCGGCCCAAAGTAAAAAAACGCTTGCCCTTGTGTCGGAGCGCATGGCGCACCCGATGGATCAACAAAGCCGATCCGCCCGCGCGGGAAACAAAGCGCGGCGGCACTGTTCGCCAACAGATGAAAAAACTCCGTGTCGGTGTAGTTGTGCGTCAGCGCAATAGCTTCCGTGACTCTACCAGTCTTGATTTCAGACAGGAGTTTTTTAGAAAAATCGGTAATATCGGGCTGTGAATAAGGAGGATTCAGCCATACCTTGCCACCCCACGGCTGACTTAGACCGTCATCGTTCTTTGAAAAAAACCGCCTTGCCCCTACTGTCTCGTTCGCCTTGTCGCTTGATGCCGGATCGAGATCAATCTCCCCGAGAACAGCCCGCGCCATGTCCAGATATTTTTTCGGCGTGTACCATTCGTTCTCTCCAGTACCCTGGGCACGGTGATTATGGCCACTGGTGAGAAATTCCAGTGTCCGGCGAGTTATCTGCTGCTCTTCCTCCCTCGCCGTCGCCAGCGCAGCCTCGAACTTCTCCTCGGGCACGGCGGCGATCTTCTGAGCGCGGGAAGATAAATCTTTCGTTAGGCCGAGTTCGGTAAGAGTGAAAGTCGAAGCCCCACGACTTTCTCTTCCGTGTTGCCCTTGCCTCACAACAGGCCGCAGCATCTCCCCCAACCTCCGCTCGCAGCGCAGCTTGAACTCTGTCGCGTAGTTCACCAGTTCGGGATCTTTCGCGGCTTGCCCAAGCGCCCGCATCGCGTCGGACTTGTTCCACAAGTCCTTTACCTTCACCAAAGAATCGGCGGCAAGAATTTCCCTTTTCGCTGAGTCTATGTGAGTGAGGAAATTCATCGTGATGCCTTCTTCTCCATCCCCTTCTCCAACTCCACCACGTTCAACCCCGCCTTTTTCACCGGCGACTTTCTCAACCGAATGCCGAGCAGCAGCCGGAGATGCACGGGCAACTTGCCCACAGCGGCGCGGAGAAGTTTGCGGAGTGTGAGTTTTTGTTTTCTACGTCTTGCCATGCTTGCCTCCTCTACGCCGATCCTGAGACCGCCTTCGCCAACGTCCTTAGCGCCTCCGCCTGCTCCGCACTCAACACCGCACCGTCGAAGTCCTCCCCGCCGGCGACGTAAAGAAGGATCGCCGGGATGAGATCCGCCCGGCCCTTCCTTAAAAAGACCGCCGCGGCCCGGCGCGCCTGGGTGAATGGATCGTTTTTCTCGCCCGAAAGCCAAAGATCGACGAGGGTTTTTGAGACGCGCAGATCGTAGACGAGTTCCTTGCGGCCGACTCCCGCCGCTTTTACGACGTGAGAGAAGAACAGCTCCACTTCATCGCCAGCCTCAGCACACCTACTAGGTGGGTTGGCAGGTGGCTTTTTAGTGACTGCCGCCAACTTCATGCGGCCCCCTTCGCGGTGTTAAGCTCCGTGGAGTGAAAACGATGAATCACCGCGCCCCTCCGCTCTCGATCCATTCCATCAGCCGCCGGCGCGAGAAGCGCCACTCGTGGCCGATCTTGCGCGCGGGAAGCTTTCGGGCGTGCGCCAGCCTGGAAACCGTCACGCGATGGAAGCCCAAGAACTCCGCCGCTTCCTTCACCGTCAGGAGCTCCGGGAGAGGATCGGGGACCGGGAGTGTCGTCGCGCTCGCGAGGCCGTTACCGTTTTCCATTCGCGCCTCCGTTCTCCGCCGCGCGCAGCTCCGCCACCTTGATGCCCAACTTGCGAGCGAGCTTGCGCTCGAGCTCGGCGCTGACCAATTTTCGGTTGATGAGCATCGAGATCGTGGACTTCGGCTCTTTCCATTCGCGCACGAGATCCACGGAGCGAATGCCCAGCTCGATCATTTTGATTTTGATTTTCTGCGGCGTCATGATAAAAACCTCTTCAACTGAACTTGTAGGGAAAATACACATTCTAAACAAATCTGTCAAGCCAAAAATAAAGATTTTTTCGTGGATAGAAAAGAACTCAAGAAAATCCGCAAGTTACACCGCCTCACCCAGACCAAGTTTGCTGAAAAAATCGGGGTGTCGCGTGGAATAGTCGCGCATTGGGAGATCGGGAAGACACCGATACCCGAATTGGTCGAAGAAAAAATTAGGCAGGAGTTCCCGGTGGGCGAAAGCCGGACCGCGCGAGAAATCCCCGTTGTCGGCTACGTTTCCGCAGCGCATGCCTCACGCTCGAACACGTCTTTAATAAACGACGCCTCACGTTTCTGCCATTGCATATTCTTCGGCTCGTCCTTCCCTTGAAAGCAGAGCGGGCGGATGTGGTCAATAACCCACCCAGGACAGGCGCCGGTTGCCTTCCCCGTAGCCGGGCAAGGGTTGTCGCGCTTGAACGCCCGTACCTGCGCGGGGTCGCGCGCGGCGGCCGCCCATGCAGGGCTACTGAGAAGCAGGAGGAGCGGGACTAGGGCTATGAGCTTTTTCACGGAATCGGCGCTCCCTTCGTCGCGGCGGCCTTCGCGAGCGGAATGACCACTTTCATAATCTCAGAGAACGCTGTAATCGCCATTGCGTTCGCTTGCAAGGCTGCGGCGATAGCGGCCTCCGGCGTGCTCGCGGTCGTTTTGACGGTGAACTTTGTCTTGCCGGTGGCCGGGTCGAACTCGCCGTCAGCGGATAGGTTCTCCTGGTTCTTGTTGGACGAGTAGCTGAACCCCTCCTTGTTCGCGCTTGCCGTCGTGTTGGCGGAGAACTGATCCGCCTTAAAGCCGAGCACCGAGCAGCCGGCAAGCGTTCCAAAGAGAATCAGGCCAACGATCAACAGTAAAGATTTTTTCATAAAACCCCCTTTCAAGTACTTTAACTCAGTCCACCATCCCGAGATACACAGCCGCATGGAACGGCACAATGCGCCGCAGTAGGATCATCCCGCGTAGAGCGTAGAAACACGTCACAAAGAAGTCGAAGACGATCATTTAGCACCCCTGAACTTTCAGCTTCGCGCACAGAACTCTTCTCTGCAACTTGAGCCGATCGAGCAGATTCAACTCAGCGAGACTCAGACGGCGCGTGGCCTTATCGCGCTCCAGAGCCAGTATCCGAAAATCCAGGTCGTTCAGTTCGCTCAAGTCCTGCCGCCGATCCATCTGGGCATATCGTTCCATCCCCGCCCAGGGCGGCATATCCCCCAGGGCCATGACGCCCCCGCCGATCGCGCCGATGAGACTGACAACCCCGATTGCCGTTGAAATCATAGGATGGTCCCCCGCGAGCTTCTTTAAGGCCGGGCGCTTCATCCAACCCCCGCGCCGATGGCCGGACACCAATGCCAAAAAAAATGCACGAGCAGACCGCCCAGAACGAGGCCAACGAGCGTTGAAAAGAATGGCCACGCGTTGTTGGTCTCGTAGATCATACGCGAGAGCGTCTTGTGGCCTCGCGCCAGCGCCCAGAACTCGTAGGACAACAGAAACAGAACTGCAATTGTCCAGGGCATCACGACCCCCTTACTGCGTCGGCCCGCTCTTGGTGACCCCGGCCCTGAGAGCGCCGAGGCCCGCCGCGCCGAGAACCATCTGCATGGCGGTGTCAAAGTCAAAGCGCCCGTCGCTGTAGCCCAAGAGGGCGTAAAGCACGGTCACGCCACAGACCAGATACGCTTTTTTGCCCGACAGAAGCGAAATGAGTTTTTGCATGTTACCCCCCTTATTTTTACTCTCCGTCCATCTTGCCCCACAACGCGGCCATATCTTCGCGGTTTTCTTTGTGTCGTAGATCATCCTGCTTTTCGTGCTTATCGAGCCAAGTCTCAAGTTTTCCAACACGGTTATTCTGTGCCCCTACCTTTTCGTTGAGACTTCTGATTCCTCGATTCAAGGCCGTCAGGCCGATAGTGATAATCGCAACTGCTGTACCAGAAAGAAACGTGTTGATCGTATTGATGTCGGTAACGTCCATGTTGCCCCCCTAAATCCACTGATCCGTCTCCATCTGCTGCGCGAGCCGCCGCGCCCGATCCCCTACCTGCCGCGCCCACGTCGAGTTAATCATTTCCTTTGCCGCCTCTTTGTAGTACCCGCCGCCTACTGCCGTCAGCATCTTGTCGAACTTGAGCAGCCCGGCCACACCCAGGTTGAAGGCCATGTTGATTAGCACACCCTGCCGGGCTTCCGAGAGGCCGTCAAAATAGGGCAGGTCGCGCCGAAGGGCCGCCGTACACTCGTTCAAATCATTCTGGGCAAGGTAACGGGCCTCTTCCCGGCTCACCCCCTTAGATTCGAGATTGCGGCCAATGCCTACAGTCCAGACCCCTACGGAATCGGCGTAAGCAAACTGCCGGTAGCCCTCGTCGCGCTCGATCTGTTCGAGAAGGGTCATCGAAGCCTCAAATTCTCAGGGTGGATGCCGGTCATAGTCAGCTCTCAAAAAGGTTGCCGTCGTCCCTCGTTACGCTTCACTGCGCTCCGCTACGTTACACGTCCCTTCGGCACCACGGCGGCTATTTATTTCCCGCCCGCCCTCACTCGGAAGACTCCCGGCGCGCTGAGCTTGGGAGACTTCCTCGCGCCCTGGAGATCTTCACGGTCCTCCCCTTTGAATCCTGCGGGGGAAGAAGTTCGCGGGGGCGGCTGCAAGGGTTTCCTTTATCGCCAAAAAAATATCCGCCCGGTCCACGTTGCCGCTGAGCGTCGGGGCGCTCGTGCTGCCCGTGCCGGTCAAAATCCGAAACTCCCCGCGAACCTCCATGCTAGTCCCGGCTGTGCCGGTGTCGGCCTTTACCACCGGTATGTTGGTATAGCTCGATGAAACGGTCCATTCCGTCGCTGAGTTTGATTCCGCCGCTTCCGCGCGCAGAAAAAGATATTCTCCCGATGTCAGGCTGCTGATCGCCATCGAAGGGGGCGTGCTCGCGTCGGTGGCAACATCCGTCGCGTTACCCGCAACTAAAAATGTGCTGCCCGCCGCGACCGAAAACCTCCACAATTTGATTGCCTTGGAAGTGATCGCACTCGAAAAGTTAGTAGTGATGGTGTCGCCGCCATCACTATCCATCGCAACTGTGACGAGACAATAAAACGCCGCGACCGTCGCTCCTGTGGCCGCCGTGCCGTTCCCGTTCGTCCATTCGCGGGCTTTCGTCCAGGTATTGCCTCCGGTATCCACGATTGAGGTGACATTGTTTGAGTTGGTATCGGTAGTCGTGAGGTTGTCCATCGCTATGAGCGCGACATAGAACTCCCCCACCGCGAAGGTAATCCCGGTGTTAATAATCAGCGTGTTGGTGGATGAAGTCGAGCTTGCTGATCCGCCGGTGCTGAGGGAAGTGAAGGCCGCCCAGGACGGGACGGCGCACAACGAAAGCAGCGCGACGAGGAGAAGCGACAGAAATCGACGAAACCCGTCCATCACATCGCCCTCCGATAGGTCATCTCCGCACCGATGAAGCGCGCGGTCGCCGCGATCGTGTCCGCGGCATCAGTCCCGTCACGTTGAACTTTTAGATGTAGGAGCATGGCCGTGGCGGTTGTGCAGCTGGTCGTAGTGAGCGCGGCGATCGTGGATGTCTGTACGCGGCTCGCCGTGCCCGGCGCGGCGGTTGTCACCGTGTTGGCCGTGTTGAACGCCGGATCGTCTGTCGCGGCGGCGTTGACCGCGGTGCAGATAGTAGACACGTTCCACTTCGCGTTTCCACTTGTCGCCGTGGTCGTCCAGTACAGCGCGATATCCAGTCCGCCCGTGGTCGTCCAATCGGCTGGTAGGGCCAGCGTGATCTGAGCGACGAACGGCCCGCTGTCGGCATAGTCAAGCACGCCCTTTTGTATGTTAGTCCCGGTGACGCACGCGGCGGCTGCTGGCGTCGTTGCCGGCAGATCCCAGATCGGCCCAGCCGTCGCATTGTTGCAACCGGCGGCCGGGAGCCAGATGTTAACCGGGATGGAGATCACATTGCCGGTCCCCTCGGCGTCGAGGGTGGTATTCGTCAACGTCTTGGCCGAGGCGTCTGGCGTGCCGTAGTCCGTGCCGACGTTGGCCGCGCTGGGAACGCCGGCAGCCATTTTTACCACGGTTGCCGTGAGAGCTGATGCCGCCGTGCCCTGAGCGCCACCGCTGCCGACCACGACTTTCGTGTCGCCGAGAACGGCCGCGCTCGTTACACACGTCGCGCAGGCAACCGTAGGATTGCCCGATACTCCATCGCCGTTGGTAACTCCGATCGGGCTGGTTCCGGTGATGGTTCGCCCGGCGGAGGTATTTGCGGCGGTCTTCGCTATGATGCCGCTCGCCGCCGGCTCCTCCATGTAGTCGGTACAGTCCTCGGCGGCGCCGGCCGCGCTGGTTCCGCCCGCCCCCGCTCCCGTCGAGCAGTTCGCGGCGTTGGCCGCCAGGGCCGTGGCCAGCGGCGCCGTGTCCGTCGTCGCCGCGAGCTTGGTCCAGGTGTTGGTCGCGGTGCAAATATAGCTCTCGCTCCCGCCTGAGTCCGTGTCCTGATGCATCTGCCCCTCGGCGCAGGTAGCCGGCAGGGTTGTGCTACGAGTGGCCGGACTGCTGGCATCGGCGGCCCCGGCATCAAGGGAATCGCCCGCCGCGCCGGTAAGCGCGTTGCAGTTGCCCGTCGTGCAGCTCCAGACGTCTGTGATGTCGCCGGCAGCCGCAGCGGGAGTCGCCCAGGTCTGATCGCCGCGCAAGAAGGTGGTCGCATCGGCAACGCCGCTTCCAAGCCGGGCCGTAGCAATAACTCCCGAAATGATATCCGCAGCGGCGTGAGTGTGGCCCGTGATGGAGCACGTGGCGCAAGTGATCGTCAAGTCACCGGAGAGAGCGCCGCCGCCACCCAAAGGGGCGCTCGTATTGACGGCTCGGCTTTGTAATACAACCGCTGTACCGCCCTGCTTGAGCGTGCCGGTGCTAATATCGAAAGAGGCGTCAGAGAGTGTGAGTATCGGGTCTGTGGCTCCAGACAGGCTATAAGTGATCGTCCGGGAAGCGTTAGCACCGTCCCATAGGACGATGCTGGCCACTCTCGTTTCTGGCGCCCAGGTAAGCGTGAGATCACCAGACAGAGCGCCGCCGCCAGCAAGACCAGCCCCGGTGTTCACGGCCCTGGAGGTGGTAACGCACGTCGCGCACGAGATCGTATTTGTAGAGCGTGAGAGCGGGCTGTTGAACGTGAGCGCCGCTTCCTTCGCGTTAAACGCCGCCCAATCGGCAGCGGTCAAAAGGCCGCGATTGGCAGCGGAAGAAGATGGAATGTTCCAGGTGTGCGTCGAGCCGGATGAGTTGATGGTGAAGTCAGTTCCGGTGCTACCAGCGGCGAAAGTCTGAACGCTCGCCGTCAAGCCGTTAAGCGATGTGAGCGCACCGACCGAGCAAGACGCCCATCCCGGAATGTCCGTCGCCACCGTGAGGCATTGTCCGTTGGTGCCAATGCCGAGCTTCGAGAGCACGTTGGCGACACTGGCGTAGAGGATATCGCCCTTGGTGTACGTCGATTGCCCCGTCCCACCGTCCGTCGGTCCCCATCCGGCTGAGGTAGATTTCGAGATGTCGATCCATGAGCCGTCAAAGGCCCGCCACCTGGCAAGGGTCTGGTCCCAACAGAGCGTCTTCTTGCTGACCGGCGAGGCGAGATCGGCGGAGCAGTTTGCGCGCGCAAAGATGCCCTCCTGGGCGAGCGCCGGAGCGGCGAGGCCGAGAACAAAAAGAAAAAGAACAGATCGAATGAGCTTAGACATCGGCCCTCCAATCGAGGAGTCCACCCCCACCCGGCGCGGGGTTGGAGAAGGTGAGCGTGAATCCGTTGACCGTCTTGGCCGACCAGTAGATCGACGTGTTCCAGTTGGGCGCGTAATCGAGCGTGTAAAACGCGCTCGGAGCCGGAGAGGTGAAGGCCACGTTCACGAAGTTCGCGCCGGCGGCGATCGCGAGGCGGCCCTTCTGCCAGGGGGCGATACCCTGGAGAAGCATCGTCAGCCGGTCGAACACGTCCTCATGGGTCTTTGCGAAAAACGATCCCTGATTTCGGATGTCGGTCGCCTGTAAGAGTGGAATCACTCGATCGACGAGCAGCGTAGTACCCGTGGCCGGGGCGACGGTGCAGGTGACGCTCACGCTCGCATAGGCCCCGGCGCCGGAGACCGTATAGTCGGTGTTTAGGACAAGCAGGACCTCGGCCCCCGTGGCGTCGGTGCGCTTGACTACCCGAAGCTCGCTGTCGGCGAAGACTCGAAAACCCGCGGGCATGGCGAAGATTGTGGTCACGCCGTTCCCGGCGAAGTCAGCTCGCATTGCCGTTGTCGATATGGTCATGGGTGATTCTCCCTACTGAGTCATCGGCACTTGCAGGCCCGGCCCCGGCCTGAGCGCCTCTTGCCGGTGCTGCTGTTTTTCCCTTACCGCCGCCGAGAGGTCCGGCGATTCGCCGAGCAGCTTTTGTCTCGCGTACTCGTCGGAGGCCGCCACGAGAACATTCAACATAATAGCCTTGCCGCCATCCGGTCCCGGTGTCGCGCTTTTCCACTGCGGGGTTTCAACGGTTCGGGATAACTGCTCGAACAGCTTCTCGCCAGAGTACTTGTTGTAAAGATAAAACTCCCAGCCTTCGAGCTTGACGCCAGTTCTGGAATCGGCGGGCTTGTTGTCGTAGGGGTTGTCCTTCGCCCCGTAGATCGTGTCGGAGAGGCCCGGAATGGGAATTTTGTTGCCGGTTATTTCCTGAATCACCTTGCTCTCGTTCGGCGCCCGGTACTGAATCGGGTTCAGGATTCCGAAGAGCGACGCCCATCCCTGACTCGCGCCGTAACCGGAATAGATCGGCCTGGCGAAACGATCGAGCACCGGCGGGTAGTCCGTCGATCCCCAGGGCGTTTGCGCACGTGCCGCGTCAAACGCCTCGTTGGTTGCCCGTCGGTACGGATCAGTTTCTTGCCGAATCCCGCGCACAATTCCAGGAACTAAAAGCGAGCCGACTTCGCCCTTGACGAAACTTTGAATTTCTTTCGAGTCGCCGGAGGTGATTGCGTGCATGAAGTTCGTCACTCCCTGCACGTAGTTTTTGCTCGCCAGATCGTGAGTCATCGTTAAAATCGCCGTTGCGACGAGTGTCAGTTGGTCGTAGGCGTCGAGGTGGCCCGCCAAATTCACAAAGTCAGCCGCCCAAGCAAAAGGGATCGCGATCGGGTCAAGTCGATTGATACCGAAAGAGCCGACCGGGGTTTTGATGCCGTACTCGATATTGCCGTCCGCCTCCCAAACGAGCCGATCCGATTTGCTCACCGGAGCCGCGCCGTTCAAGTACCCATTCATCGCCATATTTGCCGCGGCGGTCAAAACCATCGAGCCGAGCGCCACCCCCGCCCAGGCTACTTGAGCGTCCGCTCCGCCCTTGGCCATCTGCTCCTTGATATTCCGCGAGAGAAAAGCGGTCGGCCCGCTCTCCCTTGCCGCCCATCTGCCGAGGTTGGCGGGAATGGTTACGAACGGCACAACGGCCTTGGTCGCCAAGTACCAGATCGGGTCGATGTCCGGCGATTTATTAAGCGACTCTATGGCCCCGACTATCCGCATGGTAATTGCCCCCGGCTCCTGATTGAACGTGTTGTAGAGAGCAAATTGCTTTCCTGCCTCGCGGTCCGCCGAGGAAAACTCGCTCATGTTGATAATTCTTTGGCGCGCCAGCGCGATCTGATCCGACAACGGGAGTCCTTCCGCCGCCACGCTTCGCGCCGTGCGCGCATAGAGCTCCATTCGCGTCCCGATGAGTTCATTGAATTCATCCGGGGCAAGCATCAGACGGGTAGACAACCGCGCGACACTGCCGAGCAGATCGATCCCGTATTT
>Ga0315281_10006059_pt1 | contig 17227 bp, 13 predicted proteins | sample YL17G07_0_MG_FD_204540 | JGI IMG/M metagenome (GOLD analysis project Ga0315281, IMG submission 204540) | Sediment microbial communities from Yellowstone Lake, YNP, Wyoming, USA - YL17G07_0 | ecosystem: Environmental > Aquatic > Freshwater > Lake > Sediment | place: USA: Wyoming | collected...
CGTCGCCCGTATTGCCGGGCGGCGCGGGAGAAAAATGCTCGGCATGCGCGAACAGGCGCCGTTTGCGTTCGGCATCCTGCGGAAAACCACCGCAGGCAAGGACCACGCCTTTGTTGGTCAGGCGCACGCCGCGGCCATGGAAGACGCACGCGCAGCCGTGGCCGATCAGGCGCCGCGCGACGAAAGCCGCCGAAGCGAGCGACTTCGACCAGCGCGTGAAATGCACCAGCTCCGCGCCCGAGCCGATCATGACGCCGAACACGGTGAGTTCCGGCAGCGGCGGGCGCAGCCGCGCGAGCATGGCTCCGAGCTCGCGGCCGTCGAAGGCGCGGGCCACCATCGAACGGCCGCCTGCCTTGCCGCCCGGCGCATCGGGGTGATAGTCGGAGAACGTTGCGGAGGGATCGAAGCGCAAGGCGGTCTCGCGCTGGAACCAGTCCACCATGCGCGGCCCCGACGTGAGGAATGCGTTGACGCGCTCCGGATCGTACTTTTCGCCGGCTTCGTGCAGGAGGTAGGTGCTCGCCTCCTCGAGGCTGTCCTTGATGCCGATCGACGCCTGCATCGGATGATTCGGGATCCACAGCCAGCCGCCGGAGCGCGCCGTGGTGCCGCCATAGAGCGGCTCTTTCTCCGCCACGACGACCTCGAGCCCGTGCCGCCGGGCGGTGATCGCCGCCGCGAGCCCGCCGGCACCGGAGCCCGCCACGAGTACATCGCATTCAACGTCCATCGCGCATCTTAACTGTCCGGCGGCCGTAGAATCGCGCCCATTCGTCGTTCCAGGAGCCGTCCATGAGCAACACCGCAACCGGCGTGAAGGAAACCCGCGGTTTCCAGGCGGAGGTAAAGCAGCTGTTGCAGCTGATGATCCATTCGCTGTATTCGAACAAGGAGATTTTCCTGCGCGAGCTGGTGAGCAATGCCTCGGATGCCTGCGACCGGCTGCGGTTCGAGGCCATCGGCCAGCCGGAGCTGCTGGCGGGCAGCGCCGATTTCACGATTCGCGCCGAGGTGGACGCCGCGGCACGCACGATCACCATTTCCGACAACGGCATCGGCATGAGCCGGGACGAGGCGATGGCGCACCTGGGCACCATCGCCAAGAGCGGCACGCGTGAATTCTTCGCCGCGCTTACCGGCGACCAGCAAAAGGACGCGCAGTTGATCGGCCAGTTCGGCGTCGGCTTCTATTCGTCGTTCATCGTCGCCGGGCGCGTCAGCGTGCTCACCCGCCGGGCGGGGCTGGGTGAGAACGAGGCGGTGCGCTGGGAGAGCGACGGCAGCGGCGAGTACACCATCGAGGCGGCGGCGCGCGCCTCGCGTGGCACCGACGTGACGCTGCACATGAAAGCGGGCGAGGAAGAGTTCGCCACGGCGGGCCGGCTGCGCACCATCCTGCGCAAGTACTCCGACCACATTTCCACCCCGATCCGGATGAAAAAGGAGATCTGGGACCAGGACAAGCAAACCTACGTCACGACCGCGGAGGAGGAAACGGTCAACCAGGCCACCGCGCTCTGGGCGCGGCCGAAAGCCGAAATCACCGAGGAGCAGTACCGCGAGTTCTACAAGCACGTGGCGCACGATTTCAACGATCCGCTCGCCTGGACGCACAACCGCGTCGAGGGCAAGCAGGAATACATCCAGTTGCTCTACCTGCCGTCGCAGGCGCCGTTCGACCTGTGGGACCGTAACGCGCGCCACGGCTTGAAGCTCTATGTGCGCCGCGTGTTCATCCTGGATGACGCGGGCGAGCTGCTGCCGCGCTACCTGCGCTTCGTGCGCGGCGTGATCGACTCGGGCGACCTGCCGCTCAACGTCTCGCGCGAGCTCCTTCAGGAATCGCGCGACGTGAGCGCGATCCGCGAAGGCGCCGCGCGGCGCGTCCTCGGCCTGCTCGAAGACCTGGCGCAGAACCGCAAGGACGACTACACGAAATTCTGGGACGCCTTCGGCCAGGTGCTGAAGGAAGGCATCGGCGAAGACGCCACGAACCGGGACCGGATCGCGAAGCTGCTGCGTTTCTCTTCCACCAGCAGCGACACGCAGAGCGTGTCGCTCGCCGACTATGCGGGGCGCCTGAAGCAAGGCCAGAAGGCGATCTACTACGCCACCGCCGACGGCCTCGAAGCGGCGCGCAACAGCCCGCACCTCGAGATCTTCCGCAAGAAAGGCATCGAAGTGCTGCTCCTCACGGAGCGCGTGGACGAGTGGATGCTCTCCTTCCTCACCGAATTCGACAAGCAGCCGCTCGTCTCGGTGGCGAAGGGCGACCTCGACCTGGGCGAGCTCGCCGATGCCGCGGAAAAAGAGACGCGCGACAAGGTGGCCGGCGAATTCAAGGATCTGGTCGAACGCGTCAAGACCTCGCTCGGCGAATCAGTATCGGATGTGCGCATCACGCTGCGCCTCACCGATTCGCCCGCCTGCGTGGTGGTGGAGCGCGACGAAATGAGCCAGCACCTGCAGCGCCTGCTCAAGGGCGCGGGCCAGAAGGCGCCGGAATCAAAGCCGATCCTGGAACTCAATCCGCACCACCCGCTGGTCGAACGGCTGAAGACGGAAACGGACGACGGCCTGAAGGAATGGGCCCACCTGCTCCTCGACCAGGCGACGCTCGCCGAAGGCGGCAAGCTCGAAGATCCGGCCGCGTTCGTCAAGCGCATGAACCGGATGCTTACGCATACATGAGCGTCTCTTCCCTATCCGCCGACTGAACCAAAGCTGAAATCGTCGAACGCGGTGACGCTGTCCGCCTTCGTCCACACGCCGACCGCGCCAGGTCCGGAAATTCGCTTGTCGTCCTCCTCGATGTACGGTTTGCCATTGAGGAACACCTTGATGCGGCTGCCGGAGAACTCCACCCGCAGGCTGTGCCAGACATTGGGCGGCACCGGGGCGTCCACGTACCTGATCGTGTTGCGCCGGCCGCCCGCGGTGTAATAGAGCGAGACGTTGTCTTCGAGCGCGTTCGCGCGGGCGACGTAATAGTTGTCGCCGTCCTTCCAACGCCATACGACGCCGCCGGCCTGGTCCTCCCGGCCTTTCTCGGACTTGAATTTCACCTCGACGAAGCCGTCCACGATCGAGGTGTTCTTTTTCACGCACCAGGGAAAGGTCCCGAATCCGGACTGCCGCAGCACGTGCGGCGCGCTCGGGGCGGAACCGTCGGCATCGACGCTCCATCGCGGCTTGCCCTTCCCCGTCACGCCGCATTCCCAGCCGGCCGGCGGCCCGCCGGTCTTTTCCTGGTCGAAATTTTCCATTGCTGAAGCCGCGGCGCTCATTGCGCGTGCATCTTAACCGGCGCACCAACCGCCTTCCAGCCGGAATGGCCGACGTTCATGTAGCGGGCGTCGAAACCCGCGTCGCGCAGCGCGATTGCGGTGCGGCAGCCGACGTGGAAGCCGTAGGCGCAGTACACGACCACCGGCGTCTCCTTGGAAAGCTCGCCCATCCACTCCCCGACGCGCTCCGGGTCGCGCCAGGTAACGCCGTCGGCGATGTCCAGCTGGCGCGACACGAAGTGCTTTGGCCGCGTGTCGATGAGTTGCAGCGGCTTGCCTTCGGCCAGCATCGCCCTAACCTCCTCGACGCCAACGCCCTGGATGTCGCCGAATTCGGGCTGCAGCAGCGGCCGCGGCGGCGCGACTTTCGCCGCGTCCTCGTAGCGGCCTTCGACCGCCTGCCAGTCGAGGTTGCGCAGGAACGTGTCGACGTAGGCTTTGACGTTCGCGCCGAAGTCGATGTGGTAGGCGTGCTCGTACATGTCGAGCGCGAGAATCGGAATGCCGCCCGCCACCGACTGGCTGTGATCGGCCGCGTACTGGTTGATCAGCCGGCCGTCGCGCGGCATCCAGGTGAGCAGCACCCAGCCCGAGCCGCCGCCGAGCGCGTAGCCCATGGCGGAGAATTCGGCACGCCAGCGCTGCACCGAACCGAAGTCGCGCGCGAGCGCGTCGGTCATGGCCTTGGTCACCTTGCCCTCGCCGCCCATGCTGGCGAAATAGAGCTCGTGCAAGAGCGTGGAATTCAGCGCGACCAGCTCCTCGCGCTTGAGCCCGTTGATGACGTAGCCCGGCGTGCTGGGGAGGTCGAGCGATTCCAACTGCGCGGTGATGGCGTTCAGCCGCCGCAGCGCCCCGCCGTAGTTGTTCTCGTAGTGGCTTTCGATCAGCTCCAGCGAAAGGCCGCTGAGCGTCCAGGGACGGCAATGGATCTGTTTCAACTGGTAGCGCATGTCAATGTCTCCATAGTGGTGAGCTCCAATCCCACAGGGGATCGGAACAGCACTTGGGACAGATGCGTCCTTTAGGACCGGGAGGCTGCCTACGACCCGGCTGGGCCGCGCAACACTGCCGCGACCTCACATGGCCGCCACTCTAAAACCAAGGCAGTCCACTTGTCAAGTAGTTATTACTACTATGATGTAGCATATGCAACATGACTATGGAACCCTACGCCGCCCTTGTACTCAGTCTGCCGTCCAAGGACAAGACGGTGCGAATGCGCATCTGGCGAGCCTTGCACGGCATCGGTTGCGGCGTGCTTCGGGACGGCGTGTATCTGCTTCCCGCCGGAGCGGCGCAGGCAGCGGACTTCGCCGGTCTCGAATCAGAGGTGAAGGCGGCCGGCGGGTTTGCCATGACCGTCGAGCTGAATCTCAGGACCACCGCCCAGCTCGATTCGGTTCGCGCGCTGTTCGACAGAACAAGCGGGTACGCATCCCTGGTTGCACGGATCACCGCGGCGAGGAAGACCATTGCCCGCCTGGGACAACCCCGGGCGGACACGCTCATGAAGCGATTGCGCCGCTCGTTGCAGGAAATCGCCGCGTCCGATTTCTATCCGGGACAGGCGAGCAGGCAGGCGCAAGACGCCCTGGCGGACCTGGAGAGCAGCGTGAAGGTCCTTTTCTCGGTGGCTGAACCGCGTGTGGCGAAGGGCAGAATCCGGCGCCTCGATCCGGCGCGCTATCAGGGACGGGTCTGGGCCACGCGCAAGGGTCCGTGGATAGACCGCCTCGCAAGCGCGTGGCTCATCAAGCGCTTCGTCGATCGCAAGGCGCGGTTCAGGTGGATCGACAAGCCCCGCGATCGACCCAGGGGCGCCGTTGGCTTCGACTTTGACGGTGCCGAGTTCACGCACGTCGGCAATCGGGTGACCTTTGAAGTATTGCTCGCAAGCTTCGGCCTCGATGGCGACCGGGCGTTGAATCAACTCGCCGCAGCGATCCATTTCCTTGATGTCGGCGGCATTCCCGTCGCCGAAGCCAGCGGACTTGAGATGATTCTCAAGGGCGCACGCGACACCGCGCGAACCGACGACGACCTGATTCTGCTGGCGGCAAAGGTATTTGATCACGTCTATTCTGCCTGCCAGAGCACGGCAAGCGCGCGACAAGATGCTATGCTCGCCTGATGATTTTGAGAATCGCGTGCATGCTTCTTTGCGCCGTGTTTGTGGCGCAGGCGGCGGCCCAGACGTTTCCGTCACGCCCGATTCGCCTCGTGGTGGGATTCGCCCCGGGCGGCGGCGTGGACATCAACGCGCGCATGCTCGCGCCGAAACTCTCCGAGTACCTCGGCCAGCAGGTCGTGGTGGAGAACAAGCCCGGCGCCGGCACCAACATCGCCAACGAGTTCGTCGCCAGGAGCCCGGCCGACGGCACCACCTTGCTAATGAATACCGCGGCGGTGGCGATCAACATGTCGCTCTACCGCAACCTGCCGTTCGACACGCTGCGCGACTTCGCCCCGGTGTCGGTGTTCTCGGAGAGCCCGAACGTGGTGGTGGTGAATGCGAAGCTGCCCGCGTCTAACTTGAAAGAACTGGTGGAGCTTGCGCGCAAGTCCCCCGGCAGGCTGAACTTCTCCTCCGCGGGCGTCGGTACCACCCAGCACCTGTCGGCGGAATTGCTCAAGCTGCGCACCAATACGCAGATCGTACACATCCCCTACAAGGGAACGGCACCCTCGCTCACCGGCCTGATCGCCGGCGAGGTCGACCTGACCTTCGCCAATATCCCGGCGATCCAGGCGCACGTGAAATCGGGCCGCCTGCGGGCGCTCGCCACGACGGGTACGAAGCGCGATCCGCAGCTCCCCGACGTGCCGACGATGAAGGAAGCGGGCGTCGAAGGTGTCGATGTCACCGTGTGGTACGGCGTGCTGGCGCCGGCCGCCACGCCGCGTGATGTGGTGCAGACGATCGCCGCCTCGGTAACACGCGCGACGCGCGACCCCGACACGCGCAGGCGCATGCTGGAACAGGGCGCCGACCCGGTCGGCAGCACGCCCGAGGAATTCGGCAAGCTGCTGCGCGAGGAAGTCGCGCGCTGGGCTGAGGTGGTTAAAGTTTCGGGCGCGAAAGCGGACTAGGGCTTTACCGCAAGCGTCCGGTCGAGAAAACCGGCGACGATCCTTACCAGTTCGTCCTCGCGGCCCTCGAAGAAGTGTTTCGCGCCGGGCACCATGACCTGGCCCGAGCGCGGGTTCTTCATGATCTGCTTCTCGCGTTCGGGCGCGCCCCACACGGTTACCGTCCAGTCTTCGCTGCCGAACACATCCAGCACCGGGATCTTGATGCGGAACATTTCCTCCAGGCCCTGGATGATGCCGACGAACACCCAGGCCCTGACGCTGCCGTCCTCGGTGCGGATCAGGTACTGGTTCGCCATGGTCGCACCCAGGCTGTGCGACACGATGGCGATGTTGCGCTGGCCCTTCGACTTGAGGAAATCCACCGCCAGCTGGAAGCGTTCGCGCGCATCCGGGTAGAGCGGCACGTAAAGGCCCAGGATCGCGGTGCTCGGCAGCACCGGCAGCTGGATCGAGAGCGTGTTGTAGCCCTGCTCGGCGAGCTTGGTGCGCAGCGTGCCGTAGAGCTCGAAGTCCGGGCTCCAGCCGCGGCCGTGGGCGATGATCACGGACCCTTTCGGGTCCTTTACTTCGACAGACAAGCCGAGAAAGCGGTGTCCGTTCTTCTGCTCCAGCCACACCGCGTCGCCCACCATCAGGGTCGGCACGATTTCCCCGGCCCAGCGCTTTTCCCGCTCGTAATCCTGGGAAAACGAACTGAACGAAAGAAAGAACAGGCAGGCAAAAACAAAAAACCCGCCGAAGCGGGCTTTTTGTCGCTGCAGCGGCCCGCTACGCAAGGCTGAACGGCATCTTGCGCAGCCGCTTGCCGGTGAGCGCGAACACCGCGTTCGCCATCGCCGGCGAGAGCACCGCCATGCCCGGCTCGCCGATACCGCCCGGCTTTTCCGTGCTCTTGACGATGTGCATCTCGACCTTGGGCATCTCGTTCATGCGCAGCAGCTTGTAGTCGTGGAAGTTGGTCTGCTGCACGCGGCCATCCTTCAACGTGATGTTGCCGTAGAGCGCCGCGGTGAGGCCGAACACGACGTTGCTTTCGATCTGCTGTTCGACGATGTTCGGATTGACCATGCGGCCAAGGTCAACCGCGACCACGACGCGGTGCACCTTGATCTGGCCCGCTTTCACGGACACCTCGACGACCTGCGCCATATAGGTCTCGTAGCCCTCCATCAACGCGATGCCGCGCGCGCGGCCCTTCGGCAGCGCCTTGCCCCAGCCGGCCTTCTGCGCCGCGAGCTGCAGCACGTTCTTCGAGCGCGGCTGCTTGTCGAGCAGCCCGAGCCGGAACTCGTACGGGTCCTTGCCCGCCGCGACCGCCATTTCGTCGATGAATGACTCGTTGGCGAATACGTTAAGCGCATGCGACACCGAACGCAGGTAGCCGACCCGCAGGCCGGGCTCGTGAATCACCGTGCCGACCGACTGGTTCGGAATGTCGTAGGGCACGAGGATGGCCTCGGTCATGAACGGATCGACGCCGTCCTTCACCACGGGCGGAAACAGGCGCGCGGTCACCGAGGGCGAACTCATCTTCAGGCTGATCGCCACGGGCTTGCCGCCCGCATCCAGCCCGCCGGACATCTGCGTCAGACTCGCGGGACGGTAGAAGTCATGCGTCATGTCGTCTTCGCGCGTCCAGACCAGCTTCACCGGCACGCCAACCGCCTTCGAGATCTCCACCGCCTGCGCCATGTAATCCAGGTCGATGCGCCGGCCGAAGCCACCGCCAAGGAAGGTGGTCTTGACCGTGATCTGCTCGGGTTTGAGCCCGGTGATCGCGGCCGCCATGCCGAGCGCGGCCTGCTGAAACTGGATCGAGCCGACCAGCAGCGCCGAGTCCTTGCGCACGTCCGCCGTGAAATTCATCGGCTCCAGCGGCGAATGCGACAGGAACGGCATTTCATAGCTCGCCTGCACCGTCTTGGCGGCGCCCTTCATCGCGTCGGCGATGTTGCCCTGCTGCTTGATGCTCGCGGCGGGCTTGGCCAGCGCATCGGCCAGTCCCTTGAACACGCCTTCGGAGCTGAGCGCCTTGTTGGGACCTTCATCCCAGGTGATATTGAGCGCATCGCGCGCCTGCTTCGCCTGCCACCAGCTGTCGGCAACCACGGCGACGCCGTCGGTGATCTTGACGACGTGCTTCACGCCGGGCATCGCCTTGGCTTTCGCATCGTCGACGTTCGTCACCTTGCCGCCGATGACAGGGCACTGCGCAAGCGAGGCGTACAGCATGCCGGGAAGCTTGACGTCGATTCCGTAAACCGTCTTGCCGGTGATCTTGTCGGCGGTGTCCATGCGCTTCATCGGCTTGCCGACGTAGCGGAACTTGGACGGATCCTTGAGCGTGACTTCCTTCGGCGGGGTGAGCTTGGCGGCCGCCTCGGCGAGTGCTCCGTAGCTGGCTTTTTTATCCTTGTGGAGAACAAAACCATTCTGGGCCTTGCAGTCCGCCGCGCTGACGCCCCATTTCTGCGCCGCCGCTTCGGTCAGCATGATGCGCGCCCGCGCGCCGGCGATGCGCAGCTTTTCCCAGCCGTCTCGCACAGACGTCGAGCCGCCGGTAATCTGCCCGCCCAGCATCTCGTTGATGTAGATCTCTCCGGGCGGCGCGAACTCGACCTTGACCTTGTTCAGGTCGACCTCGAGCTCCTCGGCGACCAGCATCGGCATGGCCATGACCACGCCCTGGCCCATCTCGGAACGCGCGCACAGGATGGTGACCTTGTTGTCGCTGCCGATGCGCACCCAGGCGTTGATCGCCGAATCGGTTGCGGCGTGGGCCACGCCGCGGAATACGTCCGGGAGCGACACACCGATGATCAGGCCACCGCCGACGGCGGCGCTGGATTGCAGGAACGTGCGGCGGGCAGGATTCTTGAGCTGGTTCATGATCAGGCCCCCTTCGCGGCTTTGTGGATCGCCGCGCGGATGCGCGGATAGGTGCCGCAGCGGCAGATGTTGCCCGCCATGGCCTTGTCGATGTCGGCATCGGTGGGCTTGGGATTCTCGGTGAGCAGCGCGGTGGCGCTCATGATCTGGCCCGACTGGCAGTAGCCGCATTGCGGCACGTCGATCGCCGCCCAAGCCGCCTGTACCTTCTTGCCGACATCGGACGCGGACACGCCTTCGATGGTCGTGATCTTCTTGCCGATCGCCGCTGACAGCGGCGTGCTGCAGGAGCGGATCGGCTTGCCGTCCAGATGTACGGTGCAGGCGCCGCACAGCGCCGCGCCGCAGCCGAACTTGGTGCCGGTCATGTTGAGGGTGTCGCGGATCACCCAGAGCAGCGGTGTGCTCGGATCAGCGTTCACCTCGCGGGTCTTGCCATTGATATCGAGACTTGCCATGAACCCCTCCCTGAGTCGATTGACTGATTTATTATGCACTTGCCAATCGATGTATAGAACCGCAGCGCAACATACGGGATCGATATCCAAATGATTAAGCGACTTCTGGCATTTGCAGGACTGTTCCTGGTGGGCATCGTCCCCACCCTGGCGCAGGACTTTCCCAATCGTCCGGTGCACATCGTGGTGCCCTGGCCGCCCAGCGGCAACGTGGATATCACTGCGCGAACGGTTGCGCCCGCGCTGGGCGACGCGCTTGGCCAGCAAGTGGTTGTTGACAATCGCCCCGGCGCTGGCGGCACCATCGGCTCCGGGCAGGTCGCAAAATCCTCGCCGGACGGCTACACCCTGCTGCTGGGTTCCAGCGGCACCATCTCCAGCGCGCCGGCGGTGTTCAAGACCATTCCCTACGACCCGTTGAAGGACTTCATCGCGGTCGGCGCGATCCAGTACGTGCCGATGGTCCTCACCGCCGCGCCAAAAACACCGGCGGCCAGCTATGCCGAATTTCTCGCGTATCTGAGAGCGAAGAACGCGCCCGTGAGCATTGCTTCGGCGGGCAACGGATCCTCCAACCACCTGGCGATCGAATTGCTCATTCGACAGGCGAAACTGCCGTTGCTGCATGTGCCCTACAAGGGCAGCGGCCCCGCCATCACGGATCTGCTGGGCAGCCAGGTCGAAACCATGATGGACCAGCTCACGGCCTCGATCGAGCACATCCGCAACGGGCGCTTGAAGGCGCTCGCCGTGACGTCGCTCACGCGTTCCCCGCTGCTGCCCAACGTGCCCACGCTCGACGAGTCCGGCGTCAAAGGCTACGAGGCCGGTACCTACACGGGCATCTTTGCGCCGGCCGCGACGCCGCCGGCGGTGCTGGCGAAACTCCATGCCGCGCTGCGCAAGGCGCTGGCGAATGAGGGCGTCAAAGAGCGCTACCGCGCCATGGGCGCCGACGTATGGGAGATGAGCCAAACGGCGTTCGACGCCTATGTACGTGCCGACGTGGAGAAATGGCGCAAGGTCGCGCGCGAAGCAAACATCGTCGTGGAATGAGCGTGGCCGCAGTTCCTCCTGCGGTACTGCCCCCGGACGGACGGCTGCGCAAACCGAAACGCCCGCTGCCGAGCGGCACGGTCGATTGCCACGCGCACATCTTCGATCGCTTCGAGCGCTACCCGCTCGCGCCCGGGCGCAAGTATTCGCCGCCGCTGTGCACGCGGGAAGCGTGGATGGAACTGCACGCGGCGCTGGGCGTCGCGCGCGGCGTGCAGGTGCATGGCAGTCCCTACGGCTTCGACAACACGATCACCGGGGACTTTCTGCTTGAATATCCGGGCCGATTCCTGGGTGTTGCGGCAATAAGCCCTGATATCCCGGAGAAAAATCTCAAGCAGCTCGACGCTCGCGGTTTTCGCGCCGCGCGCCTCATGGATCAATTCGCAACCGGAGCAACCACCAAGGATCTGGAAACCATCGCCGCGCGTGTCGCGCCATACGGCTGGCACGTCGAGATCAACATCGCGAAATCCTCGGACTGGGTGGAACTCGAGCCGCGCCTGAAGCGCTGCCCGGTGCCGCTGGTGTTCGACCACCTCGGCCGCGTGCGCGGCGGCGAAGGCGTGAATGCGCCCGGCTTCAAGGTGCTGCTGCGCATGCTCACGACGCGCGAGGATTGCTGGAGCAAGATTTCGAGCTGGTACCGCTTGTCTGATTCTGGAACGCCGGACTGCGCGGACATGAAGCCGCTGGTGCAGGCGTTGCTGCGCGAACGCGCCGACCGCTGCGTCTGGGGCACCAACTGGCCGCATCCCGGGCTGCATGCGAGTCTCACTGCCGGAATGCCGAACGACGCCGACCTCGTCGACCAACTGGAAAGCTGGCTCCCAGGAGACGCGGTGCGCGAGCCGCTGTTCGCCTCGAACGCGGCGAAGCTCTATCGCTTTTGAGATTTCCTGACCGGATCCTCGTCTGTCGAGATGAACCCGATGCGGCGCTTGGGAGAAGGCTGCGGCGGCGCCATCAGTTCCCGTATCGCGTCGAACACCACCTTGAATTGCCGGTCGTATTTTGACTCCAGGCCGTCCAACCGCCTCGCCAGATCGCGGCTGTGCCCGATCAGGTCGCGCATGCGCACGAACGCGCGCATGATCTCCACGTTCACCTGTGCCGCCCGCCTGCTCCGCAGAATCGAGGACAGCATCGCGACCCCTTGCTCGGTGAAGGCATAGGGGCGGTATTTGACGTTGCGGCCTCGCACGCCGGCCCCGATCAAGGTCACAAACTGTGACCTTGAACGTTCGATCTCCTCCCAGGAGAGCTCGAACATGAAGTCCTCCGGAAAGCGCTCCAGGTTTCTCCGGACTGCCTGTTTCAGGGCCTTGACCTCGACGCCGTAGAGCCGCGCCAGGTCGGCGTCCAGCAGGACGCGATGGCCGCGCACGCTAGCGATGCGCCTGTCGATCGTTTTCCCGGTTGTCCTGTCAGTCGTCATCTTCAAATTCAACGCGGCGGACCTCCCCGGGTTGACCGTGGCTGATATATCGTTGCGGGGCTGCATATACGCACGGGGGAGTGAGCATGCGCTGGGTCGCACCAACCGAAAAAGACGAAGCCAACCACCAGCTCGAAAAGCGCCTCTGGGCTGCCGCGGACCAGTTCCGCGCCAACTCCGGGCTCAAGGCGGGCGAGTATTCCGGACCCGTCCTCGGCCTCATCTTCCTGCGCTTCGCCGAGGCGCGCTTCGCCAAGCGCCGCGCCGAGCTGGAGAAGGCCGGCGCTTCCCCGCGCCGCGGCAACTCGCGCATCGACGATCCCAAGGCCTACATGGCCGAGGGCGTCCTCTACCTCACGCCGAGCGCTCGCTTCGACTACCTGCTCGCGCGGCCCGAAGGCGGCAACGTCGGCAAGGCCGTCAACGAGGCGATGGCCGACATCGAGAAGCACAACCCGCAGCTCGCGGGCGTGCTGCCGCGCAACTACCAGATCTTCAACGGCACCCTGCTCAAGGAACTGCTGAAGAAAGTCTCCGAGATTCCCGTCAGCCTCGACTACGACGCCTTCGGGCGCATCTACGAATACTTCCTCGGCCAGTTCGCCCGCACCGAGGGGCAGAAGGGCGGCGAGTTCTACACCCCGGCGCCCATCGTGCGCCTCATGGTCGAGATCCTCGAGCCCTTCCACGGCCGCATCCTCGACCCGGCCTGCGGCTCAGGCGGCATGTTCGTCCAGTCCGCGCGCTTCGTCGCCGAGCACAAGAAGAACCCCTCCTCCGAGCTCTCCATCTTCGGCGTCGAGAAGACCGACGAGACCGGGCGCCTGTGCCGCATGAACCTCGCCGTGCACGGGCTGGAGGGCGACATCCGCCACGGCGGCGAGGTCAACAGCTACTACGACGACCCACACAAGGCCGTGGGCGCCTTCGACTTCGCGCTCGCCAATCCGCCGTTCAACGTCAACGCCGTGGACAAGGACCACCTCAAGGACGCCGTTGGCCCAGGCCGCCGCTTCCCCTTCGGCCTGCCGCGCACCGACAACGCCAACTACCTCTGGATCCAGCTCTTCTATTCCTCGCTCAACGACAAAGGCCGCGCCGCCTTCGTCATGGCCAACTCCGCCAGCGACGCCCGCTCATCTGAACTGGAAATCCGCAAGCAACTCATCCAAGCCCGCGCCGTAGACGCCGTGGTCGCCGTCGGCCCGAACATGTTCTACACCGTCACGCTGCCCTGCACCCTGTGGTTCCTCGACCGTGGAAAGAAGAAAACACCGCGCGCCGACAGGGTGCTGTTCGTGGACGCCCGCCACATCTACCGCCAGATCGACCGCGCGCTGCGCGATTGGTCAGAGGGGCAAATCGGATTTATCGCCAACATTGTTCGCCTTTACCGCAACGAAGATCCGGACTTCACCCTTGGGGGAGATGAAGCGAAGGGCAAACTCATGGACGTTTTTGGCCCAAAACCGAAATACGCTGATGTGCCCGGGCTCTGCAAAGCCGCAACGCTAAAGGACATAGAAGCAAAGGGCTTGTCACTTAATCCGGGTCGGTATGTTGGCGTCGGGCCGGGCGAGGACGTTAGCGACGAGGATTTCAAGGAACAGCTCGAATCGCTGAACGACGAACTCGAAGCCCTGAACACAAAGGCGCGCAACCTCGAGCAAACTATCGCCGCCAACGTTGCTGAGATTCTTCAAACGTAACAATGGCGAAGATTGAATGGAAAACCGCGAAGCTCGACGAACTAGGCTTCGTTGGCCGCGGGAAGTCGCGGCATCGACCTCGGGATGCAGCAATCCTTTATGGCGGGCCCTATCCGTTCTTCCAAACAGGGGACATAAAGGCGGCAAGTTTCCATCTCTTCGAATATACGCAGACCTACAGCGAGGAAGGACTGGCTCAAAGCAAACTTTGGGAGCCTGGAACCCTTTGCATCACTATTGCCGCGAACATCGCGGAGAGTGCGATTCTCAGTATTGAGGGGTGTTTCCCTGATAGCGTCGTCGGATTTGTCGCTGACCCTAATAAGGCTGATGTACGTTTCATTAGGCGATGTCCCGGCCGTAGTTGAAGGTTGAGTTGGTGGTTGAAGCAGTCGTGAGCCCAGAATGCGGGTTCTCGACATCCTCAACCTGAACCTACGAAAGCTCAACCACCATGAAGAAGTCTACTCGCAAGGGGCAGTTCCTGAAGTTGCAGGTCGTCAACAAGCACTGGGCGGCGCTGGAAGCACAGCCGCTGCTGCAAGCCAATCCACAGGCGGCGCTGCCGTTGCTGTCGATGATCGGGCAAGCACAGTTGTCGATCGAAGATCTGCTGGGCAGGTTGTCGCGGCAATTCGTTGAACAATTGCTGGTGATGTCCGCCGAATCGGTTGCCGGGCCGAAGCATCCCGGTCGTGCGGCAGGCGAGGTGCGTTGGCACGGCCGCCAGGGTGGTCTGGTGAATCTGGGCACCTCCAAGCTCAAGGTCACCCGCCCGCGGCTGCGCGGTCCCGCAGGCGAACTGGCGGTGCCCGGCTATGCGGCACTGGCCGGTGATGGTGATCTGTCGCGTCGGATCGCCGACGTGCTGACCTGCAATGTGAGCACCCGCAAGTACGCGCGGGTGATGTACCGCTGCGCCGACGAGATGGGTATTTCCAGAAGCGCGGTGTCGCGCCATTTCATCAAGGACAGCGCTCAGGCGCTGGCCAAGCTGATGAGCCGTGATTTCGCCAAGACTGACCTGGTGGCGATCTACGTCGATGGCATCATCGTGGCCAGGCATCACATCATCGCCGCCGTCGGGGTCGATGCGACGGGCGCCAAGCACATGCTCGGCATTGCCCCTGGATCGAGCGAGAACGCCAAGGTGGTCAAAGATCTGCTCGCCTCCCTTGCCCAGCGCGGGGTGGATTTGAACGTTGCTCGCCTGTGGGTGATCGATGGCTCGAAGGCATTGCGTTCGGCCATCGATCAGCTATGCGGCGAATCCGCCCATGTGCAGCGCTGTCGGATCCACAAGATCCGCAATGTCACCGAGCGCCTGCCCAAGGCCAAGGCAGCCCAGACCCGCTGGGTGATGACTCAGGCGCTCAAGGACGAACCCAATGCCGGCATCCAGAAGCTCAAAGCCCATGCCAAGCATCTCAAGGCCCAGCACCCTGATGCCGCCGCCAGCCTGCTCGAAGGGCTGGAGGAGTTGTTCACGATCAACCGGCTTGGCGTGACCGGCGAGCTGGCGCGCTGCCTGGCGACCACCAACGTCATCGAGAGCCCGAATTCCGTGGTCCGGCGTGTGAGCGGTCGCGTCACCCGCTATCGCAACGCGGATATGGTGATGCGTTGGGTTGCTGCGGGTTTCCTGGAAGCCGAAAAGGCATTTCGCAGGCTGCGTGGTTATAAAAGCATCCCTTCGTTCAGCCTTGCTCTTCGACCTGCTTCAGTTCAATTGAAAAAGGCCGCATAATAATTTCCACCACCAGCCAAACCTTCAACTGTCAGCGGGACACCGCTTCGTTCCGGCAAGTACGGCTTTAACCACGCTGTTGGTTTTATGGTGGGGTACCTGCTTTCTGGCACTGATGCTGACGCGGTTGCCGGTATCAACGGTTATCTGACGCGACAAGGGCGCACGGATGAAGAGCTTCGCAGCCCGGGTGCAACGGCCTCGACCTGGGGGAGCCGTCATGTCAGAGCTTCTCCTTGTCCCCCGATCTCGCTCCACCATGCGTTCTTCGAGTTGGCGGCAGCAGTGTCATAAGCAAGACCGTTCTCACCGCGGCGTTCACACCCCCGCGCAGGCTGCTCGGCGGCGAGCGGCAGAATCGCGCTCGAGGAGTTCCTGTCCCGGCCAGCGGAGCGCACTGCGCTGGGTGAAGCCGGCGTAAGCGCCTAGGGAACCCGTTGAGCCAGGACTTGACCGATACTTGCCTGACATGATGGCCCGCGCCTACACCGAAGACCAGCTCGTCGAGCAGCCCGCCATCAAGCTGTTCGCGGAGCTCGGCTGGCAGACGGCGTCCGCGACGGAAGAGGTTTTCGGGGGCAGCGGCACGCTCGGCCGGGAAACCTCGGGCGAGGTGGCGTTGGCGCCGCGATTGCGGGCGGCGCTGGCGAAGTTGAATCCGCAGTTGCCTCCTGAAGCCCTCGCGAGTGCGTTGGATGAGCTGACGCGCGACCGGTCGGCGATGACGCTTGCCGGGGCGAATCGGGAGATCTGCGGGCTGTTGAAGGATGGCGTGAAGGTTTCTGTGCCGGACCGGGAGCGGGGTGGGCTGAGGGAGGAGCGGGTGCGGGTGGTGGATTGGGAGAATCCCGCGGCGAACGATTTTCTGCTGGTGTCGCAGATGACGGTCACGGGGCAGCTCTATACGTGCCGACCGGACTTGATCGGGTTCGTGAACGGGCTGCCGTGGGTGGTGATCGAGCTGAAGAAACCGGGGGTGGCGGCGCGGCAGGCGTTCGACGAGAACCTGACGAGCTACAAGCACGCGCAGAACGGGATTCCGCAGCTCTTCTGGTACAGCGCGTTCCTGATCGCCTCGAACGGCACGGAGAGCCGGGTCGGGTCGATCACGGCGGACTGGGAGCGGTTCTTCGAGTGGAAACGCATCGAGCGCGAGGACGAGCCGCGCCGGGTGTCGCTGGAGGTGATGCTGCGCGGCACCTGCGCGCCCGCGCGGCTGCTGGACATCGCGGAGAACTTCACGCTCTTCTCGGAGCACAAGAGCGGCCTGGTGAAAGCGTTGGCGCAGAACCACCAGTATCTCGGGGTGAACAACGCCATCGCCGCGACGCTGGAGGCGCGGAAGAACGGCCATGGCCGCGGCGGGGTGTTCTGGCAGACGCAGGGCAGCGGCAAGAGCTTCTCGATGGTGTTCTTCGCGCAGAAGATCCTGCGCAAGGTGCCGGGCAACTGGACCTTCGTCGTCGTGACGGACCGCGTGGAGCTGGACGACCAGATCGCCAAGACTTTCAAGGCAACCGGCGCGGTAAGCGAGGCGGAGGGCG
>Ga0315281_10006060_pt1 | contig 17227 bp, 26 predicted proteins | sample YL17G07_0_MG_FD_204540 | JGI IMG/M metagenome (GOLD analysis project Ga0315281, IMG submission 204540) | Sediment microbial communities from Yellowstone Lake, YNP, Wyoming, USA - YL17G07_0 | ecosystem: Environmental > Aquatic > Freshwater > Lake > Sediment | place: USA: Wyoming | collected...
AACAAGGGTTCTTATGTTGTTAACGCAAACACCGGCGAGCAGGAAAGAATAAGCAGAATTTTAAGAATGCACGCCAATTCGCGCTCGGAATTGGATTCTTTATACGCCGGCGAAATAGGGGCGACTGTCGGTTTAAAAAACACAAGAACCGGTAATACTCTTTGCGATAAAGACAACCCTATTATTCTGGAAAAAATCGTATTTCCAGAGCCTGTAATTTCAATCAGAGTTGAACCAAAAACCAAAACAGACCAGGAAAAATTAACTATTTCTTTGAGAAAATTAGCCGACGAAGACCCAACCTTTAGGATAAAAGAAGATCAAGAGACCATGGAAACAATTATTTCCGGAATGGGGGAATTGCATTTGGACATTATTGCGGACAGATTAAAAAGAGAATTTAGAGTGGACGCAAACTACGGCAGACCACAGGTTGCTTACAAAGAAACAGTTTTGGGAGAAGCCGAAGCAGAAGGAAAGTATATCAGGCAGTCGGGCGGGAAGGGCCAATATGGCCATGTTTGGCTGAAAATCAAGCCGAAGGAAAGGGGAACCGGTTTTGAATTTATTGACGATATAAAGGGAGGCGTTATTCCAAAGGAGTTTATATCGGCGGTCCAGAAAGGAGTAAAAGAGGCGATGGATAAAGGTGTTTTGGCTGGTTATCCCTTTGTGGACGTTGAGGTTTCTTTGTATGACGGAAGTTTTCACGAAGTTGATTCTTCAGAGTTCGCTTTTAAAATAGCCGGTTCTATGGCTTTTCAGTCAGTTGCCAAAAAAGCAAAAACAATTCTGCTTGAGCCGGTGATGAAAACAGAGGTTGTAACCCCAGAAGACTTTTTTGGCCAGGTGATTTCCGATTTGAATTCAAGAAGGGGGAAAATTGAGAATACCAAAGAAAGGGCAGGGATGAAGGTAATTGACGCTTTCGTTCCCTTGTCAGATATGTTTGGCTATGCTACTGCTATTCGTTCCTTGACCGAAGGACGGGCAACATTCACAATGGAATTTAGCAAATACGAAAGAGTACCGGAAAACGTTGCAAAAGAAATTATGGAGGGGAAGAGGAAGTAGAGCGCTCGGCATTAGCCATAAAAGTGGCGATAATCCAAACCCCTGCGAGGTTTGGTCATCTCCACTCTCGGCGATTTATCCCCGCTGTGGCGGGGAACCATGCTAAATCGCCTGCGAGAGGCACTTTTATAACTACTGCCTCGCTTAACCGGCTAGACGGGAAAAGAAGTGTGGGGCTTGACCCTTCACCCAAAAATAGTTAGTATGAGATACAATCTAATGATAAATTATCATTCAGCAAAAGAGTTCAGAATGGTTAATAAAGTAAATATTTTTGGGTGAAGGGTTGACCTTGACAGGGAATTATACTATTATAGATATTAGTTTTAAAAAATAATAAATTAAGTTAAATAATAAACTATGGCAGAAAAATTTGAGAGGTCAAAACCTCACGTTAATATCGGTACCATCGGCCACGTTGACCATGGTAAAACCACTTTGTCCGCCGCAATTCTTAAAGTTTCAAAATTGCGCGGTCTTAAGGCATCTGACAAAGGCGTAGATCAAATTGACGCATCTCCGGAAGAAAAAGCGAGAGGCGTTACCATTTCCATTTCGCACTTGGAGTTTGAAACTCCGAAACGCCACTACGCTTTGATTGATTGTCCCGGCCACGCCGACTATATTAAAAATATGATTACCGGCGCCGCCCAGATGGATGGCGCTATCTTGGTGGTTTCTGCTCCGGATGGCCCGATGCCTCAGACAAAAGAGCACATTTTGCTTGCCCGCCAAGTTGGTTTGCCTACTTTGGTTGTGTTTATGAACAAAGTAGATCAGGTAGACGACCCTGAGATTTTAGAATTGGTGGAATCAGAAGTAAGAGAACTTTTGAAAAAATACAAATATCCGGGAGATGAAACCCCTATTATCAGAGGATCCGCCTTAAAAGCCCTGGAAGCCGCTTCGGCAGAAGACGAAAAAGCCAAATGCATTGTTCAACTGCTTGATGCGGTGGACAATTATATTCCCGAGCCGTCTCGTGAATTGGACAAGCCGTTTATAATGGCCGTGGAAGATGTCTTTTCAATAGAAGGAAGGGGCACGGTTGCCACCGGCAGGATTGAAAGGGGTATAATCAAATCCAACGAAGAAGTTGAAATGATCGGTATAAAACCAACCCAAAAGACCGTAGTGGTAAGCGTTGAGATGTTTAATAAATCTCTGGATGAAGGAAGAGCGGGCGACAACGTGGGTATTTTGCTTAGAGGCATAAAGAAAGAAGATATTGAAAGAGGCCAGGTTTTAGCCAAACCGGGTTCTATCACTCCTCACACCGAGTTTGAGAGTGAGGTTTATGTTTTGACAAAAGAGGAAGGCGGACGCCACACTCCATTTTTCGCCGGTTATAAACCCCAATTATATATCCGCACAACCGATGTCACTGGAGAAGTAACTTTGCCCCAAGGGACTGAAATGGTTATGCCCGGCGATACTGCTAATTTGACCGTTAAACTGATTGCTCCGGTCGCTCTTGAAGAAAAACAGAGATTTGCTATCAGAGAGGGCGGCAAAACAGTGGGGGCAGGAGTAGTAACAAAGATTATAAAGTAGGAAATTGAAAATTAATTAGATTAAGATGCCAGTAAAGAAAGCAATAAAGAAAACTGAAAAAAAAGAAAGAGCAGAAACTCAGGTCATTGAAGAAAAAAAACCGAAACTTCGTATTAAGCTTCGAGCCTACGATCATAAAATTATTGATAACAGCGCTCGGCAGATTATTGATATTGCGACGCGTCACGGCGCCGACGTAATAGGCCCTATTCCTTTACCAACAGAGATACTGAAATTTACGGTAAACAGGTCAAGCTTTGTCCACAAAGACGCGAGAGAGCAATTTGAGATGAGGGTTCATAAAAGAATGATTGATGTCTTAAACCCCAACCCAGATATTTTAGAGGCGTTAAGAGATATCAATCTTCCGTCCGGGGTTGACATTGCCGTAAAAATTTAGTATTATATTTTATTGTCGCGAAAATTCGTTTTTTCGGATACTATTATGGTAAAAATTATTATTTAATTTTTAGCCGTCTTAAGTCCAAATATTTTTCAAAAATACCGGGCTTAATGCCCGGTGTTATGTTAGATAAATAGAGCGATTTAAATTATGAAGCTTATTCTTGGACAAAAAATCGGAATGTCGCAAATGTTTGACAAAGAAGGAAAATTTACACCCGTAACCTTGGTTGAGGCCGGGCCTTGCTCTGTTTTACAAAGGAAAAATAAGGAAAAAGACGGCTATGAGGCGGTTCAAATAGGGTTTGGAAAGATTACCAAAAAAAACAAAATTAAAAAATCAACAAAAGGAAAAGAATATAAATATATCAAAGAGCAAAGGTTAGAAGGCAGCGAACAATATAAAATTGGCGACGAGATTAAAGCAGGGGATTTTAAAGAAGGAGATATGGTGAAGATTTCAGGAATTTCAAAAGGAAAGGGGTTCCAAGGGGCGATGAAAATGTGGGGTTTTAAGGGGAAATTCGCCACTCACGGAGTAAAGCACGAACATAGAACAATCGGTTCTATCGGTTCGCGCTGGCCGCAAAGAGTGGTGCCGGGAAAGAAAATGCCGGGCAGGATGGGAGGAGAAAGGACAACCGTTAAAAATTTAAAAATAATGAAAGTTGATCCGGAAAACAATTTATTAATATTAAAAGGAGCGGTTCCAGGCAGGAAAGGAACATTATTAGAGATCCGAGGATAAAAATTCGATTTTCTATGCTAGTTGATACTTACAACCAAAAAGGAGAAAAAAAAGAGCAGACAAGATTGCCCAAGGAAATTTTTGACGTAAAAATGAACGCTGATTTGGTTCATCAGGTTGTGGTTTCTCAAATGGCGAATCGAAGACAGGTTAGCGCTCACACGAAAGACAGATCGGAGGTGAGAGGAGGTGGCATAAAGCCGTGGAGGCAGAAGGGAACAGGCAGGGCGAGGCACGGTTCAATCCGCTCTCCGCTTTGGATAGGCGGTGGCGTAACTTTTGGGCCAAGAAAAGAAAAAGTATTAAAAAAACAAATACCCAGCAAGATAAAAATAAAGGCCCTATTTATGGTATTATCGGAAAAAGTCAGAAAAAACTTGTTAGTTATTTTAGACGCTTTGGAAATTGACAAACCCAAAACAAAAGAAATGGCCAAAATTTTAAAAAATTTGCCATGCAAAAAAAATTGTTTGATAATTTTGCCCAACTACGACAAGAAATTGGTCTTATCAGCAAGGAATATCCCAAGAATCGCCGCAATTGAAGCCAGAAACTTGAATGCCTTAGAATTGCTTTCCCACCAGTATTTATTGATGCCGAAAGATTCAGTAAAAACAATTAAAGAAACGTTCACAGAAAAATCATAAATATGGCAATTTTTGATATTTTTAAGAAAAAAAAAGAGAAGGCTCCAAGAGGGACCCCGAAGAAATCTTTAAAGGCGGCTCCAAAGGAGACTCCAAAGGCAGTCTCTCAGGAAAAAACTGAGATTGTCCCTAAAAAGGAAATTAAAAAACCTCGAAAGAGCAGCGGTATCGTTTGCGGCGTTGTCAAAAGTCCTCATATCTCAGAAAAAGCGACGAATCTGGAAAAGCTTAACAGATATGTGTTTAAAGTTTTTCCCCGGGCGAATAAAAATGAAATTAAGAAAGCGATAGAAAGCATTTACGGGGTAGATGTCCTAGCGGTTAATATAATTAAGATTCCCGCTAAAAAAAGAAGGTTAGGTAAGACAGCGGGGTTTAAAGGAGGTTATAAAAAAGCGATAATTAAGATAAAAGAAGGTCAAAAGATAGAGATAGTATAATTTGTAATTATGAAGATTTATAAACCCACAACGCCATCGAGGAGAGGAATGACGGGAATAGATTACTCTGTTTTGACAAAAAAAGAGCCGGAAAGGGCCCTTTTAAAGCCATTTGCGAAAAGAGCCGGCAGGGCGCATAGCGGCCGGATTACAGTTCGTCATCAGGGCGGAGGCGCAAAAAGACTTTATAGAATTATTGAATTCGGACAGCCGAAGTTAGATGTGGCTGGAAAAGTGATAGCCTTGGAATATGATCCCAATAGAACGTCATTTATTGCGCTTGTTCAACAACCAGACAACACAAAATTTTATATTTTGGCTCCCCAAGATTTGAAAGTGGGAGACGAAACAATATGTTCAGAAAAAGCTCCTTTAACTCCCGGCAATAGAACAAGATTAAAAAACATACCTGTTGGGTCTAAGGTTTACAATATAGAAATTGAGCCGGGCAGAGGAGGGATATTAGTTCGCGGAGCAGGGACTGCGGCTCAAATTTTAGCCCAGGAAGAAAAATATTCCCAGCTTAAAATGCCTTCAACCGAAATCAGGAAAATAAAAAGCAATTGTTTTGCTTCAATAGGCGAGGTCTCAAATCCGGAACATCGTTTCGTTAATCTCGGAAAAGCTGGAAGATCCCGCTTAATGGGAATAAGACCGGGCGTAAGGGGCACTGCTATGAATCCTTGCGACCATCCTCATGGAGGTGGAGAAGGCAGACAGCCGAGAGGTATGCATCCTAAGACCCGCTGGGGAAAGACTGCTTTGGGAATGAAAACAAGAAAAAGAACCAAATTATCAAATAAATTTATTATTCAAAGAAGAAATAAAATATAATCATGTCAAGAAGTTTAAAAAAGGGTCCTTACGTTGACCAAAAATTGTTAGAAAAAATAGCAAAGCTGGGAAGAGGAGGAAAAGCCATTATTAAAACTTGGGCAAGAGGTTCTAGCATAGCGCCAGAAATGGTTGGTTTTACCTTTGGCGTTCATAACGGCAAAGAGCACGTTTCAGTTCACATCAGTGAAGATATGGTGGGTCATAAATTAGGAGAATTTTCTCCCACGACCAAATTCCAAAGGCACGGAGGCAAGATACAAAGAGACTTGGAACAAAAAGCGGAGGAAAAAGAAGCGGCAGCAGTGACAGCGTCAACCAAAGCAGAAACAAAAACTGAGAAAAAAACTGAGAAAAAATAATCAAAAAAGGAGCTTAGCCCCTTATCATTATGGAAGTCAAAGCTAAATTAAGTAATTTAAGGATATCGCCAAGAAAGGTAAGGCAAGTTATTAACCTGGTGCGCGGAAAAAGGGCCGAAGAAGCGCAAGCGCTTTTGGGTTTTTTGCCTAATAAGCCGGCAAGAATGGTATTAAAACTTTTAAACAGCGCAGTTTCCTCCGCAAAACACGACTTTCAGTTAGAATTATCTAACCTTTATATTTCAAAAATTTTAGCAAACGAGGGTCAGAAATTAAAAAGATTTAGGCCGGTTTCGCGCGGCAGCGCCCATCCTCTTTGGAAAAGAACTTCGCATATTGTTTTGGTTTTGGAAGAAGTAAAGCCCACTGCGAAGAAAAAGGCAGCAAAAAAGAAAGCACAAATATCAAAAGAAGCGTTGCCAGAACCAGCAAAAATAGAAAAGATCGAGGAAATTGCCAAAGAAGCGGATTTATCAAAGGAAAAACCGTCCTTCGTCCCCAAGGGGACCCCAGCTACGGAGGGCAAGGAAAGGCCAAAATTTGAGAGAAGAGAAACAATGAAACAGAAAGGCCCTAGTATGTTAAGAAGAGTGTTTAGAAGAAAAGCAATGTAAACAAAGCGTAAAACTAAAAGCGAAAAGCGAGAAACAAGAGCGAAAAGCAAAAAAGAATACTTTAAGTTTTTAGCTTTGCGCTTTACTCTTAGCAACAGCGATTATGTCTCATAAGGTTCACCCAAAATCATTTAGAATCAAAGGTATAGAGGATTGGAACATCCGCGGTTTTTATGGTAAAAAATTAACCAAAAATTTTGAGCAAGATTTTTTAATCAGGGAATTTTTAATAAAGAAACTAGCCGACTCTTCGGTTGCAAATGTTGAGATTGAGCGTTCAATAAATAAGATGAATATTATTATTAGCACGGCAAGGCCGGGCCTTATTATCGGCAGAGGGGGAGAGGGTATAGATAAATTAAAAGCGTTAATACAAAAAAAGATTTTTTCCCAAAAAAGCGGCAAGGCAAAAAAAGAGATTAGAATAGAAATCAGAGAAATAAGGAATCCCTGGCTGTCAGCTTCTCTTGTCGGGCAAATGATGGCCCAGCAAATTGAGAAAAGGATGCCGTTCAGGCGTGTTTTAAAAATGACTGTTCAAAAGGTTATTGCTAATAAAGAGATCAAAGGAGTAAGGGTTGAGGTTTCGGGCAGATTAAATGGCGTTGAGATTGCAAGGGAAGAATGGTTAAGACAGGGTCGCCTTCCTCGCAACACAATAAGGGCTGATATCGACTATGCGGAAACCCGGGCTTACTGCACATATGGAGTTATAGGAATAAAGGTTTGGATATATAAAGGAGATAAATTTGAGTAAAACAAGAACATGTCTATATTAATGCCGAAAAAAGTAAAACACAGAAAGTGGCACAAAGGGAAATCAAGGGGTATTGAAACTCGCGCTACTGAAATTAATTTTGGCAGTTTTGGATTGAAGTGCATGAGCACAAAATGGATTACCGCTCGCCAGATAGAAGCTGCCAGGCGCGTTATAATCCGCTATTTGAAGAAAGGAGGCAAGCTTTGGATCCGTATTTTCCCCGATAAGCCCGTTACTTTTAAAGGAAATGAAGTTCCGATGGGCGGAGGCAAGGGCGGCGTCGACCATTATGTTTATCCGATTAAGCCGGGAAGAATAATTTTTGAACTGGATGGCATTAAAGAAGAAATGGCTAGAGAAGCATTCAAAATAGCCGGGGGCAAGTTGCCGATTAAAACTAAATTTGTTACTAAGTAATATGCAAAAAGCGAAAGAGCTTACAAAAAAGAGCAGAGAAGAACTTGAAAGAGAGCTGCAAGCCCTGCGGGAAAATTTGAGTAAGATTCTTTTTAAACTGGCTGCTAATAAGCTGAAAAATGTTAGAGAAATAAGGAATATAAAAAAAGATATAGCAAGAATATTAACAATATTAAGTCAAAAGTCCCGCCTTCGTCCCCAAGGGGACCCCAGCTTCGGCGGACAGGCAAGAATTAAAAGATAAAATAATATGCCCAAAAAATTAACAGGAAAAATAGTTTCCAATAAAATGCAGAAAACCGTAGTTGTTGAAGTAGAAAGAATAAAGGAGCACCCTAAATACAAAAGAAGATATAAACTTCATAAGAAATACAAGGCTCACGACGAGAAAGGAGAGTATAAAACAGGGGATACGGTTATAATTGAAGAATGTCGGCCATTATCAAAAGATAAAAGATGGAAGGTAATAAATAAGATATAATATGATTCAACCACGCACAATGTTAAAAGTCGCAGATAATACCGGGGCAAAGATTGTCCAGTGTATTAATGTCCCCGGCGGAACCCGCAAGCGTTATGCTCAGCTGGGCGATATTATAGTCGGGGCGGTGAAGAAAGCCGAACCAAGAAAACTGGTAAAGAAACACGAGGTAGTCAAAGCATTGGTTATTCGCCAGAAAAAAGAATATAAAAGAGCCGATGGTTCTTATATCCGTTTTGACGATAATGCGGTAGTGATTATAGATAATGACAAAAACCCAAGGGGTGGAAGAATTTTCGGCCCTGTGGCAAAGGAAATAAAAGAAAAGGGTTATGAAAGCGTATCAGTTCTAGCCCCAGAGTTAATATGAAAATAAGAAAAAACGATACAATTCTTATCATTTCGGGAAAAGACCGGACTAAAACCGGGAAAGTTTTAAGCGTTTTTCCTCAAAAAAAGGCGATAATAGTTGAAGGGCTTAATTTAAGAAAAAAACATGTCCGTCCTAAAAGATCGGGCGAAAAAGGGCAGATTGTCCAGGTGCCGGTCCCTCTTAATGTTTCTAATGTTAAGCTGATTTGCCAGAAATGCGGAAAAGCGTCAAGAGTCGGTTATAAAAAAGAAGGGGATAGGAAATATAGGGTGTGTAAAAAGTGCGGGCAAGAAACATAATGAAAATTAATGTTTTTAATAAAATGAGCTTACAAGAAAAATATAAGAAGGAGGTGGTACCGGCAATGATGAAAGAGTTTGGTTATAAGAACGTGATGGCGGTGCCGAAAATTAAAAAGGTTATTATTAACGCTTGTTTTGGCAAAGAAGTCGCGAGTAAAACCAGCCAAGAAAGAGGAAAAACCGCTCAGAATGTTTCACAGGATTTAGCCGCCATTTCCGGTCAAAAACCGAAGATTGTGAAATCAAAAAAATCTATTTCCGGATTCAAACTAAGAAGCGGCATTGATATTGCTTCTATGGTAACCCTAAGAAAAGGAAAAATGTATGATTTTCTGGAAAGATTTATCAATTTAACCTTGCCCCGCACGCGCGACTTTAAGGGTATTAATCCTAAATCGGTTGATAAAAAAGGAAACTTGACTATTGGTTTTCGTGAACACATTGCCTTTTCTGAAATCGTTGCCGAGAGAGAAAAGACCATTTTCGGGCTCGAGGTTACAGTGGCGACTAATGCCAAAAATAAGGAAGAAGGATTAAGATTACTCAAATTAATGGGATTTCCGATAAAAACTTAAAAATTATGGCGACAACAGCTCAAACAGCAAAATCGAAGAAGAAGCCGAAGTTCAGTACGCGGATTATCCGTCGCTGTTTTAGATGCGGGAGAAGACACGGCTTTATGAGGAGATTCGGCCTTTGCAGGATATGTTTCAGGGAATTAGCAAACAGGGGCGATATCCCAGGCGTTAAAAAATCTAGTTGGTAATAATATAACATTAATATGACTGATCCAATAACCGATATGTTAAATCAAATAAGGAATGCTCAGGCTGTAACTAAGCCGGAAGTTTCCATTCCTTCTTCGCAGATAAAGCAAAAAATTGCTGAGATTTTAGTTGAAGAGAGGTTTATTGCAACCGTTAAAAAGGTGCCGAAGGGAGATAACAATATGTTAAAAATTAATTTAAAATATAACAAAAATATTCCTGTGATTTCGGGCCTGACCAGAATATCAAAACCCGGCCAAAGAATTTATGCGAAAATATCAGAGATAAAAAGCGTTAAGGGTGGGCGTGGGATTGCGATAATTTCTACATCAAAGGGTTTAATGACAAATAAGAAAGCAAGAAAGGAAAAGTTAGGAGGAGAAGTAATTTGTGAAGTGTGGTAAATAAATTTTAATTCGAAATTATTATGAGCCGAATCGGAAAAAAACAAATTGAAATACCGACAGGGGTAAAAGTTGAAATAAACGGGCAGGAAGTGAAAGTTTCAGGGCCAAAAGGAGAATTGGTCCGCACGGTCAATCCGCAGATAAAAGCAGAACTGAAAGACGGGAAGGTTTTTGTCTCTTTGCAGGAAAAAGATTCTTCGTCAAAAAGCGACCGCGCTTTGTGGGGCTTGTTTCGCGCCCTTATTTTTAATATGATTGCTGGTGTTGTCAAAGGATTCGAGAAGAAACTGGAAATAGAGGGGGTAGGATATAAAGCAGCGCTTGACGGCCAAGATCTTAAGTTAAATGTCGGTTTTACTAATCCTGTTAAGGTAAAATGCCCTTTAGGAATTAAGTTTTTAGTCGAAAAAAATATCATTGTTGTTTCCGGTGTCGACAAAGAAGCAGTGGGTCAGATTTCGGCGATCATAAGAAAAGTAAAAAAGGCAGAACCTTATAAAGGAAAAGGAATAAAATATCTGGGGGAGAAGATAAGAAGGAAAGAGGGCAAGAAAGTTGTTGCGGCTAAAAAATAGTAATATGAAATCAGATATCAAATATCAAAAAAGGCAAAGACGGCATATAAGGATTAGGTCAAAGATAAAAGGAACAAAAGAGAGGCCTCGGCTTTGTGTTTTTAGGTCGGCGAATCATATCTACGCTCAATTGATAGATGACGAAAACCAAAAGACCCTGGCGGCGGCTAGCGATTTGGAATTAGTTAAATCTAAAAAAACGATTGCTGGCTCTAAGAAAGGCGGTGCCAAGTTAAATATCGCGAAAGAGGTGGGCAAATTAATAGCGGAAAAGGCGAAAAAAGCGAAAATAGAAAAAGTTGTATTTGACCGCGGCGGATTTGTTTTTCATGGAAGAATAAAATCTTTAGCCGAAGGAGCAAGAGAGGCCGGAATTAAATTTTAATTCAAATAGTTAATTTATGGTTTTTAAAAGAAGAGACAGAGAAAAAACATTTAGGCCAAAAGACGAATTTGAATCTCATCTTTTGGATTTAGCAAGAGTCACCAGAGTTACATCTGGCGGAAAACGTATGAATTTCCGCGCCGTTGTGGCGGTGGGCGATAAAAAAGGAAGGATAGGTTTGGGAGTTGATAAGGGCAAAGACGTTTCTCAGGCAATAGAAAAAGCGACAAGGCGGGCCAAAAAAAGATTAATTTCGGTGGCGATAAAAGAAAATACAATACCCCACGAAGCCCAGGCTAAATTCGGCGCATCAGAAATTTTGATAAAACCGCAGACAAAAGGCAGAGGGTTGGTGGCGGGTGGAGTGGTCAGAATAATTTGCGGCTTGGCGGGAATCAAAGATATTTCTTCCAAGATTCTTTCTAGGTCAAAAAATAAACTTAATAATGCCAGAGCGACAATTGAGGTATTGAAAAAACTAAAATTATAAAATAATGCAATTACAAGAATTAAGACCAATTCATAAGTCAAAAAATAGGAAAAGAGTGGGCCGCGGCGGGAAAAGAGGAACTTTTTCCGGGAAAGGTGTAAAGGGACAGAAATCAAGAGCAGGCAGGAAAATGCTGCCCATTATCAGAGACATTCTTAAAAGATATCCCAAATTAAAAGGATATCGGAGGAGGGGCATTCCTAAGAATTCAATCGCGGTAAATGTGGAAATTCTGGAGAAAAATTTTGAACCGGGAGAAATTATCAGCCCGGAGAGTTTGCTTAAAAAAGAGATTATTCGTAATATAAAAGGAAAGGCGCCCAATGTTAAAATTTTAGGGAAAGGAGAATTGAAGAAAGCACTAACAATTGCGGACTGTAAAGTTTCAAAAGAGGCAAAAATTAAGATTGAAAAAGCCGGCGGCACGATAAAAGCGCAAAGCGAAAAGCGAAAAGCGTAAAACAAAAACGAAAAGCGTAAAGTAATATTTTAAGTTTTTCGCTTTAAGATTTACGTTTAGTAACAGCGACTATGTGGTATCAAAAACTAATTACACTTTTTAAAAACAAAGAACTTCGAGGCAAGGTTATTTTTATCTTGTTTATTTTTTTTGTTTTCAGGTTGGCGGCGAATATCCCGATCCCCGGCGTCAGTTTGGAAAACCTGCGCCAATTTTTCAACACTAACCAGGCTTTCGGGCTTTTAAATATTTTTACTGGAGGCGCTTTGAGTAACTTTTCCATTGTGATGCTTGGTCTGGGTCCGTACATCACCGCAACAATTATTTTGCAGTTGTTAACAATGATTTTTCCGGGTTTGGAAAAGATGTATAAAGAAGAGGGGGAATCCGGCCGCCAGAAATTTAACCAGTACGGCAGGATGTTAACCATTCCCTTAGCCGCTTTTGAGGGTTATGGAATGATAGTTTTATTCCAGCGTCAGCACCTTTTGGGCGCTTTTTCTCCGCTTGTCTGGGTGAGCTCAATTTCGACTATTATAGCCGGAGCCGTACTTTTGATGTGGTTGGGAGAATTAATTTCAGAAAAAGGGCTTGGAAACGGCACCTCTCTTTTGATTTTTGCCGGTATCGTGGCTCGCGTGCCAATGTCAATCTTCGAAACTTTTGTTACCTGGGATCCATCAAAAATCCCTTCCTATTTTTTATTTTTTCTTTCCTCTCTTGTTATAATAACCGGCGTGGTTTTGATTACCGAGGCAAAAAGAAATATCCCGATTTCTTATGCAAAAAGAGTAAGGGGTAATAAGATGTATGGCGGAGTTTCAACTTATCTTCCGCTTAATGTTAATCCGGCCGGCGTTATCCCGATTATCTTTGCTTTGTCAGTTTTATTATTCCCCGGCATGATAGCGAATTTTCTTGGGGCTTCAAGCGGCCCGGTTGGTGATATAGCCAAAAGCGTCGGCGTTTTCTTTGAAAACATCTGGGTTCATGGGATTTTTTACTTTGGGCTGGTTATTGTTTTTACGTATTTTTATACGATGGTTACTTTTGACCCTAAAAACATTTCCTCAAACCTGCAAAAAATGGGAGGGTTTATTCCAGGCGTTAGGCCGGGCGAATCAACCGCCGCTTTTTTGCATCTTATTTTGAACAGAGTTCTATTCACCGGAGCGATATTTTTAGGATTAATCGCTGTTTTGCCCTCGGTTGTAACCGGGACAACCGGCGTCCAGGGTTTTAATTTTTTGGTGGGCGGAACAAGTTTATTGATCGTGGTAAGCGTAGTTTTGGACACTTTAAGACAAGTCAATTCCCAGCTGGAAATGAGGGAATACGACACATTCTAACGAAATTATAAAATTATGAAACAGGTTATAATTTTATTGGGCGCGCCGGGTGCCGGGAAAGGCACTCAGGCCGAATTATTAGCGGACAAATTAAATCTTTATTATTCCGAAACGAGCAAGATTTTAGAAGACAAATTCAAAGTGCTTAGTGGCCTTTCAAAGGATTCCCCCAAAAGATTTATTAAAGTCGGCAGTCAGAAATACGATCTTTTTAACGAGCAAAAAATGTGGAAAGAGGGGATTTTGTGCAGCCCTCCGCTTGTTTCTTTTTTAATGAAAGAGAAAATACAAAAACTTTTTGAAGAAGATAAAAGTTTGGTTTTGGCCGGCTCTCCAAGAACTCTTATTGAGGGCAAGGAGTTGGTTCCTTTTTTGAAAAAACTTTACGGCAAGAATAATATAAAAATAGTTTTAATAGAAATAAGTCCGGAACAAACGATTTATAGAAATACCCACCGCCGACTTTGCGAATTGATGAGACACCCGATTTTATACGCGCCGGAAACAGAAAAGCTGACCATTTGCCCGTTGGACGGTTCAAAGCTGATAAGAAGGGAAGGGTTGGACAATCCCGAGACAATAAAGGTCAGGTTGAAAGAGTATAAAGAGAGGACTCTTCCTTTAATTAATTATTTTGAAGAAGAGGGCTTAGAAATAAAAAAAATTAACGGCGAACAATCAGTGGCAGGCGTTCATAAAGACATTTTAGAAGTGATACAATGATCTCTATAAAAACTCCGGAAGGAATCAAAATAATGTCAGAAGGCGGTAAGATCCTGGCCAAGATTATGAAAGAACTGGGAAAGATGGTAAGGCCGGGAATCACCACTAAAGAATTAGACAGGGCCGCCGAGGCCCTTATTTTAAAATACGGGGCAAAGCCGTCATTCAAGGGTCATTTAGGATTTCCGGCCTGTTTATGTGCTTCAGTGAACGAAGAAATAGTCCATGGCATACCATCTGATAGAATTTTAAAAGAAGGCGATATAATCTCTCTGGATTTGGGAATTCTTTTTGAGGGTTTTCACACAGATATGGCTTCTACGTTTTCAGTCGGGAAAATTTCTTCGGAAGCCAAAAGATTAGTCAAAGTTACAAAAAAGGCCCTGGAAATCGGGATTAAAAAAACGAAACCAGGTGTTAATATTAATGATATTGGTGAAGCAATTGAGAAATATATTGAGAACGAAGGTTTTGGCGTGGTGCGGGAGCTTTGCGGCCACGGTATTGGCAGAGAACTCCACGAAGACCCGCAAATCCCGAATTACAAAGATAAAGGCCGTGGCGAAATTCTGAAAGAGGGAATGGTGATTTGTCTGGAACCAATGGCAACAGCAGGGGATTGGCGGATAAAAAAAGCCAAAGACGGATACGGTTTTCAAACCAAAGACGGGTCTTTGTCAGCCCATTTTGAACACACAATCGCAGTAATCAAGAGGGCAAAAGTATTGACAAAACTTTAATAATATGCTATTGTTTTGGTATATAAGATAGTTCTTTTATTCAGAACTAACCGGGGAAAAAGTTACGTAGGGGCCTTGTGTCCTTGCGTACAAAGAAGAAAGAAGGAGGTAAGCCATGGCCGACGTTGCCGCTGTTGCCGTCGTTCCGTCCGTTGAGTTGAAGAGGATCATTATCGCGGCGGTATGGGTCAACTATCTGCGGGGATACTCGGCTGGCAAGGGAAGGATAAAGATCATTCCCTCGCTCTTTTTCCCTCTCTGTTCCGATGTTTCTTCGGAACAGGTGCTTGGAGGCATGAAGAATGCGGGGTGTCGTCCTCCCTACATTGAGGAGCTGGTAGCGATAGGAGCGGATCTCCCTCCTATCGCGCAGTCTTTCCCGGTGATAGGGCTCAGGTGGGTGACACCAAACACGTCCCTCGTTCCCGTGATTGAGAGGGGGGCGTTGCACTTCCGTCTCGTCAGCCCTTTGTGGTCTCAGCGGACCTGCTTCGTCGGTGTCCCCGAGATCTAACATCTGGTCCCCGTGCGCGCGTAATCTTTTGCGCCCACGGGGACTTTTTTTACATTTTTTTCCCCATTTCGCCCATTTTCCCTATTTCCCCCTTTGTATTTTTCCGCTTTTATATGTTAGAATTATAAAATATGAAACCTCTTATTATAGCTAACTGGAAGATGAACCCAGCCAGCCAAAAAGAAGCGAAAGAGATTTTTGAATTGGTCAAAAAAGGATTTAAAAATCAGAAAAACGCAGAAATCGTTATTTGTCCGCCTTTTGTTTACTTGCCCGCCGTAGCCTCTGGCAAAGGCGGGTTTGCCCTCGGCGGCCAGAACTGCTTTTATGAAGAAAAAGGCGCTTATACGGGCGAAATTTCAGCCTTAATGCTGAAAAATATGGGGGCAGAGTACGTTATTCTGGGCCACTCGGAACGAAGAAAATATTTTAACGAAACCGACCAGCAAATAAATAAGAAAATTAAAAAAGCCCTATTAGCAGGATTAAAAGTTATTTTATGCGTTGGAGAAAATGCAGAGGAAAACAAGCAGGGTAAGAAAAATCAGGTTTTAAAAACACAACTGGAAGGATGTTTAGAAAAAATTGCCAGAGACGAGATTAAAAATATTATTATTGCCTATGAGCCGGTTTGGGCGATTGGCACCGGGAATAATTGTTCAATTGATGAAACAATGAGTTCAATTCTTTCTATCAGACAGATAATCTCACGGCTTTATAACAGGAAAATCGCGGATCATGTCCGCATTCTTTACGGCGGCAGCGTGAACAGCAATAATTCAGGTTCATATATCAAAGAAGCAAGAGCAAACGGCCTATTGGTGGGCGGCGCCTCTCTTTTAGCAGACGAATTCGTCAAAATCGTCAAATCCTCCACCTAAAATAAGTTAGTAGGTGTCGGACACCTACCATTGTGCGACAGAATTAGGGTTTTCCAATTTGACAAAAAATTGACAAAATAGATATTTTCTATAATATACAATGATAAGAATCGAGCAAGGCCCGGCCTTGTCTAATCTATGACAAAGTTTGAAGACGGCTATTTTTATAATCCCAGCAAGGGAAACTTGGCCTTTGATGAAGTAATCAAAGAAATTTTTAGTTATATAAAAGAAAAATCGGAAATGTTTTATGATATTGTGGTTGGCTGCGATTCGCCATCAAGCGAAAATGTTTTTTTCCCGGTTGTAATAGTGGTCCGGCGGGTTGGAGAGGGCGGAAGGTTTTTTATAAAAAAAATGATTTATCCCGAAAGTTTGAATAAAAAATTCGTTAATTGGCGCCAGAGAATCTTAGAAGAAGTTCTTTTATCCTGCGATTTGGCTCTGCTTTTAAAAGATGCTTTGGCAAAACAATCAACCGGCCAGTTCAACTACCAGTTCAGGTATATCCACGCCGATGTAGGAGAAGTGGGCCAAACAAGGGATATGGTTAAGGAGATCGTCGGCCTTATAAAGAGCAATGGGTTTGAACCGAAAATAAAGCCGGAGTCCTTTGCCGCTTCAGTGATAGCAGATAGATTTACATAATAATAACAACATCGCAGCAACGGGGGTGTTTGCACAATGTGTTTACGCCCCTTTTTTTATTAGGTTTGAATTAAATTTTTTAATAAGGTAAAATAGGCTTATATACGCTTATGGATTCCTCGGAGTTGAGAAAAAAATTCTTAGATTTTTTTAAAGAAAAAGGCCATACAATAATTCCCGGCGCTCCTTTGATTCCGGAAAATGATCCGACCGTGCTTTTTACCACTGCCGGTATGCATCCCCTGGTTCCTTTTTTGTTGGGAGAAAAACACCCGGCTGG
>Ga0315281_10006061_pt1 | contig 17224 bp, 20 predicted proteins | sample YL17G07_0_MG_FD_204540 | JGI IMG/M metagenome (GOLD analysis project Ga0315281, IMG submission 204540) | Sediment microbial communities from Yellowstone Lake, YNP, Wyoming, USA - YL17G07_0 | ecosystem: Environmental > Aquatic > Freshwater > Lake > Sediment | place: USA: Wyoming | collected...
ATAGACGTCGGCATGAATCGTGGGCGAAAAACACAGCAACAGACTGGCGAGGCATGCCAGCATGCAATAAGTGCGGTATTGTATGATCCAGAACTTCCCCATAGTCAATCCGAATTTCCTTACCATTTTAACTTTATAACACACGGGCGAGCTTTTGAAGTATTAACTTCTTCAAATTGCTGCAATACGTCACCAAAAACTGTAGGGCAGGTCTGCGACCTGCCGTCAGATTATGGCAAGTCGCAGACTTGCCCTACAGCCACATAATTTTGAGACAGGTTCATATTTATTTGGGCAACAACACATCCGGCATGTCGAAGAACTGCAGGTCAATTTCTTCCTTGGCCGTGACGGAATTACGCACTATGACGACTTCACCGAGTTGCGGCAGGCGCTTGCGTAATTTCTGGCTGGCGTCGTAAAGCTTGGAATGTAACGCGGGTGTATAAGGCAGTACATACGCGCGCGGCACCGGTTTCCTGAAATCCTTCAAATCAGTTAACCAGACAAAAATCCTTCCTTTGGACTGGGTAGACTTGTTGGGTTCATCAAACAACACACCCTCAAGGTTGAAACGCTGCGGCAGTTTGATGCTGGTCGGCCACCCCATGAGCTCGGGATAGGATTTCACGGTGACATGATAAAACATGATGACACAAAGCATGGCCGCGATCTTGATCGCAGCGTTCCAGCGTGTCGTGAAAACCAGTGTCAGCACCAGAATCCCGAGGACGATATTTGAAAAAATAATTCCCGTCATGCCTGGATTCATGGGATGGCCACCTGTTCCGCTTTATTCGTTATGCGCATTATCCGCTCCGGGTGATGTGACCGCGGGAGAAGTTTCATCCGACGCTGCCGGCAAATCAGACTTGGTCGGCGCAGATTCAGGGAGTTCATCGGCAAAATTTATTTTGAATTTCTGGGTCTTGTATCCTTGCCGCTGTTCCTTGGCGACACCCATATGTTCGAGATCGGGTTGTTCCACCGTGCCTGTCTGGGGAATGCTTTTGTGCTGGCGTTCCATCGCTTGCATGACGCGGGCATGGAGCTCTGGCTCGAAATCAACCACGTAGGCACGCGGTGTGATGTCCATGCTGCTCTTGTCTGTCACCCAGAAAAAGATGCCACCCTTCCTGCCCGACTGTGCGTCCGGCTCCTGACCATAGGCGGCCACCAGATTAAAACGCATCGGCAGTGCGCCGGTGCCCGGCCAGCCCAGGAGCGGTGCATAGGAATAATAGACGACAAGATACGAGACCGAGGTCAGGAGAACCAGCAACGCCTTGCGGCGCCAGGACAGGCATGAATACAGATTTAATACGGCCAGGACCGTCGCGAGTATGACGTGGGCCGTTACCAGTTGTCCAAAATTAAGAACCATCGCGCGTCACCCTGATCGATCAAAGATACGCGTCGTGAGTTTTTTCTCAACACTGTTGATATTCACGATACTTCCGTTTGCATCAATGGTGAAACGCACGGCGGTCTTCTCGTCGCCGACCTTGTCCATGGTCATGGTCTCGTAATAAACCACTTCAAGCTGCGGATTGACCTTGTCCACACGCACCTTGACGGGGACAGGTTTGTTGTTCTCGGAAGCATAATAAAAAATATTGACCACGTATTCCCCGACCACTGTGCCGCGGATGGTGACGACCTCCTGGTTCAACGGGTTCTCGATGGTCTGGCCGTTGATGGTGAGCACGTCGTTGACATTACCGCGATCATCGCGATCGAGGTGAATGAGGCCGGCCTCCTTGTTCTGGAACCATACCAGGTTGCCGTCCGGTTCTTCCACCCAGGTATCGATATCATTGGGATCGCTGTCCGGCCATGTCACCGTAATGATGTATTCGGCCTTGGGATCGATAATGCCTTTCTTCATGATCGGGTTCATGAAGATGACCGAGAGGATAAAAAAGAACGTGAGCGCCTGGATCATTTTGAACAATACCGCCGTGATCGGATCGAAGGGCTGCTGGAATTTCGACCTGGCGCGCAGATGTAAAGGCATGCCCGTTATGCGCCCGTATTATTTTTTGCCAGACGCGGCCACACCTGCACCTCGGTAAGATGGATGGTGTCTTCCAGCAGGGCGTCCAGTCCCCGTCCCAAGAGATAATAGGGGATGGAAAGCAGGATGCCGCCGACAAGACTCACCAACGTCGTATTGAGCGCCGTGCTCATACCGAAACTCATCTGTTTCAGCACACGTTGCATCATGCTGGCATCCAGAAGTTCCTGCTGCGACACCGAACCCAGCATCATGATGAACCCGATGAGCGTGCCGAGAAATCCAACCTTGAGCATGAGGTCTATAAGGAACCAGCCGAATTCATTGGCGCCGCGCGCCTTGGAAGCGTATGCCTCCAGGATATCAGCGCGCGATTCCATCTGCTGGCTGGTCTCCGTCCCCACCTTGAGAGTGCGGAACAGGTCTATGACATAGCGCGTCACGAAACTCTCCGGCAGTACCGTGCCCGAAGCCAGACAGACACTGTTATTGTTCACGATGATGGGGGAATCAGGTTGTTTTACACACAGAATCTCGCCAGTCTTAGCCACCATGTTCAATTCACAGGAGATATGCCACGTGCGCCAGAGGGAGTGCGTTGCGCCTACCACATACATGGCGATGACCACGATGCAGATCATGCTGCGATCTGTTTCCACCATTGACTTAAGCAGTCCCGTGTCGTAGCAGACCACAAATCCAAAGAGGACAAGGCCGAAGGTCAATAACCAGATAAGCAGGAGAAAATGTTCGGTTTTAGGCATGGTACCAGGTGATTTTTTTTACCCGAAGAATACTACCAGCCGGAGCTTGCAGGCGCAAATCAGCTATCAAGAAAGCTCTTAACAAGTCCTGAATACTGCCTCGTCATGCCGGCGCGAAAGCCGGTATCCCCTTCCCCCTTGCAGGGGGAAGGTAGGATGGGGGTAGAATATTTACTGGATGCCGTTTTGCAACGGCATGACGGCAACAAAGCTTCCTTTCATAATGAATAAACCATTTGATGAATGAGTTGTAACGCCACCAGCGCAAACAACCCTGCAACCAGATCATCCAGCATCACGCCGAAGCCCCCTGTCACCTTCCGATCCAGCCACCGGATCGGCCAGGGTTTCCAGATATCAAACAGACGGAACAACAAAAAACCGGAGACTATCCACGGCCAGCCGGAGGGCGCCATAATCATGGTGACCAGATAACCCACGATCTCGTCATAGACAATGGCGGGATGATCGTCCACACCCAGAGCGCGCGCCGTCCTGCCGCATATCCAGATGCCCGGTATAAACAAAATGATCAATAGACCTGTGTAATACAGCACCGGAAGATGCTGCAACAGAAGATACAAGAGCACTCCCACCAGTGTGCCCGCCGTGCCGGGTAATTTTGGGGCACAACCCGCACCGAAACCCAGCGCCAGCAAATGCACGGGATTTTTCAATTCCTGTAAACCGGGGTTTTTAATTGGCATGAAAATCATTATATCCTGAATTACAACCATGCCTCATGCTGCCGCACTGCCCGGCCTAACAATCTTGAGTCGTCATACTTGCGTAGACCAGAATCTCCTTCCCCCTCTCAGGGGGAAGGTTGGGATGGGGGTGTAATGTTTAGGGAACATTATGTGCACGCAGGATAACAAGTACAAAACCACTCGGAAACAGAAGGTCGAATTCTCGTAAAATTGATGTTGTCCTTGTAAAGATGATATTAAAAGGCGGAAAATATCATCTTAATTATAGTCATTATGATGATTTGCAGAATCCGAATATCACAGTAATTAACGATTCCGTATAACACACTGTTGAGGCTACTTTCATCAAAGCCATTCATCAGAGAAGAAAAGAGACAACCATGCCTGCGCTAAAGACCATGATCAAAAAGACTGCGAGATACTTCGGATTTGAAATTTCGCGCTATACGAAAGATAGATATCATTCTCCTCTGTTCAATTGTTGGATAAACAAGCTCCAGAGCACAGACCCGCTGTACGTTGTGTTCGATGTCGGTGCAAACCGCGGGCAAACAGTCGCCCGTTTCAGAGCGAAGTTCCCCGATGCCACCATCTACGCGTTCGAACCTGGTGTGCCGGCATTCTCAAAACTGCGGGCAGTAACCGCAAATGACCCGAAAACAAAATTATTTCATCTGGCCCTCGGAGAGCACGATGGCAGTGCGACGCTACACGAAAACGCAAATGATGTTACAAACTCCTTGCTCCCCAACTCTCGCCGCATCTCCCAGTTTTCTCCCCCGGAGTTGTGTGTGCCAAAAAACAAGAGCACAGTTCCGCTCATGCGGATTGATACTTTCTGTGCAAAGGAATCCATCGATCGCATCGACTTGTTGAAGATTGACGCACAGGGCTATGAGCAGCATATCCTGGACGGTGCCGGCAGCCTTCTTACCCCGGCAACAATCCGCGGTTTGTTTCTCGAAGTGCTGTTTGTTGACCTTTACGAAAACCAGACCTGGTGCGGTGAAGTGCTGGAGTCATTACGCTCGCGCGGTTACCGTCTCTTTGGTTTCACCGGGATAGACTGCGATGATACCCACGGATGGAAGTGGGCGGATGCGATGTTTATTGGCGATTCCTGAGTTGTGCGCCTGACAATCCCTTGCGTCGGACTGCGACTTTAACTTCATTCCGGTTTAAAAACGTTTTCTACAAAAGATTCCGGTTCACGGAGCCAGCCTTCTTTGCCGTCGCGCGTTTTCACCAGTGCCCACGGGACCTCTTCAGGATAACCGCGCGCCTCAGCCCAGCAGTTGGCGTCCGGTTCCGCGCACTGCGCCCACTCCCCGTTGTCCATCTGCTGCATGCTGACACCCATGAGTTCTTCTTCCACGATGCGGCCGTTATACCACACCCGGAAATAACCCTCGCCCAGACTGTTCAGGACATAGAATTCATCCCCTGCCAGAAAACGCCCCTGATCAAACACCACAATGCCATGGACAGGTTTGACTTCGGAAACCATGTGCTCCACGTGTAATATTTCTCCGGGAGAAACGGTCACCACGATACTGGAATTCTCCTGGTGGTCTGTGCGCAGTGTTGCCTCTTTGTTGAGCTTCCACGTATCGAGCGGGCAGCTCCCGTCAAAGCAAACGCCGGTGATGTCCTCGAAGTGTGGGCTCGGCGGCGGGTCTGCTGTCTGCCCCTTGTCCGGGAATTTATACGTGATGGTCGGTGACACACCGTCGGCACAACCTGCGGCCACCCCGATATTGTTGTAGGTAATGTCAGCAGGCGCAGCACGGGAATACAGGTAGGCCAGGTCTTGGCCCTCATCGTTGATCAATAGCTGGAATTCAGCTGAATTGGTGTTGGAGATGGAATCCAGTAGGGAATCCCGTTGCTCCCTAGTCATGCCAGGCACCCTGTTCGCCTCGATCTCTTCATAGGAATACCAGAAGCCGTTGATTTTCGTTGCTTTCGACGTTGCTGCCTCCCTTTCTATGCTCATGCTCCTGATTTGCAGCGGCTGGGGTTCCGGCATACCGCATGGTTCACAGTAATTCAGCAGGATATCGCCTGTTTTGATAATGCCTTGCACTAGGTTCGCGGTCTTCTCGTCAAAATACTCACACTGGTCGGCATGGGCGACCGGTATTGCCGCGGCGGCGATAAAAAGCCAGGCCAGATGATGTAACACAGGCATAGGGGTGGAATTAGAGATTGGTTTCAATAACGACATGTTCTGTTCATAAATTTCAGGGGGTGATACTCTCAAATTTATACCGCATAATATTCAACATGAAAATCATGCTGCTTGCCTACCTGATAAATTCCGTAATCGTCGCCATTGCGATCCTTGTGCATTACGAGGCGCTGTATCATCTGTCGAATATTATACCCAAACTGCACATCAGGCGCCGGTTCCGTGTGCTGTTCGGCGTCTTCGGCGCCATGATCGCACATGTCTTTGAAATATGGTTGTTTGCCTTTGGTTTTTATTTCCTGATAAGGTCAGGAAAATTCGGTGCGCTCAGCGGCGAGTTTACTGACACGCTGCTGGATTGCGTATATTTTTCCTTCACCACTTATACTTCATTGGGGTTCGGCGAAATCTATCCAACCGGACATCTGCGTTTTCTTGCCGGTCTTGAAGTCCTGACCGGACTGGTGCTCATTACCTGGACGGCATCCTTCATGTTTATCGAGATGCAGAAATTCTGGAAAGACTGACGATTCATGGAATAAGCGGACAATTAGCCACATGCAGATTACAAAAATCTTTCTCATTCTCGGCAGTTTCAACGCCATGCTGGCTGTGATCCTCGGCGCATTCGGCGCACACGGCCTCAAGGCGAGAATTCCCTCCGATATGCTGGCGGTTTACCAGACCGCCGTACAATATCATTTGTATCACGCGCTTGGCCTGGTGATCGTTGGCATCCTTACCTTGCAGTATTTGCCCTCTTTCTGGTTCAAGACCTCCGGCTGGTTGATGTGTGCCGGCATCATTCTGTTTTCCGGCAGTTTGTATATACTCAGCATCACCCAGATACGCAGGTTCGGTGCCATCACTCCCCTCGGGGGCATGGCCTTTATCCTGGCCTGGCTCTGCCTCGGCATCGGGATCATCCGGCAATGAGAAAAAAACAAAAACACACAATGAAGCGAAATAAACCCTCCTTTGCGGAACGGCTGCGCCGGGGTGATCTGCTGCTTGGCACACTCGTCAGCCTGCCCTCTCCGGAAATTACCGAAATCCTCGCCTGTGCCGGGTTCGACTGGCTGTTCATCGATGCCGAGCACGGCGCCTTCAATCCGCAACAGGCGCAAAGCATGTTGCAGGCGGCGGGCGAGTGTCCATGTGTTATTCGCGTGCCCTCGGACGATGAAGTCTGGATTAAAAAGGCGCTGGACATCGGGGCGGCCGGGATCATCGTCCCGCAGGTGCATACCGCGGACCAGGCGCGACGGATCGTCCGCGCGTGTAAATATTCACCGGCAGGGACGCGGGGTGTCGGCATCGGGCGCGCGCACAGATACGGCATGGGATTTGAGCACTACATAAAGAATGCGAACAAACAGACGGCGGTCATCCTGCAAGCGGAAAGCAAACAGGCCGTTGACAACATCGCAGAGATAGCTGCTGTTAAAGGCGTGGACGCCATCTTCATCGGCCCCTATGATCTCTCCGCCAGCCTGAACCGGATTGGCCGATTGAAAGACATGAAGGTCACCCGCGCCATCGACAGCATCGTCAAGAACTGCAAGGCAGAGGGTATCAAATTGGGTTATTTCGGTGTGTCCGCCGAGGCGGTGAAACCCTGCATCAGGAAAGGCTTCACCCTGATCACCGCCGGTGTGGACACGCTGTTTGTCACAAAATCCGCTACGGAAATGCTGGCGTCCTTGCGCGGCTGACCACACGCAAACCCGGTAATGCCATGATCATGCAGGATGGACCTATCCTCCAAAGCTGATTTCTTCGCAATTTCACATGCCGGCCTATTGCCATCATCCGGCCATTAAAAATAATATGCGCAATCCTGATACCATATGACGCCAATGAATTACAAAACCCTTAAAATATTCCTGTTGGTCTTGTGTCTGGCACTGATACCTCTATCACCATTTGCATACACGCCGGAAACGCTCTCGCAACTGCCGCCCCCCATCGCCCATCTGCTGCAGCGGTACCGGATCCCGTCCGATTCCCTGAGTCTCTATATCCTGGATCTCGAAACACAACAGCCGCTGCTCACGCTCAACCCCGACACGCCGCGCAGCCCGGCTTCCGTCATCAAACTGCTCACGACCTACGCCGGGTTGGAACTGCTCGGCCCGACGTACACCTGGGAAACCAGATTTTATCTGGACGGGACGCTGAACAATGGTGTCCTCAAAGGCAACCTGGTCTTCCAGGGCGGCGGCGATCCGTTCCTCACCCGGGAAACCTTCTGGCACATGCTGCACAACCTGCGCGCCCGCGGCCTGCGCGAGATCAACGGCAACCTGATCATTGATGACAGCTTGTTTGAGGATGAACCCGGATCGCCGGGGGATTTTGATAAACGTCCCTACCAAGTCTATAACACATTGCCCGACGCGGCGCTGATCAACTTCAACGCGCAGGAGTTTGTGATTATTCCCGACCACCAGCAGGTCACGATCTACGCCGATCCGCCGGCGGCCAATCTCCAGATCAGAAACAAGCTGCGCCTCACGTCGGGCAAGTGCAATGACGTTGATGCCGACCTCAACATGCAGGTGCTCCCGCAGGGCGCGGAGATCATCGCGGAATTTACCGGCAATTATCCGGCAAGTTGCGGCGAGCAGGTGTTGCTGCGCTCGATCATCCAGAATGATCAGTATGTTTACGGCGTATTCAAGGCCATGTGGCAGGAGATGGGCGGCACCATTACCGGCAGTTACGCCCATGGTGTCACCAGTTCCAGCAGCCAGCCCTTTTACATGGAGCCATCGAAACCACTGCACGAGATCATTGCCAACATCAACAAATACAGTAATAACGTGATGGCGAGGCAGTTGCTGTTGACCATTGGCCAGATGGTCATCGGCGCCCCCGGCAGCAATGCTTCCGGTGTGCAGGCCATCGAGCAATGGCTGAAGGACATCGGGATCAATGCGCCGGAACTCGTTCTTGAAAACGGCGCCGGACTGTCGCGCACCACGCAGATCTCCGCCAGCACCCTGGTAAAACTGCTGGAACACGCCTGGAACGGTCCCTTGCAGCCGGAATTCCTCGCCTCATTTCCCATTGCCGGCAAGGACGGGACGATGCGTAAACGGCTGAACGGAAAAATCCTGCCGGGCAGCATCCGCATCAAGACCGGCATGCTGAACGGCGTACGCAGCATGGCCGGCTACGTCTACAGCCGCAATCACAAGCATTATGCCGTCGTCTCGCTCCAGAATTATCCCGGCATACAGAACACCACCGGCACTACTATCCAGGATGAGCTGCTAAAATGGTTGTATGAACAGTAAACACCATCACTGTCGGGTCAATAAATTTCCAGACATTAAAAAATCTCTGAATAAGTCTCATAATTCTTTTGAGCCGTCATTCTGGCGAAAGCCAGAATCCCCTTCCCCCTCTCAGGGGGAAGGTCGGGATGGGGGTGCAATCTTCACCATTCAACCCCCACCCTGCCCTCCCCCTTCCAGGGGGAGGGTGTTTACTGGTTCAGAGCTTCATTAAATATGACACATGAAGTGACCCCCGCTACAAGAAAAGAACTCGCCACACAACACCAGCCGGAAGCGATCAGGTTGCGTCTGCAACAGCGGCGGGAAACAGGTTATCTGCCGGACGGTGTTCTGGGCGGTATCGACGGGTGCGTCACAACCTTTGCAGTGGTGGCTGGCGCGGTCGGCGCCGGGTTCTCCGGGACAGTGGCCCTGGTCCTTGGGTTTGCCAACCTCGTTGCCGACGGTTTCAGCATGGCGGTGAGTAATTTCCAGTCGAAAAAAGCCCAGGAGGAATCCCTGGAACAGGCGCGACGCACCGAGGAAACCCACATTGCCGAAATCCCGGAAGGGGAACGCGAAGAGATACGACAGATCTTCGGCCAGAAAGGTTTTTCTGGCGACACACTCGAACGCATAGTCGACACCATCACCAGTAATCGCACGCTGTGGATCGAGACCATGCTGAGCGAAGAATTCGGTCTGCAGAAGATGGCTCTCAACCCGATGCGATCCGCCGCCGTCACCTTCCTTGCCTTTGTAATCGTGGGCGCCGTGCCGCTCTTGCCGTTTTTCTTTGTCTCATTGAATATAAATATGAAATTCGGCATCAGTGTTGTGCTGGCGGCCGCCATGTTTTACAGCATCGGGATGGTCAAAGGCCTCGTGCTTGACAAGCCCGCCATAATCTCCGGAATCAGCACCCTGCTCACCGGCTCTGCCGCAGCCGGCCTTGCCTTTATTGTTGGTTATGTCCTGCGCCGATATTACGAGGTGTTATGAACACCTTCCGCTACGCCCTTGCCATCTTCTCCCTCTGCATATTTGTCCCGATAATCTTCTACTGGCCAATCATTCACGGCGGTATCAGGGTCTGGCGCAGGCTCGGTCACAGGGTGACATTTATCGTGGTATGGAGTGTTATGTTCGCGGGCGCGCTGGGTGTATACCTGACCAGCGATCACCTGCTGCAGACTGACTTCGGCATGAACCCTGTGTTGATGGTGGCGGGTATACTGTGCCTCGGAATTGCAGTACGCATACGCATGCTCCTGCACCGTGATATTACCAATAAATTTCTCGCAGGATTGCCTGAGATCTCGCCGGTTAAAAATCCGCAACCACTGGTGCGTACGGGGCTGTATGCACACGTGCGCCATCCCCGCTATCTGCAATTGCTGTTCATCCAGCTTGCCTGGGCCATGATGGCGAATTATCTCGCGCCCTACGTGCTCCTGCTCCTGTGGTTACCGACTGTTTATCTGATCGCGCTGCTGGAAGAACGTGAACTGCGGGAACGCTATGGGGAAGAGTACGTGCAATACTGCCGCGAGGTGCCGCGCTTCCTGCCGCGGTGCAAGTGATCGACGGATGATGTCAGGCTTGGTCTATTACTAATAAATCATAAGGCCGGATAAATCCGGCCTTATGATTGTCCTGGCGTGCAATTATTTCAATCCCGATCGTCACCCCGGTCATGACCGCGACCCCGATCATCGCCCCGGTCATCACCCCGATCATGGCCGTGACCCCGATTATCACCCCGGTCATGGCCCTGATTATGACCACCATGTTCTCCTTCGTGATCATGATATTTCCTCGACAACCCTGGAGGCAGCCTGTCACCCTGGTAGGGGTGCCAATCCCGGTCGAATTCACGACTGTACAACCAGCCATTCGGTGTATAGCGGTAATAGTAATTATCCAGGAAGAAATAATCTGTCACTCCGATAACGATATAGACTCCCAGATCGGAATCATATATCAGGTCATGATCATAATATTTGTACCGGTAACCATGCGCCGGTGCATGCGGCGGTGGGCCATAGCCGTAACCATGCGCTGGATAAACGGCGCACCCCGTCATAGTCAACACTGATATAACGCACACTGTGCCCAGCAATGCTTTCATATTTTTCATTTAAATCATTCCTCACTTGATGCAATATCTAATAAATTACATTCTGCAAACACCAATTCTCTTATATCTTCAGACACGCAAACTAGCAATAAGTTTGCCGCAGTGGCGCACAAGAGAAGTGATACGGATCACAGATTGTGTTTGCAATGCAGACGCAGGCTGCAGACTGTAGCCACGGAACATTTTTAAAATCAAGAGGGTGCATCACCTATTTGCGGCTTGGCCGGAGCATCTTCCGCCGCAACCCACACATCACGCTTTTATCCCAGCAAAGCCGCCTCCAGGGTCGATTCCAGGTTGGACAGCGCGTGTAAACCAAACGGCGCGAGAAGTGAGCCGGTGCGGACGCGCGCCGCACCGAGCAAAAGTCCCAGGAAGAAAATAACCACCTTGTCGTAGGTATCATATTGCGTGTGTATCGATGCCCATAAGCCGGATGTTACGAAAACAGCCCCGGTCGGCCCCATGAAACTCGATGCGAATCCCTGAAAAAGAAATCCCCGGAAAAATATTTCCTCAAATAACGGGGCCGCAATAATCAGCGCCACCCAAAGCATCCACATGGGGTGCGCGGATGCATATATGGCCAACATGAAATCCGTAACAACCGGACGGCCAAGAGTGAGCGAGAGCAAGTTAGCAAGCGCAATAAACACCGCGAGAATTCCGATCCATTGCAACATAATTTTGAATGGCACCGGCCTTATGCAAAGATATTCTTTCAGGACAGTATCTTTCTTGAGCTTGATAACCCCGATAACGAGGCCGGTACACACAATGGTTGTGACGATAGTGACCACGGACAGAAAATATCCGTCTGTTGCAGCCGCTGCCAACGACTTCATTAACATGGAGGCGGAATGTGGCTTTTCCTGCGCAAGCAGGATCATGATGATCATGATCGTTTGCAGCACTACAAAAACAATTGCAATCAAAACTCCCCAAAGGAGTGTTCCCCAGAATCCCCAGTACGCGGGTTGGGATACGCCAGGTTCTTCGGTTCCGACTCCAATATTCATAGTCGCACCTCCTGTCTTACCACCGCTGCAGTCCCCGGTAAACGATATGAACGATGACCGGTAGGCACAATGCCACCACTGCGACTGTTATGCAGATCTTGCGCAAGAGTACGTTACCGCGCTTGACACCCACGCCAATCGTCAGAGAAATTGAACCTGCAGGTATGTTGACTACATACGCCGCAAGGATTGCGAGTGCCGTCCACTCGCCACTCGGGCCCGGATATATCACTGTATACAACATGGCAAAACCCCAGACCACCGCAGCAACACCAAGAATGAGCGCAACGAACTGTGCGAATATTAATCCGGTCGCTGCGGGCATATCTTTCATCGCCTCAACCCCCGTCGCGTACCAGGCGCATATCAATCTCCCTGTCCACGTAGGTCCACTCCTCCGTGGCACGTAACCTCGCCACCAATTCATCAAACGCCACCGCGTCAGCCCTGGCGTACTCGAACCAGGTCAGAAAATCAAATGGTTCATTCTCTCCCAGATCACGGCAGTGGTGGAGGCGGCGGGCCACGGCAGGCAGATACCCCAGACCCGTCTTGATATGATGGGAGCGCTCTTCAAAAATCTCCCGGCGTTGATCCTGGGACAGACCCCACCACTGCGCGTTTTTGCGAATGGGGATCAGCGCGGAACAGGTTGCCGTGGGTCGGCCCACGGCAGGTTGTATGGCTGTGAGTTGATCCTTTTCCTGGCGGGTGGTGTACCGTGCGTTGCTTGTCACTCCTCGCAGAATCCACTTTGCCCCGTCGGGCGATGCGCTAACCGGTCCGTTGACCACGTCCAGTCTTTCAGCAACCGGCAACGCTTCCCCAGTGATGGTCTTGACCGTAACAATCGACCATGGCCCCACTTGCCCGCCGATAAAAGTAAAAAGCCGCGTGTTTATATCTTTATCATGCTGTCCGGGTTCTGCCGCGCCGAGCTTGCTCCATAATCCCGCACCGACGACACCACCGATCACTGCACGGCGCAGAAAATCACGCCTGTTCACATTCGCAGTGTATTGCGCTTGATCGATCCCAGATACTTTGGATTCTTCAGACATCAATACGATCCTCTCCTCAAACTGTTTTCCGACGCCATTGCGATTTTTTCTACGGGCTCAACAAACAATTAAGCAGCTTACGTAGGTATGACCGACGGTATCTGACCCCATCAACACATCGGTTGTCATAGGCTTCTAACAGGTGATTAAGGAGCCAAACTCTCCATCAGCGTATATGAGTGCAAGGTGTGGGACATATTGAAAACCTCCTTTTTAACAATGCGTTGAACAAATGTAGCGGGTTATGGTCTTAATATCTAGAGTGTTTTCTTGTGCGATTTTCAATATGTACCGAGTGCGGCCCTGTCGCAGACAGCTTGAAAACATCAATGATATCTATGGGTTATGCGCCCATCGGTTAATTACCTGAGGCGCTTGTTACGGGTGCTTTCTCACTTACTCTTGTAACTCGTTATTTACATGTCCCTTTTCATGTTTCCCGGCTATAATGCCGCCCCTTTCGCCCCCGAGGTATTTCCCCTTGATTGAGAAGCTCCGCAATATCGCTATTGTCGCCCATGTCGACCACGGCAAGACCACGCTCGTCGATCGCCTGCTGCAGCAGTCCGGCACGCTCGGAAGCCGCGCGGCGGTGCCGGAACGGTTGATGGACAGCAACGACCTCGAGCGTGAGCGCGGGATCACCATTCTGGCCAAGAACACATCCATACGCTGGCGCGACTACCGCATCAATATCGTGGATACGCCGGGACATGCCGACTTCGGCGGCGAGGTCGAACGCATCCTGTCCATGGTCGATGCCGTACTCATCTTGGTCGATGCCGTCGACGGCCCCATGCCGCAGACGCGCTTCGTGACACAGAAGGCATTCGCCCGCGGTTTGAAACCTATTGTAGTAATCAACAAGATTGATCGTCCCGGCAGCCGGCCGCATTGGGTGCTGGACCAGACCTTTGAACTCTTCGATCGCCTCGGCGCCACCAATGAGCAACTGGATTTTCCCGTGGTTTACACCTCGGCGCTCGTAGGCTATGCCACGCTGGACAGTGATAATGTCAACACCAGTGGTGACATGACGCCGCTCTTCGAGACCATCATCGAGCATGTGTCTCCGCCCCAGGTCAATAACGAAGGCACTTTCCAGATGCAGATAAGCTCACTCGCCTATTCAAGCTACGTCGGCGCCATCGGCATCGGGCGCATTGCCCGCGGCAGCATCAAACCCAACACGCCGATCGTTGTGATTGACCACAACGGTGAAACCCGCAACGGGCGCATCCTCCAGGTGCTGGGTTTCGCGGGACTGGAACGTGTAGAGATACCCGATGCAAACGCGGGTGATATTGTCGCCATCACCGGCGTCGAGAACATCCGCATCTCCGATACGCTCTGCGATCCGAAATGTGTCGAGGCGCTGCCTGCCCTTTTGGTGGACGAACCTACGGTGAGCATGATCTTCCAGGTCTCTGATTCGCCCTTTGCCGGGCGTGACGGCAAGTACGTCACCAGCCGGCAGATCCGCGAGCGCCTGGAACGCGAATTGATCCATAACGTCGCGCTGCGCGTCGAAGAGACCGCAGACACGAACAAGTTTCTCGTCTCCGGCCGCGGCGAACTGCATCTCTCAATCCTGATTGAGAACATGCGCCGCGAAGGTTATGAAGTGGCGGTCGGCCGGCCCCAGGTCATCATCAAGGAAATCGATGGCAAGTCCTGCGAACCCTACGAACAGCTCACGGTAGATGTGCCCATGGTGAGTCAGGGCGCGGTGATGGAACAACTCGGTGCCCGCAAGGGTGATCTGACCAGCATGCAGCCGGACGGTCGCGGTCGCGTGCGACTTGATTACATCATCCCCTCGCGCGGATTGATTGGTTTTCGTACTGATTTCCTGACGGCCACCTCCGGCGCGGGACTCATGTATCACACTTTCGATCGCTACGGACCGTTGAAGCCCGGCACGATCGGTCAACGCACCAACGGCGTGCTGATAGCAATCGGCGAAGGCAAGAGCTTGGGCTATGCCCTTTTCAATCTGCAGGAACGCGGACGGCTCTTCATCGGGCCGGGCGAAGACTTATACGAGGGCATGATCATCGGCATCCATGCGCGCGACAACGATCTCGTGGTCAATCCCATGAAGGGCAAGCAACTCACCAACGTCCGCGCCGCAGGTTCGGACGAGAACATCATTCTTACGCCGCCGCTGAAGTACGATCTGGAACAGGCGCTCGAGTTTATTGATGACGACGAATTGCTGGAAGTGACGCCGACGGCGATCCGGCTGCGCAAGAAACTGCTCAAGGAGAATGAACGCAAGCGGGACAGGCGCGCCGCGGGGTAAATGAATTGGATGTAATAAGTAGCGGGTTTATTGTTGACTCCACCCCCACCCTCGCCCTCCCCCTTCAGGGGGAGGGACTAGCTTTTTTTTAACAGACGTCCTGTGTCTGATCTCGTACTCCCTGAATATCAGTGGCGATATCCACCACCATCGCGCGACCTTCCACCGCCACCGCCACCACCACCGCCGCCGCGATAATTGCCGCCGCCGCCACCTCCACCGCCACCACCGCGCTTGAACCCTCCCCGACCACCGCTGCCACGATCTTCACGCGGACGCGCCATGCTTACGGTCAATGCGCGTTCATGTAATTTCGTCCCGTTCAGGGTGCTGATGGCATTCTGGGCGTCCACCTGCGTCTCCATCTCCACAAAGGAAAAACCCTTGGAACGCCCGGTGTCGCGGTCTTTCATCAGCGTCACCGTTTTCACCTTGCCTGCCTGTGCAAACAGGGTCCGCAAGTCATCTTCTGTGGTCGTGTAGGCCAGGTTTCCTACGTAAAGTTTGGTCTCCATATTGGTTCCTCTGTGGATTGTATAAATGTATAAGTGCCCGTTCACTGCATGGTCAGGCTCAGTGTATCACAAGCTTGCAATACAAGTATCGGTACACCTGCTTTGGGTGGAGGCCTGGTTTTGATCAGGGAAAAGGGGGTATCGTGCCTGCCAGAGGCGCATACATGCCCGGTTTCTCACGTCTCTTCCTTCTTCCGGAAGTTCAAAGTGTTCCTGCGCTTCCCTCACGGATTTTCTTGAGCTGCGCATGTTCAACCGCGTGCATCCCGATGTCGGACAGGGTTTTAAGCACGCCGAACAACAAAAGACTTCCGCCAGTATTCATGAACATACCGCCGAAGATGATGGTGAGGTGCATGGGCACGATGCGGAGATAAGGTGTGAACATCAATGTACCGATGTTCGGTGTGCCCTGCCGGTCCAACTCGTGATTGTAACGATAGGACCAGAAGTGGTTCAGGGCAAAGGCCGCGACGCACATCCAGAACCATGGTTCGAACAGTTCAACTTCTGTTGCCGCCCCGGACGAGCCCTTGTCGATCATAAACCCAAACAGAAAAAACAGATAAACCAGATGAAAGAACCCGTAATGAATCGCAAAAAAGAAGGCCACCTGGATTTTCGTTCCCGTGGTTGGCTCAACCCGCTGACCATTCATAGTGAAGTTTTCAGTCGAGAAATGATCGAGCGACAGCATGCGAAAAACATTGGCAATACCGATGATGACGCTCTGCCCCCAGTAGATCGCCATGAGAGATACTGTGCTCCAGTCCTGATAGTAGGCGACGGCGAGGGACAATACATTCGCGGCCACGAGGGACCAGATTGACCCGTCCTCTGTCCAGCCCGGAGCATCATCCCCTGCAGCCGGCGGCGTGGCGATCTTCCGCGCCCGTTCCAGGTAGGACTGATATTTATTGTAGGCGATGCCGCAGGCCGGACACTGCCAGGCCGGGGCCACGTCCATGGCCGCACGCACGTGGTGGCATTTTGGACAGATGATCGCGGTAGTTGTTACGTCTGTCATTATATTAAGCTGAACGTTACACCCCCATCCCGACCTTCCCCCTAAAAGGGGGAAGGAGCTTTTCTCCTCCCCCTGGAAGGGGGAGCAACCGTGTTGTGTGTCAAGCGATTTTCAGATAATTCATATCCCAGCGCGTGCCATGACGTAACATCGCGTTCAAGATCGTCAACAACTTGCGCATACACGCGGTC
>Ga0315281_10006064_pt1 | contig 17218 bp, 14 predicted proteins | sample YL17G07_0_MG_FD_204540 | JGI IMG/M metagenome (GOLD analysis project Ga0315281, IMG submission 204540) | Sediment microbial communities from Yellowstone Lake, YNP, Wyoming, USA - YL17G07_0 | ecosystem: Environmental > Aquatic > Freshwater > Lake > Sediment | place: USA: Wyoming | collected...
CGGACGTGCTGCAGAACGAGGAGCTCGCGGCACGCCCGGGTCTGCTGCAGCGCCTCGACCCGCGCATCAAGCTTCTGACGCTGGTGCTGTTCGCCGTGACCGCGAGCCTGGTGCATTCCGTGTGGGTGCTCATCGCTCTCATCGGCGTGACGATCGTCCTGGCGGCGGCATCGCGGGTCGGCGTGGGCTCGTTCGAACGCAAGGTGTGGCTCTCGGCCGGCCTGCTCGCCTTTCTTGTGGCGGCGCCGTCGGCGATGCACATCTTCACGCCGGGTCCGGTGGTCGTGCCGCTGGGACCGCTTTCTCTCACGGAGCCTGGCCTGATGGGGGTGGCGACGCTGGTGACCCGCGTGGTCGCTTCGGCCGGCTTCGCCCTGCTCGTGGTGTGGACGATGCGCTGGTCGGACCTGCTCAAGGCGCTCTCCGCGATGCGCCTGCCCGACGTCGTGGTCGCCACCCTGGCGATGACACAGAAGCAGATCCTCACGCTGCTGCGCACCGTAGAGCAGATCCACCTGGCGCGCGAGAGCCGCACCCTCACGCGCGGCAGCGCGCGCGCCGACCGCGCCTGGGTGACGGAGCGCATGGCCTTCGTGGTGCGCAAGTCGATGAAGACCGCCGATGACGTCTACGACGCGATGCTCTCCCGCGGGTTCACCGGCGCGATGCCGTCGTTGGTGAGGCTGCGCCTGCGACGGCGCGACTGGGCATGGTCGGCGGCCAGCGTCGCGCTCTGCGCGGCGATCCTCTACGTCGACCGGATGGTGGGGCCGCAATGAGCGCAGGACTGCCGGCATGACCGCCGACTTCGAGCTCGAGGGCGTCCGTCACGAGTACCGCGCGGGAGCGCCGGCGCTGGCGGCGATCGACCTGACCATCCTGAGCGGCCAGCACGTCGCCATCGTGGGCGCCAACGGGTCCGGCAAGTCCACCCTGCTGAAGATGCTCGACGGGCTCGTCTTCCCGACGAGCGGCGCGATCAGCGCCTTCGGCGCGCCGCTCACCGCGGGCGCGCTCGAGGACCCGGCGTACCGCCGGGACTTCCGCGCGCGCGTCGGCTTCGTCTTTCAGGAGGCCGACGTGCAGCTCTTCTGCTCGGACGCCTACGACGAGCTGGCCTTTGGCCCGCTGCAGCTCGGCCTGGCGCGCGAGGAGGTCGAGCGCCGCGTGCACGAGGCCGCGCAGCAGCTGCGCATCGAACAGGTGCTCGACCGGCCGCCGTACACGCTCAGCGGCGGCGAGAAGAAGCGCGTCGCCATCGCCTCGGTGCTCACGATCCAGCCGCACGTCCTCTTGCTCGACGAGCCCACCAACGCCCTCGACCCGCGCAGCCAGGTCTGGCTGCTCGACGTCCTGGAGGACTGGAAGCGCGAGGGGCGCACGGTCGTCATGGCGACCCACGACCTCTCCGCCGCGGCGGAGTCGGCCGACCGCATCGTGGTGCTCTCGGAGGACCACACCATGGTCGCCGACGGGACTCCCGAAGAGGTCCTTCTCCAGCGTGAGCTGCTGCTCTCCGTCAACCTCATCCACGAGCACACGCACCGGCACGCCTCTACCGCTCACAAGCACGCCCACGCTCACGGTCCCGGGGCCGACCCCGATCTGGCGCACGGCCACTGAGGCCGCACTGCGGCCACACTCCCGGGCTGTTGGCGTGCGGCCGTTCGCGGTGCTACAGTCTCCCCGCTGAGCCGATGCAAGACAGCCCGGCAGAAAGCCGCGTGAGAGTCCGTCGTCCCGGCGGACGCCGAAGGGGCAAGGCGCGTGAGCGCCGAAACTCTCAGGCCAACGGAACGCGGCCCGACGGGCCCCCGGATGACATGGCGCCGCCGCTGGGGCGCCGGCCGTCAGACAGGGTGGATACTCCACCCTGTCTGTTTTTGTTGGCCGGCGCCGGGAGCGGCGGCTCCCGGGCCCGCGGGCGTTTCTGCCACGCGCGCCGCGGGCACGTTCGTCAGCGACCCACGGCAGCGCCGACAGGAGGCACCATGGCCGACGAGACCTACCCGCAGGAGCTGAAGTACTACAAGGAGCATGACTGGGTGCGCCTCGAGGGTGAGGACGCCGTGTTCGGCATCACCTGGTTCGCGCAGGACGCCCTCGGCGAGATCGTGTACGCGGATCTGCCGTCCGTGGGCGACGAGGTCACCGCCGGCAAGCCCTACGGCGAGCTGGAATCGGTCAAGGCCGTCAGCGACATCTTCGCGCCGCTGACCGGCGAGGTCGTCGAGGTCAACGAGGCGCTCGAGGACGAGCCTCAGCGCGTCAACGACGACTGCTACGGCGAGGGCTGGATCCTGCGCGTCCTCATGACCGCGCCCGGCCAGATCGGCGAGCTCCTGGACGCCGACGCGTACAAGGCCTTCCTCGACGAGGCTTGACGTGGGACGCAGCGTCACGGACTACGTCCCGCACAGCGACCTCGACGTGCGCACGATGCTCGACGCTGTCGGGGCGCGGAGCATCGACGGCCTGTTCGAGGACATCCCCGAGGCCGTCCGCCGGCGGGAGCCGCTGGCGCTGCCCGCCGGCCTTAGCGAGCTCGAGGTGCTCGGCGAGATGCGCCGCCTGGCGGCGGCGAACACGCCGGCGACGAGCCTCGTCAGCTTCCTCGGCGCCGGGATCTACGACCACTACGTCCCCGCCGTCGTGGACGCCGTCGTCTCTCGCTCCGAGTTCGCCACCGCCTACACGCCCTACCAGCCCGAGCGCAGCCAGGGCGTGCTGCAGACCATCTTCGAGTTCCAGACGGCGATCTGCGAGCTCACCGGCATGGACGTCAGCAACGCCGGCATGTACGACGCCGGCACGGCGCTGGCCGAGGCGTCAGTCCTCGCCGGGCACCAGACCCGGCGCGGGCGCATCGTCGTCTCCGCCGGGGTGCACCCGGAGTACCGGCAGGTCCTGGCCACCGAGACGGTCGGCCATGGGCCGCGCCCGCAGGTCGTCGACCTGACGGCCGGCGCCGCCACCGACCTCGAGGCCGTCAGGGCCGCCGTCGACGCGGACGCGGCGGCCGTCGTCGTCCAGCAGCCTAACTTCTTCGGGGCCTTCGAGGACCTCGCCGCCGCGGCGCGGGTCGCGCACGCGGCCGGAGCGCTTCTCGTGGTCGTCGCCGACCCGCTTTCGCTGGGCCTTCTCGAGGCTCCCGGGCGCCTCGGCGCCGACATCGCCGTGGGCGAGGCTCAGGCGTTCGGCAACGCCATGGCCTTCGGCGGCCCCGGCCTCGGCTACATGGCCGTCGCGCGGAAGCTCATGCGCCGCATCCCCGGGCGCCTCGTCGGCGAGACCGTCGACAGCGAGGGAAGACGCGGGTTCGTGCTCACCCTGCAGACCCGCGAGCAGCACATCCGCCGCGAGAAGGCGACCAGCAACATCTGCTCCAACCACGCCCTGGGCGCGCTGGCCGCGCTGGTGCACCTGTCGTGGCTGGGACGGGAGGGCCTCGTCGAGCTCGGGCTGCTGTGCGCGCGCAAGACCGCCTATCTGCGGCGGGCGCTGCTCGCGTTGCCGGGCGTGACGGCCTTCACCGAAGGACCCGTGTTCCGCGAGTTCGCCGTGCGCCTGCCGTTGCCGGCGGTGCAGCTCGTCGAGGCGCTGGTGCCACTGGGCTTCCTCGCCGGCGTGCCGGCGGCGCGTTTTGCCGCCCAGTTCGGCGGCGCCGACGGCGATCTCGACGGCGTGCTGCTGGTCGCCGTCACCGAGAAGCGCACGCGCGCCGACATGGACGCCTTCGTGGCCGCCGTGGCGGCTCACCTGGCGAGCACGGAGGTGACGCATGCTTAGCGCGGACCGGCGCACGATCTACGAGAAGTCGTGCTGCGGGCGGCGCGCCTACAGCCTGCCGGCCACCGACGTGCCCGAGGTCCCGATGGACGAGCTGGTGCCGGCCGGCCTGCGTCGCGCGGCGCCGGCACGTCTCCCCGAGGTCGGCGAACTGGACCTCCTGCGTCACTTCACGCACCTCTCGACGCTCAACTTCGGGGTCGAGAGCGGCAGCTACCCGCTCGGCTCCTGCACGATGAAGTACAACCCCAAAGTCAACGAGGTGGTCGGCCGCCTCGAGGGCTTCGCCGGCCTGCATCCGTACCAGCCGGAGTCGCTCGTCCAGGGCGCGCTCGAGCTCATGTACGAGCTCGAGCGGTGGCTGGCCGAGATCGCCGGTCTGCACGCCACCACTCTCCAGCCGGCGGCCGGCGCTCACGGCGAGCTCACCGGCCTGCTCATCATGCGCGCCTATCACCACGCGCAGGGGCGCGACCCCAGGCGCATCATCATCCCCGACACCGCGCACGGCACGAACCCGGCCAGCGTCATCATGGCGGGGTACGAGCCCGTCGCCGTCACCAGCGACGCGCGCGGCGGCGTCGACCTCGAGGCGCTCAAGGCGCTTCTCGACGACGACCTGGCCGGCCTCATGCTCACCAACCCCAACACCCTCGGCGTCTTCGACGAGAACATCACGGAGATCGCCCGGCTGGTGCACGACGCCGGCGGCCTGCTGTACTACGACGGCGCCAACAGCAACGCCGTCCTCGGCATCAGCCGGCCCGGCGACATGGGCTTCGACGTGGTGCACTTCAACACCCACAAGACGTTCAGCACGCCCCACGGCGGCGGAGGTCCCGGCGCCGGGCCCATCGTGGTGCGCGACGCCCTGGCGCCGTTCCTGCCCGTGCCGCTGGTCGGCAAGGCCGAGGACGGTCGCTTCTTCTTCGACGACGACCGTCCCCAGTCCATCGGCAAGGTCCGTACGTTCTACGGCAACTTCGGCGTGCTGGTGCGCGCCTCCACGTACATCCGCGGGCTCGGGCCCGACGGCCTGCGCCGCGTCAGCGAGATGGCGGTGCTCAACGCCAACTACGTGATGGAGGGCATCAAGGATCTCTACGACGTGCCGTATGAACGCCGCTGCATGCACGAGTTCGTGGCCTCGGCGGCGCCGCTCAAGGAGCACGGCGTGCGCGCCCTGGACGTGGCCAAGCGGCTGCTGGACTACGGCGTGCACCCGCCCACGACGTACTTCCCGCTGCTCGTCGACGAGGCGCTCATGATCGAGCCCACCGAGACCGAGTCGCGCGAGGACCTCGAGCGTCTGATCGAGGCGCTGCGCGCCGTCGCCGCTGAGGCCGTGACCGATGCGGAGATGCTGCGCGAGGCGCCGCTCACGATGCCGGTGCGGCGGCTCGACGAAGCCGCAGCCGCCCGTCACCCCGTGCTGCGCCAGCGGTTCCCGGAGGACGGCGAGAGCTGCGCCTGAGGCGCCGGCCGTCCACACAGGTGAACGCGTGAGCATCGTCAGGGTCCTGCCAGAGCTGCGCGCCGCCGGCGGCGCGCAGATGGCGCTCGACGCCGGCCTGCTGGACACGGCCGACGAAGTCATCGCGCGGCGCTACACGTGGGCGCCGCCGGCGCTGTCTCTGGGCAAGTTCCAGAAGTACGAGCCGGTGCCGGGGCTGCCGTTCGACGTCGTGCGGCGGCCCTCCGGCGGCCGTACGGTGCTTCACGGCGAGGGCTTCGAGTGGTCGTTCGCCGTAGCCTTCCCCGCCGGTGCGCTCGGCGCCGGAGTGCGCGCCGGCCTCGACGTGGCGAAGCCGTACGACGTCGTGGCCGCGGCCTTCGCCGGCGCCTTCGAAGCGCTCGGCGTCACGCTGGACGGCGGGCGCGAGTCCGCCTATCAGCGCTCCGCCCTGTGTTTCGCGAGCGTGCTGCGGCACGACCTGACGGCGCGCGGCGAGAAACTGGTCGCCGTCGCCCAGGCGCGCCGCGGCGGGCGGGTGCTCGTGCACGGGTCCGTGCTCGAGCGGCGCCCGCCCGACGGGCTGTCGCAGGTCGCCGCGACGCTGCTCGGCGAGCCCTGGCAGGGCGACGGGCTGGCCGGCGCCGGCTACGTGCTGGCGCCGGAGATGATCTGGAAACGCGTGCTGGTGCGGCTCGAAGCCGCGCTTCAGCAGCTCGTGGTGTGACGAGGAGGCAGCAATGACGAAGCTCCTGGTGCTCGGTGGCGGGCCCGCCGGCTACGTAGCCGCGGGGAGAGCTGCGCAGCTCGGCGCCGCGGTGACGCTCGTCGAGGCGCGCGAGATCGGCGGCACCTGCCTGAACCGCGGCTGCATCCCGACCAAGGCCATGGTCGCCGGCGCCCAGCGTCTGCACGCGGCTCGCGAGGCGGGCGCCTTCGGCGTGCAGACTGGCCCGGTCAGCCTGGACTTCCCCGCCTTCATGGCGCGCAAGGACGCGGTCACGGCGCAGCTTCGTGACGGCGTCGCGCACCTGCTCAAAGCGCGCAAGGTCGAGATCGTGGCCGGGCGGGCTACGCTCGCCGGCCCCGGCCGCCTGCGCCTCGACGACGGCCGCGAGCTGGCCGGCGACGCCGTGATCCTCGCCAGCGGCTCGGAGCCGGTACATATGGGCCTCTTCGACTGGAGCGACCCGCGCCTGATGACCAGCGACGAGCTCCTCGCCATCGACCACGTCCCCCAGAGCCTGCTCATCGTCGGCGGCGGCGTGATCGGCTGCGAGTTCGCCAGCGTCTTCGCGCGCCTCGGCACCGAAGTCACCGTCGTCGAGATGCTGGACCAGCTCCTGCCCGGCGAGGACCGGCGCGTGGGCCGCACCCTGCAGCAGGCCTTCAAGAAGAACGGCATCGCCGTGCACGTGAAGACCGCGGTGGAAGCGGCGACGAGCGCGGAGGCCGGCGTCGTCGTCGGGCTCGCCGGCGGCCGCGAGCTCAGCGCCGCGCGCGTGCTGGTCGCCGTCGGCCGCAAGCCGGTGAGCGCCGGCATGGGCTACGCGGAGGCGGGCGTCGAGATCGACGCGCACGGTTTCGTGGTCACCGACGAGACCTGCCGCACCACGCTGGATGGCGTGTTCGCCGCCGGCGACGTGGCCGGCCCGCCGCTCCTTGCTCACTGGGCCTACCACCAGGGCATAGTCGCCGCCGAGAACGCCGTCACCGGCTCGGCGATCGCGTGCGACCGGTCGCTCGTCCCGAACTGCGTCTTCAGCTCCCCTGAGGTCGCCTCGTGCGGCCTCACCGAGGATGCGGCCGTGGCGGCGGGCGTCGCGCACGAGGTCGCCCAAGTGCGCTTTGGCGGCAACTCCAAGGCCGTCATCGAGGGCGAGCCCGACGGCTTCGTACGCCTCGTCTGCGAGCCGCGCGGCGGGCGCCTGCTCGGGGCCTCGCTCATCGGCCCGCACGTCACCGAGCTCGTGCACGAGCTCGCCCTGGCGGTGCACTCCGGCCTCACGCTGGCCGACGTGGCCGCCACCATCCACGCCCACCCCACACTCGCTGAGGCGGTCGGCGAGGCGGCGCTGGGCGGGTCGGGCCGCGGCGTGCACAGCCTGTGAGGCCATGAGCGGCGAACCCGCGAAGCGATGAGCGATGCACCCCCTCGCCGGCGCAAGCCCGCCTGGCTGAAGGTCAAGGCGCCGGCCCCGCGGCAGTATCGCGCCACCGGCGCCCTGCTCGACGAGCTCGAGCTGCACACCGTCTGCCGCGAGGCGCGCTGCCCCAACAAGGGCGAGTGCTACTCGTCCGGCACGGCGACGTTCCTCATCCTCGGCGACACGTGCACGCGCGGCTGCCGATTCTGTGCGGTGGAGACCGGCGGCGCGGCCGGCCTGTGCGCCGTCGACGCCGACGAGCCGCGCCGCGTCGCGGAGGCGGCGCTGCGCCTGAGGCTGCGCCACGTGGTGATCACGAGCGTCACCCGCGACGACCTGCCCGACGGCGGCGCCGCGCAGTTCGCCGCCGCGGTCGCGGCCGTGCGAAGTAGGCTCCCCGGCGCGACGGTCGAGGTGCTGATCCCAGACCTGGGCGGCGACGACGCGGCGCTCCGGGCCGTCCTCGCCGCCCGCCCGGATGTGCTGAACCACAACCTCGAGACGGCCCCGCGTCTGTACCTGCAGGTGCGGCCGCAGGCGCGCTACGCGCGGTCGCTCGAGCTGCTCGCGCGCGCAGCCACGTGGGCGCGTGATGCGGCCTCCGCCTCGAGCGCGGGTGGTCCCGCCCGCGCGCCCGCGCCGGCCCCTGTGGGAGTCGCCCTCGCACGGCCGCTGGTCAAGAGCGGTCTCATGGTGGGGCTCGGCGAGCGCACGGCGGAGGTCGAGGAGGTCCTCAGCGATTGCGCCGCCGCCGGCGTCGATGCGGTGACCATCGGCCAGTACCTGCAGCCCGACGCCGGCTGCCTGCCCGTTGCGCGCTACGTCGAGCCGACGGAGTTTGCGTCCTATGAGAAGCGCGGCGCGGCTCTCGGCCTGCAGATCGCCGCCGCGCCGTTGGTGCGCTCCTCGTACCGCGCCGGCGAGCTGATGGAGCGGCCGGCCGGCGAACGGCCGGCCGGCGGCGGGGCGCGCTCGTGAGCACCACGCAGGCAACGTGCCGATGACGCCCGCCGGCCTCTCGCTGCCGCTGCCCACCCCGGAGCTGGTCATGTTCGACCTGGACTACACGCTGCTGCGTCCCAGCGACGAGTTCGAAGCGCCGGGCTACGTGCGCACCGGCGCGCACTTCGGGTTACGTCTCAACGCGGGGCGCTGGCCGCAGGCGGAGCGCGCCGCCTACGCTGCCGTCAAAGCGCGCCGTCGCCAGACCGGCGAAGCGCATGACGACGGGCTGCTCGAGGTGATCGCCCGCGCCGTCATCGAGGGTCTCGGCGGCGGCGATCCCGACGGGGTCGCGGCGACCGTCTCGGCGATCGCGGCCGCTTGGTCCAAAGCCGAGAACTTCGGGCTCTACGACGACGTCATGCCGTGCCTGCGCACGCTGCGGGCCTCAGGGGTGCGCGCGGCGCTGGTCTCCAACGCGCTCGGCCACAGCCTCGAGGAGGTCGTCGCGCATTTCGCCCTCGACGAGTTCATCACGGCAAGCGTGTCCAGCGCAGACGTAGGGGTGGTCAAGCCCGCCGCGGCGATGTTCGAGACCATGCTGGCGCGGCTCGACGTCGCCGCGGAAGCCGCGGTCATGGTCGGCGACAGCGCCGAGGACGACGTGAAGGGCGCGCTGGCGTGTGGCTGCGGCGCGATCTTGCTCGACCGCAGCGGTCGAGCCGTCGGCGGGCCGCTGCCGCGCATCGAGTCGCTGGCGGAGCTGCCGGCGGCGCTCAGTCTGTGAGGTCGGCCAGCGTGAGGCTGCCTGGCTGCGGCAGCCTGGTCGGCGCCTGACCCGAGACCGGGTCCGTCAAGGCGCCCTCGGCGGTGAAGAGGATCGTCCCGCCGCCGCCGGCGAGCCACAGGCGGTCGGGGCCGCCGGAGGCGAGCGCATAGACGCTCGTGGCCGTTACCGGCAGAACCGGCTGCCAGCTGGCCCCGCCGTCGACCGTCCGCAGGAGCGCCCCGCGCACGCCGGCCGCCCAGCCGTGCAGGGCGTCGACGAACGTGAGAGCCTGCAGCGCCTCGGAGCAGACGGCCGCTCGCCACCAGCTGGCTCCACCATCGGTGGTGCGCAGCACGACGCCGGTGAGCCAGTCGCCGTCCGGCCCGTAGTCGCCGCCGACGGCACACCCCTCCAGCGGTGAGCTGAAGGCTACATCGCGAAGCTCGCCCCACACGTCCACCTCCGCGACCCGCCAGGTCGTCCCTCCGTTGGACGTGCTGGCCACCACGCCGTGGCCCTGGCCCCAGGGGTCGCCGCCCACGGCCACGGCACGGTCGCCGTCCAAGCTCCGGACCGCGCGCAAGTCCAGGTCGCCGTCGCGGCCGACGTCGCGGCCTTCCCAGGTCCCTCCTCCATCGGGTGTGCTCAGCGCCTCTCCTCTGCTGCCCACCGCCCAGCCCGTCCCGTCAGGCCTGAGATCGACGTCGAGCAGGTCCTCCGCCGTCGGCGCAGCGACCTTGTTCCACGTTGCACCGCCGTCCGGCGTGCGGATGATCAGACCTCGGGGTCCGACGGCGCACCCGCGCCCATCGGCCGCGAACGACACGGCGTCAAGGCGCGTGGCGGCCGGCGTCTCCACCTGCCGCCAGGCGACGCCGTCGTCCGCCGTCATCACGAGGCCCGCGTCGCCGACGGCCCAGGCTTGCGTGGAGCCGCGGAGCGCGAGTCCTCGCACCCGCTCTGTCGTCCCGCCGCCGACTCGCGCCCACCGTGCGCCGCCGTCGGCGGTGCGGATGACGCAGCCGTTGGTGCCGACGGCCAGTCCCGCGCCGCCGCCGGCGAAATCGACGCCGAACAGCGAGACGCCGGCGACGGGTCGGTTGGGGCGCCACGAGCGGCCTGTGTCGCTGCTGAGCAGTGTGGCGCCCTCCTCGCCTGCCGCGATCAGGGTCTCTTCACCCACACGCGCGAGACCGTAGAGGATGTCGAAGGTCGCGGTCGTCGTGCGCTTCCAGGCGGCTCCCCCGTTGGTGCTCCGCCAGATGCTGCCGCGCGAGGCCGACACGACCACGGTGCGCGTGCCGACCATGAGGACATCGTGCAGGACGCCGAACACGCCCTTGCCCCGCAACTCCCACGTGGCGCCCCGGTCGCGGGTGAAGAGCAGCGTGCCGGCGTCGCCGACCGCCCAGCCGCGCCCGCGGCCGTCGAGAGTCACGGCGTAGAGATTGTGGGGCGTGTGGCTGGGGATACGCGTCCACGACAGCCCGCCGTCGCGCGAGCGGAGGATGAGGCCGTGTTCGCCTACGGCTACGGCCTCCCCGCGCCCCGGCGAGTCGACGCCCATGAGGGCGAGACTCGTATCGGTGGTCCGGCGCTGCCAGGTGGCCCCGCCGTCGACGCTGGTGAGCGCCACGCCGCGGGCGCCGACCGCAAAGCCCTCCCCGGTCAAGCCCACGCGCGCCGAGAACAGCGTCTCGCCGACCCCGCTGGGCGCCGTCGTCCAGGTGGAGCCGCCGTCGGCGGTGAGGAGGATCGTGCCGGCATCTCCGACGGCCACGGCACGCAGCGCGTCGATCACGTCGACGGCGCCCAGGGAGTTGCCTTGCGGCAGGGGGTTCTGCCACTGCCAGCGGGCTTCGGCGGCGCGGCAGGGGGCCGCGACGGCAGCGAGGACCGTCAGCAGGAGAAGGAGTGCGCCGCCGCTCGAGAGCGCGAGCCGGCGCATCAGTCAGGCGCTTCCGGCGTGAGATCCGCTGTGGTCGCGAAGCGCCAGTTCTCGCCGCCGTCGACGGAGACCAGCACCATTCGCCGCAGGTGGAGCGGCGGCTGGGGACCCTCGCTCCCCGTCTGCCGCCAGGCCTCCAGGGCCGCCTTGCGGTTGGGCCCCTCGGGACCGGCCATGCAGCTGGCCGAGAGATACAGGCGCCCGCGGTGATCAAGGCTGAGCGCGTGCCCGTAGATGCTGTAGCCCTTGTAGGGGGGCACCACCAGCGGCCGGGGTGAGGTCCAGCCGAGCTCCGGGTCGTGCTGTTGGTACGACAGGGCGCCGTAGAAGGCGCCGCCGAACCAGGTGTCGGTGTTGCGGCGCCACTGGCGGTAGGCGATGTGCAGCCTGTCCTGCTGATCGCAGATAAAGGCCAGATAGGTCATGCGGCCCTCCCCGACGCGTGCCCCGCTCTGTTCCGCGTAGCCCGTGGTCCCGAGCTGCTCGAGCGGCGACCAGCCTTCGTAGGCGGTGAACGGCACCAGCGACCGTCTGTACTGAAACGGATGACTGTGCGCGCCGGCGATCACGTGCAGGTAGCCCTTCGAGTCGATGACGATCCCCGGTCGCGCGTGGCCGTCGTTGCCGGGCTGCGAGCGCGCAAGGAGTATGCGGGGCCCGAGCGCCTGCGTCCGCCGGTCGTAAGTCACCAGATACACCGGCGAGCCCTGGGCGCGGCGCGGCGTGCTGTCCATCCACACGATCCAGCTGAGGTCGCCGTGGGAGACCACGGCGCTCGCCGTCGTGGCTCCGTCGCTCAGGCCCAAGGCGCGGGTGCTGATCTGCGTGAGAGCCGGGACCGCGATGCCGTCGCCGGAGAAGTACGGCCGGCTCAGGTACAGCGTCCGCCGCAGCTTGCCCGTGTCGGGGTTGACCACCGGGTCGACCCGACAGACGAGCAGGAGTGGCGGCCCCTCGATGACGTTGTGTCCCACCCGGATCTCGCTGACGATGCTGCCGGCGGGCAGCTCCACGACCCGCCAGGTGACGCAGCCGTCGGTGGACCACAGCATGACGTTGCGCAGATCGCCGCCCTCCAGACGTACGGTGACCAGGGTGTAGGCGCGGTCCTCCGTGTCGAAGACGATCTGCGCGGTGGGGCCGCCGCCGGCCCCTTGGGTGCCCGTGAAGTCCGTGTAGGCGGCGCGGAGGGCGCGCAGCATGTCGAGGCGCTTCCAGGCGGCGTCGCGCAGGGTGTGCACGAACCCCGTGGAGTCGGGGTCGCCCGACCGGCTGCGGATGTACGGCCGGTCGGCGCTGTCGAAGGCGGGGAGGTTGCGCGTGAACGGCGGCGCGTAGCCGAACTGGGAGAAGAGGCCGCCGTCCGGCTGGATGACGATGGGCGGCGGTGTGGGCGTGGGCGTCGGAGTAGGCGTGGGCGTCGGGGTGGACGTCGGCGACGGCGTGGCAGTGGGCTCAGGGGTGGCCCCCTGGCCGGGCGCCGGGCTCCAGGGGTAGGCGACGCCGGCCGCGGCCCCCGAGAGCGTCGCCAGCAGGACGGCGGCGAGCGCCAGCGGCGCGGCGATACCGAGGATAAGGCCGGCGCGGCCGGCCGGCGTACTGGTCCTGGCGCTCTGCGGCATGCCTCAAGGATACACGCCTGCGCAGAGGGATGACGCCGGCGCGGCGGGCGGGGCCCTCAGCCCCGGCGTCCGCGAGCGTCAGGCCAGGCTGGCGTCGACGCTGAGCTCGACGTTGCCCTTGAGCGCGCCGGAGATCGGGCAGCCGTCCTTGGCCGCCTCGGCGGCCTCCTTGAAGCCGGCGGCGTCGAGGCCCGGGACGGTGCCCTTCACGGTGAGCGCGGAGCTCGCGACCTTGAAGCCCCCCTCGACCTGGGCGAACGTGACCGTGGCGCTCGTCTCGATCCTCTGGGGCGGCGTGCCGCCCTCCCCGAGGATGCCTGAGAGCGCCATGCTGTAGCAGCTCGCGTGCGCCGCGGCGACGAGCTCCTCGGGGCTGGTCTTGCCCTCCGAGTGCGCGGTGCGCGAGGCCCACGTGACGGGCAGGGGTCCGGCGGCGCCGCTGCTCGTGAGCGTGACGGCGCCGGTACCTTGAGCGAGCGATCCTTCCCAGACTGCTTCGGCTGTGCGTTGCGCGTCTGCCATGTCGGTTCCTCCTCGGGTGAGCGGCCGGGCGCTGCCGCGCCGGCCCGGCCGCAGTCTGTCGGCATCGCTGGTGACATGCCCGCACGGGCGCGGGCGCCAAACGCCTGCCGCCCGCGCCCGTCGGCCTGCGCGCCGCCCGCCTGATAGCATCGCGGGCGGCGGAGCGACCGGCGCCTCACTCCCCGCGGGAGCCGTCCGCCCGGCCATCCGCTCCGGAGGATGTCATGAAGCACGAAGAGTTCCGTCTCGAGCGCTACCTGTCACAGTACGAGTTCGGCGCCCGTCACCTGCTCGCCAGCTCCGATTGCGAGAGCTACCCTATGGCCGAGCTCGTCTCCTGGGCCGACGACGAGTGCCGCGGGCTCTGGGAGGCCCTGTGGCTCGGGTACACCGAGTCGCCGGGCCTGCCCCAGTTGCGTCGCGAGATCGCCGGCCTGTACGACGGCGTCTCGCCCGACGACGTCCTCGAGGTCGTGCCCGAAGAGGGCGTCCTCATCGCCATGACCGTGCTGCTCGAGCCCGGCGACCACGTGATCGCCACGCACCCCGGCTATCAGACGCTCTACGGTATCGCCGAGGCGCTGGGCTGCGAGGTCACCTACTGGGAGCCCGACGAGGAGCAAGGCTGGCGCTTCGATCCCGCCTTCGTGCGCCGCGAGCTGCGCCCGAGCACGCGGCTGATCGTCGCCAACTTCCCCCACAACCCGACGGGCTACCTGCCGACCGCCGCCGAGCACCAGGAGCTGCTCGACAGCGCCGCGGAGGCGGGAGCCTACGTGTTCTCCGACGAGATGTACCGCGGGCTCGAGCAGGACCCGGCGACGCGGCTGCCCTCGGCCGTCGAGCTCTACGACAAGGCCGTCGCTCTGTCGGGGATGTCCAAGACGTACTCGCTGCCCGGCTTGCGCGTCGGCTGGCTCGCGGTGCGCGACCGCGAGCTCCGTGCGCGGCTCGCGGCCTACAAGGACTACACGACGATCTGCGCGAGCGCGCCCGGCGAGATCCTGGCGCTCATCGGCTTGCGCGAGCGCGAGAGGATCGTCGCCCGCAACCTGCGGACCATCGCGGACAACCTCGACAAGCTTGAGGCTTTCGCGGTGCAGAGGCCGGGCCTCCTGAGCCTCGTCCGGCCGCGCGCCGGCAGCATCTGTTTCGCGCGCCTCGGCGCAGCAGAAGGCGCGCTCGCTTTCTGCCGGCGCCTCGTCGAGGAGGCCGGCGTGGTGCTCCTCCCGTCCACCGTGTTCGACTACGGCGACGCCCACGTGCGCTTCGGCCTCGGGCGCGTCGCCTTCGGCGAGGGGCTGGAGGCGTTCGCGGCGTGGCTGGAGCGTCGCAGAGCCTGATCCGGCGCGGCCGCCTCAGCGGTCGCCGATGCAGTACAGCGAGCCGTCGCGCGAGCCGATGAACACGCGGCCCTTCCACATGACTGGCGTGCTCTCGAAGGCGCCGCCGCCGGAGAACGAGTCGGTCTCCTTCACCTTCACCGTGAACCAGCCGCCGTCGGGGCTCTTGAGCGCGCCGGCGTCGCCCTTCTCCGCCGTGTGCCACTTCACGCCGTACAGGTGCACGATGCCGTCGTAGGCGGCGGCCACGATCGTGTCGTCGACCATGATCGGCGTGGAGATGCCGCCGCCCACGTTGAACTTGGCGATGAGCTTCGGCGTGTGGTACGGCCTGTCGAGGTCCGGGCCGGGCACGGTGCCGTCGGTCAGGGCGTCCTGCGCCACCACGTAGAGATCGCCGTCGATGGCGATGAACGCCGCGAGACGGGGGCGGCGGCCCCAGGCCGTACAGCCGCCGCCCCTCGTCGCCTGCCGAGCCTACGCAAGTCGGCCTCGGCGCCTCATCGTTCCTGGAGATCTGCCGATGCAGGGAGCAGAGCCCGACGATCCCCGGAGAAGCACCCATGCATCGTATCTCGCTGCCCGTTGTCAACAGCGCCGCGACGCTGGTTCTTCTCGCCGGAGCGTGCGGCATCCTTGCGCCGGCGGCCGGCGCCTGGCGCGTCGCCGGCCCGGCCGCAACTTCCGCCCTGCGGTACCACACCACGACCGGGCCGACGCCCCCACAAAGCGTCGTCAAGGGTTACGCGCGCACGGTGGCCAGAGCCACCGGCGAGGACCACCTCATCGCCGGCGTGCCCGCCTTCACCTGGCGGCACGGATGCGGACCGACGGCGACCGGCATGGTCATCGGCTACTACGACACGCACGGCTTCGACGAGCTCATCCCCGGCGACGCCGGCGCGCAGACCACGGACGTCCTGCAGGCCATCGCCTCCGATCAGAGAGACGGCGGCGGCCTGGGCCACTATCAAGACTATTCCGAGCCCATGGACAGCGGCGGGCCTCACATCGACGACAGGAGCGAGCTGCCGGCCGGCGACGAGCACGCGAGCAACAGCGTCGCCGACTTCATGCACACCTCGTGGAGCGTCGAGGGCCTGACATACGGCTCGAGCTGGACGAGCATGGTCGGCCCCGCCTTCATCGGCTACGTGAACTCCCGGCAGCCGGCCTATGCGCCCAGCTCCGCCAGCTACTACGTCGGGAATCCTGTCTCGATGACCACCTGGGCCGTCCTCAAGGGCGAGGTCGACGTCGGCCGGCCGATGGTCCTGATCGTGGACTGCACCGGCGACGGCCAGGTGGACCACGCCATCACGGGCATCGGCTACCGCGAGATCGACGGCCTCCTCGAGTACGCCTACCTCAACACGTGGGACACGAGCATCCACTGGGCGCGCTACCACCCTCCGACGTCCGGCGATGCCTGGGGCATCTGGAGCATCGCGACGCCGAGCCTGAGCGGCTGGACACCACCCGATCCACCTCCGCCACCACCTCCCCCTCCGGATCCCACCCCCACGCCGGATCCCACACCAACGCCCGACCCGACACCGACACCGACGCCCACCCCTGATCCCACGCCGACGCCCGCACCGACGCCGACGCCCGAACCCACGCCGACGCCCGAACCGACGCCGCCGGCAGACACCACGCCCCCGATTACGGTCGTGCTCGGCGCGGACGACGCCTGGCACGGCGGACCCGTCTCGCTGACCTTCGCGGCCACCGACGCCGGCTCCGGCGTCGCCCGCACCGAAGCGTCGCTCGACGGTGGGCTCGTGTGGCGGGAGGGTACGACTCTGCTGGTCGAGGAGCCGGGCGTCCACACGGTCCTGTTCCGCTCGCGCGACAAGGCCGGCAACGTGGAGCCCGAGCGCAGCTGCATGGTACGCATCGACACCGCCGGTCCGAAGACGGCCGCGCGGGCCGCCAGCGTGACCAGCGGCCGCAGCGTGAACCTGCGGTACCGGGTCGGCGACCTTGCGCCTGAGGCGAGCGTCACGATCGTCGTGAGGAACGCGCGCGGCAAGACCGTGAAGACGCTCGCCCTCGGGCTGCGGGCCACGAACACGGACCTCAGGCATCGCTTCGTGTGCAAGCTTCATCCGGGCGCCTACCGCTACTACGTCTCCGCCACCGACCCGGCCGGCAACACGCAGAAGAAGCCGGCCTCGGCCAGGCTGACCGTGCGCTGAACGCGGGCGGCGGCCGAAGGGCCTCCGCCCGCCCCGCTTTTCGCGGCCAGCGAGTCTCGCGCTGGCTCATTGGTAGTACAGTGAACGCGATGTCGTGCGAAAGTCGCCGGCGTTCGAGCCGCGCATCCGCGCTACCGGCGCAGTCACGACCAAACCGGTATCAGGAGGTGGGGTCATGGGAAAGAAGATCTCGGCGTTCATAGCGTGCCTCGCGGGTGCGATGCTACTCATTGTGCCGGGCGCGATGGCAGCGTTAGCGGTGACGGACATCGTGCCGACCTATGGGCAGGGGGGTTCGACGGTCGCCTGTCACGTACACGGCAGCTTCGATGCTACAACGCTGTTCCTCACGACTACCGTGAAGCTCAAGTTGCCCCCTCCGAGCGTCTTCGAGATCGCGGGAACCGGCGTCGTTGTCACCGCCTCCACAATCGACGTGAGTTTCGCGCTCCCTGCGGGGTTCGACTTCGAGGGGGTCTATG
>Ga0315281_10006065_pt1 | contig 17218 bp, 23 predicted proteins | sample YL17G07_0_MG_FD_204540 | JGI IMG/M metagenome (GOLD analysis project Ga0315281, IMG submission 204540) | Sediment microbial communities from Yellowstone Lake, YNP, Wyoming, USA - YL17G07_0 | ecosystem: Environmental > Aquatic > Freshwater > Lake > Sediment | place: USA: Wyoming | collected...
GCCGGACGCGGTGATACGGCCCAGCACGGTGCCGGGCTCGAGCGTGCCGGCGGCGATGGTGACGGCCTCGCGGCAGTAGTCGCGCGCGGCCTCCCAAACAAGAAAGCCGCCTGGATGGCGGCCCTCGGTCAGAACGGTCATGGTCGGTTATCCTTTCTTTTGGCCAGGAGTGGGGCGGAAGGCTCGGGCGATGACCTCGCCCCAGGGGCGGGCGCCGGAGAAGCGGCCCGGTTGCGGGTGATGGCCGTCGATGGGCGGCGCGGCCTCGGCCTTGGCCTCGAGCAGCGCCGCGCCGACCGCCTCGAGAGACGTGTCGCTTTCCAGGAACCGGACCGCCAGTTGCGGCATGCCGGCAAGACGGCAGAGGTCGACCACGGCCCGGGCGTGGGCGAGCGTCTCGGCCCGGATGGTGGCGGAGACATCGACTGGCGGTTCGGATGCATTGCTGGCGTCGGCGCGAACAGCCGCTTCATCATCCGCGACCATCGGCGGATCGACGGCCGAGGCCGGATCGATCTCCCCTTCGGCTGCCTGCGGCAGGGCTGTGATTTCGGCCACGGCGGGCGGCGAATGGTCTGGTGCCTCGGGCGCGCCGAGTTCGGCCGCCTGCGGCAGGGCCGTGGCCTCGGCCACGGCGGGCGGCGCGTTGCGAAAGCGCGTCAGATCGAACCGCGCCGCCATGCGCACCGGCTCGGCCAGCCGGTCGGCGAAGCCGAGCTCCACCGCTTCCGTCGCGTCGAACCAGGTCTCCTTGGCCATCAGCGCGGCGATGTCCTCGTCCGCGGCGCCGGACTTGGCGACGTAGCCGGTGACGAGGCTGCCCTTGATCTTGTCGAGGGCCTCGGCCATGGCCCGCATGTCACCCGCCGTGCCGAGCACCATGCCCGACGGATCATGGATCATCAGGAAGGCGTTTTCCGGCATCACCACCTCGTCGCCGGCCATGGCGACATATGAGGCGGCCGAGGCGGCGAGGCCGTCGATCCAGACGGTGACCGGCCCGTGGTGACGCTTCAGCGCGTTGTAGATGGCGACGGCGTCGAACACCGAGCCGCCCGGGCTGTTGATGCGCACGGTGAGCGCCCCATCGCCGGGAATGTCGCCAAGCTCGGCCAGGAACGCCTTGGCGGAGACGCCATAGGCGCCGATCTCGTCATAGATCATCACCTCCGCGCCCTCATCTCGGGCGCGGATCGCATACCAGGTCTTCATCGGGTTACTCCTCCGGTGTGGGCCGCGTCGCCGGCGTCGCCCGCGATCCTTGCGTCTCGCCGGGGCTGGTGCGGTAGGTGAGGCCGAGAGCCGCGGCGCGGGCCGCGTCGGTCGCGTTCTCGCGGTCGATTTCCTCGATGTCGTAGCCGGTCGCCTCGACCGCCTTGCGCCGCGACACGAGCCCGGCCTCGATGGCCAGCACCTGGGCCTGGATGTCCTTCAGCGGATCGACCCAGTCCCAGCGCGGCGGGATCCATTGCACCGCCCGGTAGCGCCCTGGCGCGCGGGCGTATTGAGGCAGCTCGAGCGCACCAGCCAGCACGGCCGCGTCCAGCCAGCGGCTCCAGACCGGCCGGCAGAGCTGATAGGCCATGACGCCGTGCTGGAGCTGCTCGATGCGACGGCGGAACTCGACCAGCTCGGCCCGCAAACTCGAGTAGTTGGCCTGGCGCACATCGCCGGTCACCAGGTGATAGGGGAGGCCTAGCGACGCCGAGACCCCCAGGAGCGTGCGGTACTGGAAGGCCTCGTAGCCGCCGCCCACGTCGGCGGGGCTGGAGAACTTCACATCCTCGCCCGGCAGCAGCACCTGCATGGTGCCGGGCTCGAGGCTCGCCGTGGCGCTGCCGTCGTCGGCCGCCTCGATCTCGCCCAGGAGCGCTTCTTCGGGCGCCGTCTTGGTTATGAAGCCAGCAAACATCGCCGCCGTCTTCTTGCGCTCGAGCTCGGCGTCGTCGTACTGGTCGAGCAGAAAGAGCCGGACCATGGCCGGGGCCACATGCGGCAGGCCGCGGATCTGGCCGGCGTCGATCGGCCGGTAGATGTGCAGGACCTCGTCCGCCGGCACCCGCACCGTCTCCGGCAGCGGATCCGAGCGATCGGTGGCATCGCCCGGATGCCGGCGGCGGAAGTGATAGGCAACCCGCCGCCCGATCCGATCGAACTCGATGCCGCAGCGGATGGGCCTTCCATCCGCCGGCGTCGCGGTCTTGTCGAGGGGCAGCATCTCGGACTGAAGCAGCTGCAGATGCAGCGGCACCGGCAAGCCGTCCTCGGGGCGTCTCGACCGCAAGCGCACGAAGCACTCGCCGGCGACGAACATCTCGCGCGCGATCATCGCCTGCAGGCCGTAGAAATCGGTGAGCCCGTCGGCGTCGGCCGCGTCGGTCCAGGCGAGCCACAGCCGCTGCACCCGGTCGCGGACCTCGGCATCCTCGATCAGCGACGAGGGCTTGATGCCGTCGCCGACCAGATTGGCGGCGAAGGCCTCGCAAGCATTGGCGGCATAGCCGTTGGTGACGACCAGCTCGCGCGCCCGCGCCAGCAGCCGCGAGCCGCCCGAGGCGACCAGCGAGTTGATGTTTTCCAAGGGCGGCTGCCAGCCGCGTAGGCGCCGCTGCGCCATGGCCCCCTCGAGGCGGGCCTGGACGGAACTGCGACCGCCGAGCCGGCGCCGGAGGCGCGCCAGGACACCCATTCTAAAGACCCTTGGTGGTGACGATGCGCACCTGGCGCACGATGGCGCGGCCCTCGCGGGCCGCGATCTCCCGGTCGAGAACCTCGATCGCCCGGTCGATCTCGGCGAGGCTCCGGTATTCCACCGCCTTGCCGTCGTAGCTCACCCGCGCCACGCCGCTCGCGCGGGCAGCCGCCAGCGCCTCGCGCCGCGCCTTGAGGTCCGCGATTGAAGGCATTTACGGCTCCAGCGGCCTATGGATATGTGCCACTATGGATATGTGTCATTGACGCATATGCCGTTGACGCCTATATTGCAGCCATGAGGATCGTGACCGTCGTCGAAACGGCGGAGTTTGAGCGCCGGGCCAACGAGCTCATGAGCGATGAAGAGCGCCAGGAGATCTTCGACTTCATCGCCCGCAACCCTGGGGCCGGCGTTTCCATCGGCAGCGGCGTGCGCAAGGTGCGTTTTGCCCGCAAAGGCGGTGGCAAGAGCGGCGGCTACCGGGTCGTCCATTTCCATGGCGACGAGGCGATGCCGATCTTCCTGCTGACGGTGTTTGCGAAGAACGATAAATCGGCCCTGACCCGATCGGAGACGGACGCGATCAGAAAGCTGGGCAATCTGTTGTCGGATACCTACGGGAGACCAAGATGAGCAAGGCATTCAAGAGCATCGAGAGAGGCCTCAAGGAGGCCATCGCCCATGCCAAGGGCACGCGGCTCGGCATCATCCACGAGATCGATATCCCGATGCCGGACGTGTCGGCAATCCGAGCGAAGACCGGATTGTCCCAGGCGGTCTTTGCCAGGAGCATCGGCGTCGCCAAGGGCACGGTACTGAACTGGGAGCATCGGCGCCGATCCCCGGAGGGCCCCGCTCGCGTCCTGCTCGCCCTGATCGACAAGGACCCGAGCATCGTCCAGCGCACCCTCGCCCAGCGCTGACCCGCGCCGGTCGAGCCCAAGCAAACAGCGGCGCCGAATGATCGAGCCCATCGCCCGCATCCGAATCGAGCTTCAGGACCTCGAGCCGAAGATCTGGCGGCGCGTGGATGTACCCCTGTCCTCGACGCTGATGGCCCTGCACGACATCATCCAGCTGACGATGGGCTGGCGAGACGAACATCTCTTCGAGTTCCGGATCGGCGAGAAGGTTTACGGCGAGCCGATGCCGGATGACGAGATCGACGAGCGCAAGATCTATCGAGCCAAGAGCCTGCGCCTGTTGACGCTGACCGAGCGTGGCATCGAGCGGTTTCTCTACCTCTACGACTTCGGTGATAACTGGCGGCACGACATCACCATCGAAGCCGTGCGCGACGGCGAGGCCGGCACCGACTACCCCATCTTCGTCGGCGGCGCCCGGCGCGCTCCCCCTGAGGATGTCGGCGGCACGTCCGGGTTCATGGAATTCCTCGAGGCCGTACTCGATCCAACCCACGAGGAACACCGACGCATGCTCGAATGGTATGGCAAGCCGTTCGACCCTGAGGACATCGACGAGAGGCGGATCCGTATGATTCTCTCCTGGTTCGCCGGCCGGCGCCGGGGCCCGCTTGCGAGCCATCGCAGCGGGCGGCGTGGCAAGCAGCGCTGATCGGTGGAAGGCATCGTCTATATCCTCGGCAGCGCCGGCAAAAACGGCTACCGGACCTATGTCGGCTGGACCGTCGACCTCGACCGACGCCTCGCCCAACACAACGCCGGCACAGGCGCCAGATCGACACGAGGCCGGGTCTGGACTCTCCTCCATGTCGAGCGGTTTGCCAGCCGCCGCGAGGCGATGAGCCGTGAATGGCACCTCAAACGGGACCGAGCTTTCCGCAACCGGCTGGCGCAAGGCGTTTGACACACGGATGTTCCGAGCATGACGTGAAGGCTGCATGGTCTCGGCAAAGCGGCCGCGCCGGCAGTCACGTCATGTAGCGCGAGCGCACGGTTCGGCGGCGCACCAGCCGCTGCACCGGGCGGATGTTGCCGGCGTCCGCGTTGGCGCCCGGCCGCGGCGGCTCTTGATCTGTCGTCGCCCCAGTTCCCGCATCGATGCCCAGCTGTTCCTCCAGATCCCGCCACCTGGACTCGCTCCAGCGATCGGCGCCGGCGATCCAGGCGGCGGCGCGGGCGTAGACGCGACAGTCCAAGGCCTCGTTGCGCTCGCGCAATTTCTGCCATTCGAGCTTGGCGAAGCCGCGCTTGGTCTTCACCGTCACCAGCTGCTCGGCGACGAACTGCTTGCACCATTCGCTGTCGGCCCAGGACGGCAGGTGCACCGTGCCGGCCGGGAAGCGGGCGCCGCCGGCGCGCTCCTCGTCGGTCGGCCGCTGCAGGCGCAGGAACCGGTAGGTCTCGGCCTTGAAGGTCGAGACGGCGACGGTCCACAGCCGCGCCCCACGGCGCAGGCGCTTGCCGCCGTCGGTCGCGTCCACATAGGTTGGCCCCGAGACCGGGCTCGACCGGTTGAAGCCCTCGACGCCCTTCACCGGCGCCGCTATCGCAAACCCCGCCCGGCGCGCCCAGGCGTAGACCGCCGGCGTCTCGTAGCCGGTGTCGATGGCAAGCCTGGCGAGACGCATGACGGCACCGGAGGCGTGCCGCCAGGTGCGGCTCAGAAGCTCGTCGAGCGCCGCCCAGCTGGCGGCATTCTCCGGCCCGCCAGTCCCCCGACTTGATCGGGGGATCACGACATGGTCGACCAGCCAGCTTTCCAGGCCCCGGCCCCAGGCCCAGACGTCGACCTCGATGCGGTCCTTCTGCACGTCGGCGCCGGCGGTCAGGAACAGCCCGCCCATCGGCACCGTGCCCGGCGCCCAGGTCTCGCGGTGGTCGTAGATCCGCTGCCAGTCCGGCGCCTCGCCGGTCTCCATCCAGGTCTCGCCCAGAGAGGTGTTGACGAAGGTCTTCATCGCCTCGTCGCCATGATCCTTCGCCGACAGGAAGGTGCGCACCATCCCCTCCAGCGGAACCCAGGACGAATAGATCTCGTTCAAATGAAACCCGGCGATGCCGGCGAACGGCGCTTCGGCCCGCCACTCTCCCTTGCGGATAGCCGCCCAGCGCAGGGCGTCGGTCCACGGCGCGGCGCAATGGCCGCATTCGTAGCGCGCCGTCTCCGGCTGGTGCTTACCGGCCGCGTCACGATCCCAGCGCACCTGTGGCCAGATCAGCGTCTGGCTCTCGCCACAGGTCGGGCAGGGCAGCCAGAAGCGGCGCTTGTCGCTCTCCTCGTAGGCCGTCTCGATCCGGCTCGCGCCCCGGATGGTCGGCGTGGAAACCAGCACGATTTTGCGGTTCCAGAAGGTGACCGTGCGCTTCTTCGCGAGATTGACCGGATCGCCCTCGGCACCGGCGCTGAAGGGATAACGGTCCACCTCGTCGCACAGCAAGATGCGGATTGGCCGGCTCGCCAGGCCCGAGGGCGCATTGGCACCGACGATGGTGAGATGCCCGCCCGGAAACTTCTTGTGCAGGATCTTGTTGTTGCCGTCGCGCGAGCGGGGATCGGAGATGCGCCCGTGCAGGCAGGGCGTATCCCGGGCCATCGGCGAGAAGCGGTCCTTCGACCAGGTCTCGGCATCGCGTTCGGTGGGCATCACCACCATGATCGGCGCCGGGTCCTGCTCGACGTGGAAGCCCACGGTGTTGAGCAGCATCTCGGTCTTGCCCACCTGGGCCGAGGACATCACGACAATGCACTCGACCTGGGGGTCGGAGATCGTATCCATGATGCCGCGCTGGTAGGCGGCACGGCCGGTGCGCCACTGGCCCGGCTCGGCGCTGGCTTCCGAGCTTAATCGGCGCTTGGCATCGGCCCATTCACCGATCGTCACCCGCGGCGGCGGCGCCAGGATCGACAGCGCCTTGCGCACCGCCCGGACCAGGCGTTCCGGCCCGTTCAGGATCAGGGGCCGCGGTGACCGGCAGGCTGCTGAGTTCCGCGAGCGCTTCGGTGATGATCCCGCGGATGCTCGCGCGCGCGCCGGCAATGGTGGTCTCCTCGTGGACGAGCGGTGCCAGCCGATCGGGCAGAACCAGAAGGCGCGCCCTGAGGCGAGCCAGCACCGCGATCCAGGCTTCTTCCACCTCGGCCGCCGGCAGCAGATCGCCGCGCCGGCTCCCGGCGTCCATCTCGGCGAGATCGGCCTTGGCCTTAACCAGACGCGCCCGCTCGGTGCCCAAATCGGCGATGCCGGACTGGGAACTGGTGGCTTGGTCGCGCAGGTAACGGACATAGCCGCGCACCGCGCCGACCAGGTCGTAGCGGCCGCGTTCGGCTCCGGTTCGGGCCGCGGGCGGGATGACGCCATCGTGCGCCAGCTGCTGGACCCGCCGCTCGGTCAGGTCGAGCAGCCGGGCGATGACGGCGAGGGATTGGGTGTTGGTCGCCATCGGCGGGGTCCGGTTCGGCGGCAGGTCAGGTCATGGGTGGCGCCCGCCCGAGGCTGAAAATAGCAATCAAATGATCTGCTTATAGACTTGGCTTCGTCACGAATTGAAGCGTGTATGGCGTCGCAATCAACCGAAGGAGCCCGCCATGCGCCGCACCGCCAAAACTGCCACCACCACCGCCCCCGACGCCTTCATCGCCAGGAAGGCCGAGATCGACACGATGCTGGCGCGCCTCGCCGCCTTGAGCGACGAGCATTTCGGCTACAGCCCTGACGAGATCGGCTGGGGCCAAGTCGGAACGCTCGGCCACTACGCCGAGCTTCTCAAACGCATCACCGACGCCGCCTTCAAGGAGGGCGAGTACGCCGAATAGCCGGCTCGGCTACCGCCTCCGCCCCGCCCGGCCCCGGCCAGCGGGGCTTCAGGTGGTAGCAGGGCCGCGATGGTCGCGGCCCCAAAACCGAAGGAGCCCCTTCACATGCCTAAGCTCTCCGACACCCAGCTCATCATCCTCTCCGCCGCCTGCCAGCGCCCCGGCCGACAAGTCCTGCCGCTGCCCGATCGCCTCAAGGGCGGCGCGGCGCAGAAGGTCGTTACCAGCCTCGCCGCCAAGGGCCTGATCGAGGAGGTCGAGGCCAAGCGCGGCGATCCGGTCTGGCGCCAGACCGGCGACGGCCACGGCATCACGCTGGTCGCCACCGAGGCGGCCTTCGCCGCGCTCGGCATCGAGACCGGGGCCGAGGGGTCGGAGGCCAAGGACCGGCCACGGGCCAAGGCGAAGAAGGGTCGGCCCGCTGGCCGCGGCCCCAGGCCCAAGCCCGGCAAGGGGACCCCGCGCGCCAAGGACGCTCGCAAGGCCTCCGGCACGAACCGCGCCGACAGCAAGCAGGCCCGCCTCATTGAGATGCTGAAACGCCCCGCGGGCGCCAGCATCGAGGAAATCGTCGCCGCCTTCGGTTGGCAACCGCACACCGTGCGCGGCGCCATCGCCGGCGCATTGAAGAAGAAGCTCGGGCTCGATGTCGTCTCAGAGAAGGTCGATGTCAGGGGCCGGGTGTATCGGGTGGCTCGATAGGATGCCCTCATCCCAACTGTAATCCGCAGTTTACACATGGCGTTCTGTAATCTACAGATTACAGATGTTGGAGGTCCGCCAGGCCGAGGCCTTTGCCAATTGGCTTGGCGGCCTCTCCGATTCTCGCGCCGCCGAGAAGATCGCACAGCGCCTTGTTCGCCTGCAGTCCGGCCTGTTGGGCGACGTGAGACCTGTCGGCGAGGGAATATTGGAACTGCGGATCGATTACGGCCCAGGCTATCGCATCTACTTCGTGCAACGCGGCCGGGTTTTGATTGTTCTGCTGTGCGGTGGCGACAAGCGTACGCAGAGGAAAGACATCAACAGAGCAAGAGCCCTGGCCGCGGGCCTGGAGGACTGATCATGGCAACCAAGACGATCCCCTTTGACCCAGCCCAACATCTGAGTTCACCCGAATCCCAGGCAGAACTTCTGACCGATGCGCTGGAGACCGGTGATGCCGGTTATATAGCCAACGCACTCGGCGTGATTGCACGGGCGCGTGGTATGACCGAGGTGGCACGCGGCGCCGGCGTTACGCGAGAGGCGCTTTACAAGACGCTCAGCCAGGATGGCGACCCCAAGCTGACCACCCTGCTCGGCGTGATTAGATCGCTCGGATTCAAGCTCTCCGCGCGGACGGCTCGATAGACTCGCGCCGTAGAAGATCAGGGGCACGCAGGCGGGGTTACGGCATCACCGGCTAGGACGCTCCGAACGATTGCCCGGTGACCGCGTGAACGGCGCGATTGCCAGTCGCGCCCTGCCAGCGCTCGACGATCCCTGGGTTCAGATACTCGAATACCTGGGACGCGTGCCGGATGGCACGACCGGGGAGTTCCTGAAGCCCGACGGCAACCGGCATTGAGGGCGCCGTGTGGCTATCCGGCCAATGAGCGAATCCGAATACTCGCACCGCAGCAGGCCTAAACGTCGGGCGGTCGTCATCGGGCATCAAGCCCGGTGGCGAGCGTCAGCGGTCGTGGCCAAGCTCAGCCGCGAGATTTCGCAACGCATGAGCCGCGACCAGCGGGACCACTCCGTTGCCGCAAAGACGAAGCCGGTCCACCCGATTGGCCAGCCCATCAGCGCCTCGACAAACAGCGGGTTCAAGGTGCGGCGCTCGTCGCAGGTACTTCCGCCAGCGAGCTTCGTCCGATGGACCTGGCGGCCAAGCAGGCCGTTCACGGGCACCCGGTCCGTCACCGAGGATCCATCCTTCCGGTCGCGCGCCGTTGGCGTCATCCAGAGCTGTGATGCGTGGCTCAGGTCCGCATTTCGACGACCGCCGGCGCTCGGCTTGATCCCGTCGCAGGCCTTGGGTGTCGGCCAACCTCGGGCCAGTCGGTCGATACCCGGCTCGTTTCGTCGCGCCCCGCCCGGTGAGCGAAAGTTGTCGGTCCGCGGGGTCGGCCAGAGGCGAAGGAGCTCGGTCCGGTTGCCGCCGCTCGATCGCGTTCCCGAGCAGGCGCGCGGGGTCGGCCACCGATCCGTCGCCCGCACGATGGGCGAGGAGGAAGAGCCGTTCCCGGCGATGGGGTGCGCCGACTTCCGCCGCCGTAAACAGTCCTGCCGCAAGGCGGTAGCCCATGTCGACCAGATCTCCGGCGACCTCGGAAAATCCGAGGCGGAGATGATGGGCGACGTTTTCGAGGAAGACGAAAGGCGGCCTGCACTCGCCGACGATACGCGCAACGTGGGGCCAGAGATGTCGGGGATCGGCCGCTCCCCGCCGCCGGCCCGCAACGGAGAAGGGTTGGCACGGATAGCCCGCAAGGACGATGTCCACTGCGCCACGCCACGGGAGGCCGTCGAAGGATGCGACATCGTCCCAGACAGGCGCCGGATCCAGGGCCGCGTCTTCCATCCGCGCCACGAGGATGGCTGCGGCATAGGCTTCCCGCTCGACGTAACCCACAGTGCGATATCCGCCGGCGCGTCTGGCGCCATTCCTGGAATCGGCGGCAAGACCGCCGACGGCAAGATGGAGTCCGAGGTCGAGCCCGCCTGCGCCGGCACAAAGCGAGAGCCCGAACAGCGCACCGCCAGCGCCGGCCGGTGAGCCTCCGGCGGAAGATAGAGCCAGGTCATGCACGAGGGATCAGCGCGGGGGTGCCGCTACGTCGCGGAAGCGGCGACCGTCACTAGCATGCACGGCCTCGCCGCCCGCGAGCGCCTGCCAGCGCTCGACGATCACGTCGACGTATTTGGGATCGAGTTCGATCAGCCGGGCGCGCCGGCCGGCGCGCTCGGCGGCAATGAGCGTGGTCCCGGAGCCGCCGAAGGGATCGAGCACGATGTCGCGGCTCTTCGACGAGTTGCGGATCGCCCGCTCGACCAGCGCCACCGGCTTCATGGTCGGGTGCAGGTCGTTCTTGTGCGGCTTGTCGAAGAACCAGACATCGCCCTGGTCACGCGCGCCGCACCAGAAATGGTCGGTGCCTTCCTTCCAGCCGTAGAGGATCGGCTCGTACTGACGCTGGTAGTCGGCGCGCCCGAGCGTGAAGGTGTTCTTGGCCCAGATGACGAAGGTCGACCACTTGCCGCCGGCCTCGCGGAACGCCTTCTGCAGCGTGTCGAGCTCCGAGGATGACATGCAGACGTAGACCGCGCCCTTGGTAACGGTGAGGATGTTGACGCAGGCATCGTAGAGAAGCGTTCCGAAGCCCTCGCCGAGCGCGTCGTTCAGGATCGGCCGGTTCTTGCCCCGGAGCTTGTCCTTGGCCGAATTGGCGTAATCCACATTGTAGGGCGGGTCGGTGAAGCACATGTCGGCGAGCTCGCCGCCAAGCAGCGTCTCGACATCGCTGAGCACGGTCGCATCTCCGCACAGCACCCGGTGCTCGCCGCAGAGCCACAGATCGCCCGGGCGGCTGACGGGCTCTGCCGGCGGCTCGGGCGCCGCGTCGGCATCGTCGGCGTCCTCAAGGGTGCCGGCCAGCAGGCGGTCGATCTCGGCCTCGTCGAAGCCGGTCAGCGCCAGGTCGAAGTCGTCAAGATTCAGATCCGCGAGTTCCAGCTTGAGCAGGCCTTCGTCCCAGGTCGCGTTCTGGTGCGAGCGGTTGTCCATCAGCCGGTAGGCGCGCAGCTGCGGCGGCGTGAGGCCGCGCGCGACGTGCACCGGCACGACCGTCATGCCGAGCCGCTTCGCCGCCTCGTAGCGGGTGTGCCCGGCGACAATCACCATCTGCTCGTCGACCACGATCGGCTGGCGCCAGCCGAACTCGGCGAGCGAGGCCGCGACCGTGGCGACGGCGTCGTCGTTGCGGCGCGGGTTGCGCGCATACGCCACGACTTTGTCGATTCCGATCTCGACGATGTCCATGATCTGTCCGGTGATAAGGGTAAGGCGGGCCGAGGCCCGGCTGGATAAGCGAAACGGCCCCGCCGCGTCGGCCGGGCCGCGAAACGAAACGCCCCCCATTTCGCCAAAACGGGCGGTTCGGGGGTCGGAAACGGCGGAATTCCGCCGCCCCAGGACAGGACGAAACGAAATGGCCTTCGCGCCTGGCGGCGCAACGGTCGGGTCCCGAAACGAAATGGCCCCCCACCCGCCATTTCGCCAAAACGGGGGGGTCGGGCATCGGAAACGGCGGAATCCCGCGGGCTCGGGGCAGAACGAAACGAAATGGCCTATTTTTTCGGTGTCACTGGGCAAGCATCGCGCCGTTGCCCCCGGCATAGGAATTAGTCCCAGAAGGACCCGTACAATCAATGGGTTACGGTGCGCTCCGAAAAACGCTTGGTCCCAATTTGGGACCATGCTAAGGTCGCCTTCGTGAGGATCATTGCGCTCGGCACGATCAAGGCCTTCTTCGACGGCGGTCCCGCCCATGCCGATGGCCGCGAGCCGGCGATGGCATGGTATCGTCAGGTCAAGGCGGCCGACTGGGCGACGCCGGCCGATGTGAAGCGGGACATCCGCAGCGCGAGCATTCTCAAGGACGGCCGGGCAGTATTCAACGTCGCCGGCAACAAGTACCGCATCGTGGTGTGGATCAACTATCCCTATCGCGTCGTCTACATCCGGTTCGTCGGAACCCACCAGCAGTACGACACCATTGACGCGCAGAAGATCTGAGGAACGCAAGACATGGACATCGCTCCAATCAAGACCCAGCGGGACTATCGCCGCGCCCTCAAGGAGATCGACAAGCTGATGACCGCCAAGCGCGGCACCCTGGAGGGCGACCGGCTCGATGTACTGGTCACTCTGGTCGAGGCCTGGGAGGCAAGGCACTACCCGCTCGACCTCCCCGATCCGATCGAAGCCATCAAGTACCACATGGATCAGGCAGGACTTGAGCCGCGCGACCTCATCCCGTTCGTCGGCAGCCGCAACCGGGTCTACGAGATCCTCAACCGCAAGCGCCCGCTGACGCTCAAGATGATTTGGAGGCTGCACAGCGGCCTTGGCATTCCGGCGGAGTCGCTGATCAAGTCCGGCCGGGACCAGGCAGCATGAAACAGGAAGCGGGCTCAGGTCGCTGAACGGAGATTTGAACCGGTGGCGCAGATCGATTTCTCGGACGTCTCGACGGGCCGCCGGCTTCCGCCGGTCCACCCGGGCGAGATCCTACGCGACGAGTTGCTGACGCCGATGGAGATCAGCGTTTACGCACTTGCTAACTCGATCAAGGTGCCACGCTCGCGCATCAACGATATCGTGCTAGGGCGTCGTGCGATCACGACCGACACTGCGATGCGCCTCGGGCGGTACTTCGGCACCTCGCCGGAATTCTGGATCAATCTTCAGACGCGCTACGATCTTGACGTCGCCGAGCGCACCGTGCGGCGGCGGATCGAGCAGGAAGTCGCGCCGCGAGCAGCATGACGAACGAGAGAACATAATCTTCGATGGCGGCGCATGCTGACCATGCCGACGATCATGGTCATCACCACCATCGTGACGCTGAGCAGGATCGCGACGGCTGTCTTTGTGCTTCACCGGCCAATGCGAGCGGGTCCTTGCTAGGGCAAGAAAAATGTTATAAAACGGCTGTAGTTATACGCAATCACAGCCGTTTTATAACATGCCTCGATCATCGCCCCAGACCGGAAAGTCCATGACCGCCGCCGACAAAGCCATTGAAATCATTTCAAAATCCGGCATGGTCCGGCTACGCGAACTCAAGGCTGCCGGCATCCCGGGGGTCGTGGTCGCGAGGCTGGCCAAGGCCGGCCGTGTCGTCCGGCTTGCTCGCGGCCTCTACCAGCTGCCAAGCGCCGATCTCCAGACCAACCATACCCTCGCCGAGGTGGCGAAGATCGTTCCCAAGGGCGTCATCTGCCTCATCTCCGCCCTCGTCTATCACGAGCTCACAATGCAAATGCCGCCGTTCGTTTGGGTTGCGATCGACGTTCACACGCGCCAGCCCAGCCATCGCTACCCGCCGATGCGCTTCGTGCGGTTCGGCAGGAAAGCCCTGACCGAGGGGGTCGAGCGGCACAAGATCGAGGGGGTCTCCGTCAAGATCACCGGTCCAGCCAAGACGATCGTCGACTGCTTCCGATTCCGCAACAAGATCGGCGCCGACATCGCCATCTCGGCCATGCGCGAGGCTCTCCGCAAGCGTCGCTGCACGCCGGACGACATCGTCAGGCACGCACGGTCGCTCCGCGTCGCTCGCGTCGTCCAGCCATACCTCGAGGCGATGATCACCGATGAAGCGTGACGCATCCGCAATTGCAGCGAGCGTCCGCGCGCGCCTCGGTGCCCTCGCGCGGAGCAAGGGGATCAATCTCGAACTCTACCTGATCCGCTACGTGCATGAGCGCCTGCTCTACCGACTTGGGCAATCCAAACACCGGCAACGCTTCATTCTGAAGGGCGCGATGCTGCAGGCAGTGTGGCTCGCGGATCCTTTCCGGCCGACCCGCGACCTCGATCTCCTCGGCCGTGGCAACAGCGACATGGAGAACGTGAAGGCCGCGTTCCATGAAATCCTCGCCATCGAGAGCGATGACGGCATCGTCTTCGCTCTCGACAATCTGTCGATCGAGCCGATCCGCCAAGAGGCCGAATACGGCGGCCTGCGAGTGGAGACGACGGCCCGGCTCGCGGGAGCGAGGATCAAGATCCAGATCGATCTTGGTTTTGGTGACGCTGTGACGCCGGATGCCGCGGAAATCGACTACCCTGTCTTGCTCGATTTCCCTGCCCCACGGATCCGCGCCTACCCCAAAGAAACGGTCGTTGCCGAGAAGCTTCAGGCGATCGTGGCGCTGGGCGCAACCAACGGCCGGATGAAGGACTTCTACGACCTCTGGATGATGTCCCGGCACTTCGCCTTCGACGGAGCAATGTTGGCAAAGGCGATCGCGGCGACCTTTGCCCGGCGGAGCACCCCGCTTCCGACCGAGATCCCTATCGGCTTGAGCCGAGAGTTTGCGATTGACGCCGATGCGGTCAGGCGCTGGGGGTTTTTCACCACTCGGAATGCCCTGAGCCAGCAGCCGGGTCCGTTCGGCGACATCATCGCCGCATTGCGTGACTTCCTCATGCCCGTCGTTCGCGTGGCGAGTGGATCGACCGAGGCTCCGATCACATGGTCGCCGGGCGGGCCTTGGATACCTACCCACGCCCCCTCCGCGCCCGCTCGCCGTTGAGCCTCATGGCGACCAGCGTTGGCTAAGCCGGCGGCAATGGCAGGAGAAGCAGTCTTGGATGTCCAGGCACAGATCACCGACCCGCGGATGCTAGGTCTTTATGAGTACTGGCATCGGCGACGGGGCGGCCGGCGGATGCCCGCCCGCAGGGACATCGACCCGGTCGAGATCCCCCATCAACTGCCAAACCTCATGCTGGTAGACGTTGAGCATAGCCCGCTGCGATTTCGCTACCGGCTGGTTGGAACGAGAGTCGTGTCGTTCAGCGGCGAGGATCGGACCGGCCGCTATTTCAACCTGACTCAGTTCATCGAGAAGAACCCCGTCATCCTCGAGCAATACCAACGGACGGTGGATACCGGGGAACCGTTGTTCTCGCTGGAGCCATTTACGAACCTGATCAACGGCAACAGTTACGAGGTCGAACGCCTCCTATTGCCGATGTCAAGCGATGGCATGAATGTCGACATGATCCTCGTCTACTTCAACTTCCGCGGCGGCTATGGGGCGTGAAACTGGCGATCGGCAGCAATTGTGCCTGCCACGGTCCGCGCGCGCCTCTCACGAGGCTGGCCAGAAACTACCCCAGAATCGCCGAATCCGTTTGGGCGTGACCGTCCCTGTCCACTCAGGCTGGCAGCGGCTCGGTCCCTTTGTCGAGCAGTGCCAGGTATTTCGAATAGGCGAAGAGCCGACCCCGCTGCTTGCCGGTCATCTCGTGGACGATGCCGGCGGCTGCCATCATCTCCAGCGCCTTGCCAACCGTCGGCAACGACAGCTTCAGTTCCTTCGACGCTGACTGAATCGTGATGATCGGGCGGCGCTGAAGGAGTTCGTGAACGCGCAAGACCGACGCCGCGGAACGGCCGAACTCCCGAATGGCCAGACGATCCGTATCAAACAGTGTCATAAGCTCGCGCGCAGTGTCCGCTGCTTGTTCAGCGGTCTCGGCGACGCCCGTGAGGAAGAACTCCATCCAGGCTTCCCAGCCGCCCGCCTGCCGCACTTCCTGCAGCAGGCGGTAGTAGTCGTCGCGCCGGCTCTTGAAGAAGAGGCTGAGGTAGAGGATCGGTTCGCGCAGCGCGCCCGCCTCGCACAGCATCAGCGTGATTAGCAACCGGCCCAGTCGCCCATTCCCATCCAGGAAGGGATGGATCGTCTCGAACTGCACATGCGCGAGGCCCGCACGGATAAGCGGCGGCATCGCCGGATCGTCGGTGTGCAAAAATCGTTCGAAGGCGCCCAAGCATTCGTCGAGGCAGTTCGGCGGTGGAGGCACGAACAGGGCGTTGCCCGGACGCGTTCCCCCGATCCAGTTCTGCGAGCGGCGAAACTCTCCGGGCTGCTTGCTGGCCCCCCGGCCCGACTTCAGCAGGATCTCGTGCATCTCGCGCAGCAGGCGCAGCGACAAAGGAAACCCGCCACGCATGCGCTGCATGCCGTGCTCGACGGCGGCGACATAGTTCGAGACCTCCGTCACGTCTTCGATCGGAACCTGAGACAGCTCATCGTTCTCGAACAGCAGCAGATCGGAGAGCGACGACTGCGTACCCTCGATCTGAGACGAGAGTAGTGCCTCCTTGCGGACGTACATAAACAGGAAGAGCGGGGTCGATGGCAGGATCGTAGTGACGCCATCGAGGCGGCCGATCGCGCCGCGGGCGCGGTCGTAGAGCGACAGGAACGGCCCAAAATCGAGCGGCGGCACGGGCGGTAAGGGCGCTGGCACGAAGGCGCGCACTTTTTCGCCGCTGACCGAGGTCTCGACGTATTGCCCCATCCGGCCGCCCGATGTGCCTGGCACGTTCTCCACTTCCTTTAGTTACGTGACTCCATTACTAAAGGATAACGTGTTTTCGTTTATTTGGAAGGGCCTTAATGAAAGGCTCGCTCAGGCCGGCTCGGTGTTGGTCGATCGCGCGCCTCTCGCGAGGCTGGCCAGAAACTACCCCAGAATCGCCGGATCCGTCTCGACCCTCGGCGTCTCAGTGAAAAGTGTCTCACGCCTCACGGACCGCTTGACAGAACGCGGACGCGCTCGACGAGAAACCGCCGCGAGCGTTCCTGGGAATGCGCCGGCCGTTGAGCCACCAGGCGATGACACTGAGCCCATACTGCCAGCGGCGGTGAGCGGTGGCGCGGGCCACCCCGAAGCGCCAGCAGATCGCCTTCCACGGCGCGCCCTCGGCACGGGCCCAGACGAGCATGACGCCGACGCTAGAGCGAACCGCCGTTTCTTTCTCAGCGAAAAATGTCTCGGAGACAGTTTTCGCTCGGCTTCGCACGCAGCGAAGCAGGCTCCTGATGACGCGTCGACACCGACGACCTACCATATTTCATCTTGTCACGCGGCTGACGCTCGGCTGCGGGGTTCCTTGCCACTCGAGGCGCCAAATCTCTCCTTGTCGAAAGTTCTGCACAAGATCGGGTCGGAGGGCGACCAGGCAAGTACCACCGCCACGGCGCGCAGAAGAA
>Ga0315281_10006066_pt1 | contig 17217 bp, 10 predicted proteins | sample YL17G07_0_MG_FD_204540 | JGI IMG/M metagenome (GOLD analysis project Ga0315281, IMG submission 204540) | Sediment microbial communities from Yellowstone Lake, YNP, Wyoming, USA - YL17G07_0 | ecosystem: Environmental > Aquatic > Freshwater > Lake > Sediment | place: USA: Wyoming | collected...
CACGGTGTTTGTGGATTGCCTGAAAGATAATCCCGTGGCGCGAGCGTTGGTGCGTTCACGCAACTTCCAGTTTTCGCGACCGCTGACCCGCATGGTTCGTGGCCCCAATTCGTATCCCGGGCGGCCGGAATTGCTTTGCGCGATCCTGGGGCCGGAATTTGGATGAAGCCGCGATAATCGAAAAGCGAAATTCGAAAATCGGGCCCGCCGGATGCGTCGATTTTCGCTTTTCGAATTTCGATGGTCATTTCCTGATAGCTGCATGGCTCCAGCCGAAAACTCCCATTCCCGCAAGTCGCCAGTCTTCTATGGCTGGTGGATAACCCTGTCAGCTTTCCTGAACCTCTTCTGTACGGTGGGAATCGTCTATTACGGCTTCCCGGTTTTCTATCCGTCGCTGGTTGAATCCTTGGGTTTCACGCGCGCCCAGGTCACTCAAGGGTTCCTCTACGGTTTCGTGGTCGTGGGGCTGGCCTTGGGATTCCTGGCTGGAGCGCTCATCGACCGTTTTGGCCCGCGGCAGGTAATCCGTCTGGGGATCGGGTTTGTCGGACTGTCGCTGGTCTTGATGGCCGGGATTTCCAGTCTGTGGCAGTACTACGCCCTCTGTATCGCACAAGTGGTGGGTTACGTACTCGCCGGTCCAATCCCCAATCAAGTTCTGATTGCCAATTGGTTTCGCGCCCGGCGTGGGAGGGCCATGGGCGTGGCTTATCTGGGTCTTGGAGCCGGGGGCGCCGTCGCGCCCCTGCTCATTGGCGAGCTGATCGGACGCTTTGGCTGGCGTCAGGCTTTTGTGATCGTTGGAATTCTGATTCTGGTCGTGCTCTTCCCCGTCGCTCAGTGGGTAACATACTCGAAGCCTGCCGAACTCGGGTTGTATGTCGATGGAGCAAGCGAGCTCATGGATACGACCTCTGCCGGAATGGCCCAATCCGTGGACGTTGGGGGCGCTGTCCGTTCGCGCGATTTCTGGCTCATCATAGGGGGAGCAACGTTGACCATCGGTGCCATCGGAACCATCAGCCAACATTTAATCCTGTTTCTAAAGGACCAGCAGTTCACCACCGCTCAGGCCGCGCGAATGGCAAGCGGGCTCCTGATTTCGAGCCTGGCTGGGCGCGTGATGGTTGGCCATTACGCCGACCGCTACTCGAAAAAGAACGTGATGGCACTCTTTTATCTGCTTTTGGGACTCGCGATTCCGATTCTTTTCCTCGCCCCCAACCGGATCGCGCTCTGGACCTTCGTGGTGATTTTCGGATTTGCGATGGGCGCGGATTACATGCTGATTCCCCTGGTCACAGCGGAGTGCTTCGGCCTGGCGGCGCTCGGGAAACTGCTCGCCCTGATCATCATGGGCTATTCACTCGGACAGTGGTTTGCGCCATGGCTTGCAGGAAAGATATTTGACACCTACCGAAGTTACGATCTTGCCTGGTTCATCATGACCGCCGGTGGAATCGTCGGCGCGGCGACGATTTATTGCATTCGTCCGCGGCAGGCTGGACCACCTGCTCAGCATTGACGGCGCTGGCTCGGGGGAGCTGGCGGGAGACATCTTCCCAGGACTGCCCGGGTGGGAAGCGCTATTTGGTCTTCATCACGTACACGCCGTCCCATTCGCCTGCGGGGGGTTGCTCCAGCAGGTCCCAGCAGCGCTGGACGAAGACGCGCGTGGGGCCGTCCTCGGGATAGTCGCGGAGCAGTTCTCCAAACATTCCAATCGCGGTTTCCCACTGGCCGTTGCGGTAGGCCTCCAGAGCGGGGTGGAAGCGCTCGACGAGCTCGCGGACCTTTCCACTCTCCTCGGCAAAACCGAGCAGTTCGTAGATTCTGACCGGGCGTGTTTTCCCCGTCACGCGAATCAGGTCAAGTTCGCGCGCCAGCATCTTGCCCTGCACAGTCTGGTAGGTCGGCTCGCTGATAATCAGGCGGGTCCCAAACTCCTTGTTGAGTCCTTCCAGGCGGGAAGCCAGGTTGACATTGTCTCCCATGATGGTGAAATTGAAGCGCCGCTTGGAGCCCATGTTGCCCACCAGCATCGGGCCCGTATGGATGCCAATTCCGATATTGAGCTTGGGTTTTCCTTCTGCCTGCCAACGGACGTGCAGGCCCGCCAAAGCCTCGAGCATGGCGAGTCCCGCCTTGCAAGCGCGTTCTGCGTGGTCGGTTTGAGGATACGGCGAACCCCAAAAGGCCATGATGGAGTCCCCGATGTATTTGTCCAAGGTTCCCCAATACTGAAAAATCACCTCCGTCATTTCCGAAAGATGTTCATTCAGCAGGTCCACCAGGGCTGCCGGAGGCATTAACTCCGAGATCCCCGTAAACCCTCGAATGTCGCTGAACATCGCCGTGAGGACCCGTTCTTCCCCCCCCAGGCGCAATAATTCTGGCCGTTCCAGAAGCTGGTTGATGACGCTGGGCGCGACGTACTGCCGGAAGGTTGCGTCCACTCTCTTCCGTTCACGCTCCTCGAAGAAGAACCGATAGCTTACGATCCCGGCATAGTTGATCGTCAACGTCGCGGTGGGCAGGAAAGCCGCGATCCACACGCGCTGGGTTGCAAAGAGGTGATAAGCCACCCAGAGAAATACCGCCAACGAGACGAAAAGGATGGCCGTGGCTCGTGCAGGCGGAACGACGCTGAGCAGAACACCGGCAGCGAGACTGAAAAGCAGGATGAAGCCCAGGTCAATCAGATTTTCACGAGGTCCGCGACGGATGAAGTGCCCTTGCAGGAGGTTGTTGATGAAGTTGGCGTGGACCTCCACGCCGGGGAAGGCCTCGGTCTGCAAAGGTGTGACGGCCATATCGGCGATGCCCGTGGCGGTCGGCCCGATCAGCACGAGGCGATCCCGAAACGCCCCGGGTGGAATCTTGCGCTGCACGACGTCGGAAAGCGAATACGTTGGAAACGTGCCGGCTTTCCCGTGGAAATCGATCTGGACAAATCCTTGGGGATTCGTAGGGACCGACAAGGACCCGATGTCAATGCGTTCGAGCCCGTTGGGATTGAAGTAGACGCTCACTTCTTCCAGCGGCCGGTTGGAATATGCCAAATACGCTGCCATGTCAAGCGATGGGTAGAAGTTCTCGCGGAAGCGCATGATCGCCGGTTCGCGGCGGACCACGCCGTCCGGGTCCTGAATGACATTGAAGTATCCGAAGTTCTTGGCGTAATTGGCGAATTCGGGGAGATTCGGGGAAAGGCTGTCGTAAACGCGGCCCTCAAAAAGGTTTGAGAACTGAGGGTTGACGATTTGGGGGTAGGCCTGAAAGGACAAGTAATTGACGAATTCCGCCACCCGTTCCTGGTTTTGGGCCTGAACTTCTTCCTTGGGAAGCAGGAAATAACCCAGGACAACGTTTTCGAATCGCGAGAGGGCCTCAGCGAATTTCTTATCGTTGTCGGCCTCCGCCTCGAGAGCTTTGAGGTGCGTGTCGAAGGCGGCGCTTCGGCCGCCTGCTTTTGTGGCAGTATCGTACTGTTTCCGAACATCTCGCAGCGCCTTCAGCGCGGAATTCTGATCCGGCTGGGGAAAGTTCACGTCGAAAGCGATGACTCGCGCCCGTGCCTCGCGCAAAACATCAACAGTCTCGGCAAAATAGCTCCGCGGGAAAGGCCAACGGCCGAGCACGTCCTGACTTTTCTGGTCGATCGCGACAATCACCACGTCGTTGCCCGGGTCGCGAGGGCCTCGAAGCTGGAATCGCACATCGAGGGTGCGAAGTTCAATGTCCGAAAGGAATTGGAGCGCCGAGTGGCCGTGGGGAACCAGGTAAAGCACCACGTAGAATCCCAGACTGATCACACAAACCGTTCCGCTGATGAGCAGGCCTCCCCGGTGCTTGCGAGCGAACCGGATTAAACTGGAAGCGCCCTGTCCAAACGCACGTTTCATGTGTGGTGCGCCCGAACACCCCGGTTCAGGCCCTCACGGAAAACAGATGGTCAGGTGGGAAGGATAACATAGGTGAGGACTCTCCCACGCCTTCCGAGAGAGCAACATTTCTGAGATACGCAGCATCGCGTAGAAAGCCCTGTCGACCGACCTGCCGCGCCACTTCAGTCCTTAAACCGGTGACCTTAGGAGGCTGACGGAGAACTTCGCCGCCCGCCAACTCCCGCCCCTCAAGTGAGGCGGACCTTCTCAGGGCTCACAGACAGGTACATCCGGGGCCCCCGGGCGACAGCTCCTCGATGAGGATCTGGACGCCCTCGGTGACGTTCGTCGCTGTCTCAGCGGCATTCGCCGCAGCCTGGGCGGCTGCCTCGCTACTACTGGCAGCTCCCGCAAAAGTGTCATGCGCCGTGCCGGCTAGATCCTTGGCGTCACCGGCCCTGGAAATAGCCGCGCCAGCCAACCCTGCGGACGTGGCACCAGCCGCCGTGCTGATGCCGTTGGCCACGGTGGCGCTAAGATGAACGCCGGCTCCCGCTGCCTGGCCCGCGGCGGCGCCAGCCTGCGCCGGCGCGGCGCCAATTGATTGCATGGCCTGGGAAAGTTCTCCGGAGAGAGGCTCACCAGCGTTCGTTTGACCTACTTCACTCGACACTTGGCTGCCCGAGGCCGCCGACGCCCCAGAAGGCGGCGCCCCGCGCGGGACACTCGTGGTTTGACCGGGGTGCAGGGTGACTTCCCCCGGAATGGCCGGATTAAGGTTCCGGACCGTCACGGTGCCGTCAACACAGAATACTCGTGTAAGGCTGCGAAGCGCGTGGATGTTCAGGATCGTTCCCACCACCCCGATTACCGCGGTCTGGGTCTTGACCTGCAGGCCGCCGCCAGGCTTGGTAATCTTGACGACCTCGCCGCGCAGGCGGCCCAACTGCAGCTCGACCTGAGTCTGCTGGGTTTGGGCGTCGTGTTTCGTAATCTTCATTATCGAACGCGCGCCGACGTTCAGAAACGACCCGTCGAGGAGCGCAATCCGCACGCGACCCGTCTTCAACGTGCGGACCGTGTCCTCCCAGACGACCGAATCGGCAACCTTGAGCGGCAGCTCGGCCGTCTGTCCGGGGTGTTGAATTGTCCCCTCCGGGATTTCGTTAGCGACTTTTCCCGCCGGCTGGCCAGCCGCCTGGGGCCCGCCGGCTGCAAGTTGAAGATGTTTCCCCGGAGCTAGAACCACGGGCGCGCCTTTTCCTTGAACCTCGATCCGTCCCCGTTCGGCAAAGATACCCGCCGTGCCCCCCACAAAAGCAATCCTGCAGATCGCGGGAAAACCATCCTCCCCTTGCACAAGCACCGTGGCTCCGAGCACGCCAACGCGGGCAGGCTCGCGGCCTTCGTTACGGACGGCCATCGTCCCCTTCTTAAGGCTCATCGCCGTAGTGCGAACATCTCCTGACAGCGCCAGCTCGCCCCCCGCCGCAAGGGTCGCCGCCGTGCCGGACTGAAAATTCATTACGGCCGCCGAGGCGCTTCCCGTTGTAATGAGATCGCCGGCAAAGAGCGCGGTCCCCGAAGGCGCAGGTTGCCTGTCCACCCGAACGTCACCGCTGGCTGCGACAAATCCCAGGGGCCGCAGCCTCTCCTGTCGCCCCGCCCCCGTGGCACTGACGCTTGCCACCAAAACCATTGCCGTCACCATCCCGAGAATACTTCGGTCGGACATGGAGAATCCTCCTTCAAACCCCTTACTCACTGCCTCTCCGTCGGCTGACGGAGGCAGGGCCGGACAGGCCGTTCTCTATCCCCGTAAATTCAACTCCACGCTCCCTCAGTTCACCTTCAGGCTCAGCGTCGTTTCGTGAATTAGCACACTGGAATTTGTCGAAGGTGAAACCGCAAACGTCCCTGTAACCGTCAGCTTGTAAGTACCCGGTACGGTTCCACCGGGCCCGACATTTGAAACAAATCCTCCGCCACCGCAGGCAGCCCACACGAGCACCAGGAGCATGGCGGCCGCGAGCACCAGGCCGGTGCGCCGGCGTGCGGGGAGGGCTGCCAGCACCAGGAAGAACAACAGCCCGGTCAGCCACTGCCATCCCAGGCGGGCGAAGATGTCCGGGCCGGTTCCGGGATTCCCCGCCGGCGGGCTCGCCATCGAGCGCCCTGCCGTGGTGACGTTCACTCTCGCGGTCGCCAGGCTCGATCCATCCAGCGTCAGCGAAGCCGGCGAAACCGTGCAGGTCGCTCCCTTTGGCGCACCGCCGCAGGCCAGCGACAACTGCCCACTCAAACCATTGATGGGCCGGATCGCCACGGAGTAGGTCGCCGTCTCTCCCGCCAGGATGCTGGCAGAGTCGGGCGCGCTCGTAAAGGCAAAATCCGAAAACCGCACCGTGATCAGCTCCGAGGCCGCGCGGAATTCGCTCGTCGAGTTCACGCGCACATCGACCGACTCGGCCGCCACGGCCTTCAGGTTGCTTACCCGCAGCGTGCTCGCCCCGCTGGGTGGGATCACTGCCGGGTTCAGCGCGCAGGCGGCGGGATTCGCCACCGAGCAGCTCAGGTTCAGACTCACCGGCGAGCAACTCGGCTTGGCGTCCGCGATGTCAAAGTCCTGAGAGTCCGTCCCGCGCAGCAACGTGGCCGAGCGCACCTTCGCCAGTAGCGCGCACGCCGGGGTGCCGGTGCCCGTCAGCAGCACCGTGTTACCCGGCGCCGCCGGACTGGTCGTGACCGTCAACGTCTCCGAGGCTGAGCCCTCAACGGTCGGGATGAACTGCACCTGGATGCAGGGTAATGACACCCCCACGTCCAGAGTCGTGGGACAGGAGTTCGTAATCGTGAACGGTGACCCGGGCGGAACCGTGGCGCTGACGAAGGTCAGCGGGATATCCCCCGCGTTGCTGAGCGTCACCGTCTTGATGGGACAGTCGGGTTTCCCCACGGGGTTGCCCGGGAAATTCACCGCCGGGGAGAGACTGACCGCCGGCGTTCCCGTCCCCGTGCCGGTCAGATTGATGGTGTGCGGGCTGCCCGCCGCGCCGGTGGAAATGCTCAGCGTGCCGGCCTGCGGCCCGAGCGCCGTGGGCGTGAAGACCACGTCGATCGTACAGGGGGGATCTCCCACCGCGATAGGACTCGCGCAGGTCGGGATCGAAGAATCAAAGTCGCCGGATGGCGTAATACTGGTCACTGTCAAGGGCGTCGTGTTGCTGGCGTTGGTGAGCGTAATAGGTAGCGTCGTGGTGCTCCCCACCAAATGGCTGCCGAACGACAGGCTGTACGTCGAGAACAACGCGGGCGTATTGATAAGGATGGAGAGGGAGCCCGCGACCGCGAGGTCGGGCATCCCATCGCCGTTCAAGTCCACGCCGCCGACGTCTTTGGGAGTGGCAGTGGTCGGGAAGCTAAGGGCTGGAGTCCGGAACGTTCCGTCGCCGTTCCCGATCAGGATCCAGACGACGCCGGCGGACTGGCCCGCCACGGCCAGGTCGAACTTTCCATCGCCATTGAAGTCGGCCGTCGACACGGCACGCGCGCCCGTCGCCGCGTAATCGGTCCGCGTCGGAAAGGCTCCGGAACCGTTGTTCAGGAAGACGCCCACGGAGTTCGAGCCGTTCTGAGCCACCGCGATATCGAGGTCGCCATCGCCGTCGAAGTCAGCGATGGCCATTCTGCCGTTGGGGAAGCTTCCGGTTGTGAAGGGGGAGCCCAGGGGTTGGGAGAATGTCCCGTTGCCGTTACCCAGCAAAATCGAGAGCGAGCCGATATTGCTGAGGACTGCGAGATCGGCGTTACCATCGCCATTGAAGTCATCTTTCGCGATCGAGTCAGGATTCACAGGCACGGTGTATGTTACCGGGCTCTGGAAATTCCCGCTCCCCGTGCCCAAAAGGACGGCCACGGTGGTTCCCGCGCCGCCCCCGCCCTCGGCGATGGCGAGGTCCCGGAACCCATCGTGGTTGAAGTCTCCTGACACCACACTGTTCGGGCCGTTGAAGGTCCCGAGACTCACCGCCGGCTGGAAGGTTCCGTTACCGTTTCCGGCCAGGAGTTGAACGGCTCCGGCCGCGGGATTGGCCGCGTTCTGGTCGGTCACAATCAGATCGAAGATGCCATCCCCGGTCACATCCGATATTTCTACAGAGGTGGGGTTCGTTCCTGCGGGGTAGTCCACGCGCGGCAGGAAGGTACCAGGGACTGCCGCATTCCCCAAGAAAACCGAAACGTTGTTGGAGCCGTAATTGGCGATAACGAGATCGAACGTTCCATCCGAGTTAAGGTCGTCGCCCGCCCCGCCGAAAGGCGTCGTCCCGGTGGCGTAATCAGTTTTGGGCGCGAAGGCCACCAGCGTGTTCGTCGTCAGCGTGGTCCCCGTGCCGGACAAGGTCGCCGTGAGGGGGCTTGACGACTCGTTGCTGTTCGTACCGTCATGGTAAACAAGAAGTGTTCCGGGGTTCGTGGGCGATCCAGCGGTGAAAGTCACGTCGATAAAGCAACTGGCAGAGGTCGCCACAGAGCCGCCGATGGGGCACGTGGTGGTCGGGGCCAGGTTGTAATTGCCCGTCAACTCGATGTTGGTGATGCCCAAGGCTCCGCTGCCGGAGTTGGTGAGCGTGAACCGGTGCGCGGAACTCGTCTTGCCGATCAGCAAGCTCCCGAAATTGAAAGTCGTGAGGCCTCCCGCCACGCCGCTGGAGATTCCCGTGCCGCTCAAACCGATGATAATAACGGGATTCGTCGTGTCATCGGAACTGAGCGTGAGCGTGCCGGCGGCCAGCCCGACTGCCGTCGGGTGGAATTTCACAACCACGTCGCAGCTTGTGTCCGGGGAAAGGAAGTGAAACCCAGCTGAACAGACCCCCGCGCCCCCGGTCACTTGAGAGAATGGTGTGCCTCCGCCTACGGCAATAACCATGGTGAGCGGGCCGGTACCGATGTTCGAGATATTCACAGCCATGGTGGAGGAATCGGTCCCGACGGGCACGACGCCGAAGTTAAGGCTGCTCGGAGTGGCCGAAATGATGGGCTGCGTGGCGAAGCCCGTCAGGGTCACGGTTTGGGTGGTTCCGGCAACACCGCGGTCATCGTCCGTGATGGTCAAGATGGCGTCCCGGGTGCCCGTCGCGGAAGGCTGGAACCGCACGTTATAAATACATGGCGGCGCTCCTGCTGCAAGCGACGCACCGCAGGGGGACCCAATGCTGTCGCCGGAGGGGAAATCCCCGGAGCCCGGCAGACTGTCATTCGCTCCCACGTTGAAGCTCGAGAAATTCAGTGCCTTGTCTCCCAGATTTTTGATGGTGATGGGCTGGACCGCGGTCACATTCCCGACATTACAGGACGTCGGGTCGAGGGCGCACACGGACGCAAAATCGAAGGAGGAAGGAGATACGGACACCACCGGCAGGATCAGGCCCGAGAACTTGGCGACGAAGGCAACGCTGCCTCCGGGAAATGACGGGCCCACGCTGGTGGGAAAGTCGGAGGAGGACGTGGTCCCGGTCACATAAGCGTTTCCTGAACCATCCACAGCAATACCGAAGGCGTCTTCAGTGCCCGCGCCCCCCAGGTAGTCGCTGAAGATCAACCCCGAGAGCGTGGAATTGAACTTGGCGACAAAGGCGTCCGGGAATTCACCCCCGCAGCTCGCGCAACTGCCCTGGATGGCGTTGGCCGTGGGGAAGTTGGTGGAATCGGTGGAGCCGGAAACGTAGACACTCCCGTTCGAGTATCGAGCCACACTTTCTGCGACGTCAAATCCGCTGCCCCCCAGGAAGGTCACGTAGGAAGTGGAGGCACCCGTCGTGTCAATGGCGGCGACAAAGGCGTCGTCCAAGCCCGCCTGCGTGGTCTGGTACGCGCCCGTCGTGACGGGAAAATCCGCCTCCGTCGAATTGGTCTGGCCCGCCACGATAACATGTCCCGAGCCGTCCAGGGCGACGCTCCCGAGCCCCAGGTTCTCATTTCCGCTTCCGCCCACAAAGGTCGAAAAGTTGAGGTCGGACAGTCCGGACCCGGCGGGATTGAGTTCGGTGATGAACGCATCACCGCAGAACGTCGCACCGACGTCGCAGTTGGTCGTTTCGCCGCCGAAGGTCTCCTGGAAAGCTCCGGAGGTGGTCGGGAAGCCGGAGGATTGGGTGACGCCCGCCGCGTAGGCATTCCCCGAGCCGTCCACCGCAACGCCGTAAACATAGTCAGCCAGGCCGCCGCCCAGGTAGGTGGAATAGTCGGGCGCTGACCCATCCGCCTTCAACTTGACAACAAAACCGTGGGGGCAATCAAAGGTGGTCGAAATCCCGCATGCCCCTACGCCCCCCGGATAGGTTTCTTGGAAAGCTCCTGTCGTGGTGGGAAAATCGGTCGAATAGGTATATCCGCCTACGTAAGCATAAGCAGTCCCGGCGGTTGGTTCGTAGATAGCGATGCCTGCGCCAACCTCGAAATTGCTGCCCCCGAACCGAGCCGAGTAAATCAAATTTGACCCATCAGCGCTGAGCTTGACCACATACAGCGTGCCATTGGAGGTGGTATAGCCTCCAGGTACCGGAAAATTAGGGTCGGGAAAATCCGCCAGCGACAGCGTGTAGCCCGTAACATAGGCGTTGCCGGCCGAGTCCACGGCGAGCCCCAGGGCCTCGTCCGTAGTGGACCCGCCCAGGTAGGTGGAATAGAGCACGCTCGATCCATCAGCGCTCAATTTGGCAACGAACGCATCCGCCTGCGGAATGATCGTCGAGACCGTGATGATGCCGTTGCAGGTATCGTCCGTGCCGCATGTTTCATCATAGGCTCCGCTTGTAGCTAAACCGGTTGAAAAGGTCGTCCCCGCAAGATAGACGCCGGACCCGTCCACGGCGATGGCGTAGGCGGTTTCCGATCCGGCCCCAAAAAGCCTCGAAAAGTCGAACGTCGGGTCGATGACGAGCGGCTTGCTCCGGTCATAGGGGCCAACCTCGAAGGCCACTTCGTATTTCGGATTTTGGATTTTGGATTTTGGATTCGATGCTCGCAGCACATAGCGCCCGTCGATAAACTGCCGCGCGTCGTTGGTCCTTTGTCCTTCGCCCTTCGCAACTGACTCCTGACTCCTGACTCCTGACTCCTCCTGATAGACCACCGGCTTGTGGAACCGCACCTCTCCGCCCTCGATCCCGAGGACGAGGTCGCCCTGCGGGTCGAGGCTGACCTTTTCCGTTCCCTCGATAGCAAACTTGATTTTCTTAGGGTCGGTGCCGGGAGCGACGACCCAGTCGTACTCGAGTTTTCCCTGGTTGCCGTAATACACCAGGTCAACGCCCGGATAGACGCCCTCATATCGGACCTTTTTGTAGTTGGGGACGCCGGTGCGCCACTGCTTCGGGTCGTTCCCAATGAAGTAGTTGCTTTTGCCGGGCAGTTCCTCCAGCCCCTGAATCCGCGGAGCCGATTCCGCGCCGACAAGTTTCATGCGCAGAATTGCCGGAGTTCGTGATTCGGGGCTCGGGATCCGCAGACCGGCTATCCCCAGCTTTTCATTTTTGACTTTTGACTTTTGACCTTTGACTTCTGATTTTCCGCCTTGCAGCGCCAGCACCGCTTCGTTCGGCGTCAGGAAGAGTCCGTAGCCGCGCCCCCGGGACAGGAACTGAACTTGGCGGTCCGTTTGCCCCTGGTTGGCCTCAAAGCGCAGCGGAAGCTTGCCGTACGTTTCCACAAGCCGGGTGCGTGTCACCAGCTCGCGCGGGGCCTGGGCGGAAGCTGCGGGTTCCGGTTTGGCAGGCGCAACCTTGCGGGGGGTGCCACGTTGCAGAGCGCTTGCCTCGGGATCTGCTGGCTGGCCGCCCAGCTGAGTTTTCTGGTCAGCGGCGCCTTCCCCCGCCGTTAACATGAGGGGTAATGCCATCAGCAGGCAAAGTACATCTCGCCCTCGACAGCACGCGGAGTAGAAACGATGAGAAGCCTCACGCCATCTGCCCATGTTGGACCCTCCAACTCGGAAACAAGCGTTTCGATTAGCCCGACGTTTTCAAGCGATTCTACACGCAAGAAGAACCAAGTCAAGCAAGATATCGGCTCAGCTCCGTGCCACGATTAGGGTTTGTAGTGGAAACGCACCTGCGATGAAAATCCTTCACCCAGAGCTCTTCATCCGTGTCAAAAAATGGGCCGCTCGCGTCACTTGTCAACGGGCAGCTCGGCGTTGGGGCTCCAGTCCGCCCACGAGCCGTCGTAAAGTCGGACGCGCGGATAGCCCATGAGCCGCAGGGCAAAGTAAATCACCGAGGCCCGCATCCCCGATTGGCAGTAAGTAACAACCTCCTGCTCGCGCTTGACCTGGCCCGACGAAAAGAGTTTCTCCAGGTCCGCGGGAGAAAGGAACGTCTTGACGTCGCCGGAATCGAGAGTGCGAGTCCATTCGACGTTGACGGCTCCCGGGATGTGGCCGCCGCGCGGACCTTGCACTTGCTCGCCGCGAAACTCCGCCCCCGATCGAGCATCCACCAGCTTCACTTTCGCATCGGTTATGTGCTTCGCCACCCACTCGCTGGTGGCGATCATTTCGCCTTGGGCGGCCGCGACGAAATCGCCCGAAGGCACGGTCGGCGCATTGATGGTCGTGGCGCGTCCCTCGCGCTGCCATTTTGGGAAACCCCCGTTCAACACCTGCACGTGCTGGTGCCCAAAGAACTCCAGAACATAAAACACACGCGCCGAGAATCGGTTCCCCTGATTGTCATAGACAATCAAGCGCGAGTCCGTGTTGACCCCTGCGGCGCGGAAAAGCTCCCGTGCCCGGTCAGGCGGCAGAGGGAAGCCTTGCCGATTGGATTCCAGGCTGTCGGTCGAGGGCGCGGGAAGGTTCACCGCGCCGGGAACGTGCCCTTGGCGGTACTCCTCTGCCGGGCGTGCATCCAGCACGCGCACGCCAGGTTGGGAGAGAAGGTCCACCAGATCTGTCGTCTCGACCAGCAGCCCACGGTTCGAGCGTTCCGGCACTGGAAAGGCCAGTGCGCTTCCCAAAAGGAAGAGAGTTAAAGAAAGCAGAACCCATTTCACTCGTGCCATGTCAACCTCCTGGACCCAATGCTTTTGCGGCCAGCACCGTGAACACACGTGCGCGAGCAAGCCACAGCGCCTAGGTGATGGGCGGTTTCGGCGCCGGCGGAGGAAGGTCTCGCGCTTGCACCTCGGATTGGAAGCCCACCTTCTTGTGGCTGCTATCGCAAAATGGTTTGTTCTCAGAATGCCCGCAACGGCAGAGGCTGATGACCGTGCGCCCTCCCAATCCAAACGAAGCGCCGGAGGCATCGCAGATTGTCACTTCGCCTTCCACGCGCAGCGAGCCATTCTTGTTAACGGTGATTTTAGCCAAAGCATCCCTCCCTGCCTGCCGTAGTCAGGCCTGCCTGCCGAAGGCAGGCTCGATGATCGCTGCCGATTCCGGCGGCGGTTGAGCCGGAGCAATGGAGCTTGCGCCGCGGACCGGGAGCCCGAATGGTTTAGTCAGAACCAGGATTAGAATCCCCACCAAAACGAGGGCGATGACGCCGTGCAGAGCCATGCACTCGCCGCGCCGCAATTCGATGGTGCCGGCGTTGAACGCCTTGGCACGAAAATAGACCCTCAGGTCAAGCGCAATCAGAACCACCACAAGCATCAGTTTCAGGTGAAGCCAGTGCGCGCGCAAGGCGTGAGTGTCCTGGCTGACCAGCAGAATTCCCGTGAGCACCATGATGGCGGCGCCAGGATGCGCGAGCCCCTTGAGGAGTTTCATCTCCAGGCGGCCGAGCACCGCGCGGGCCTCCGGGGAGGGCTCCTCGGTGTGAACCGCCAGAACGTGCGTAACCCCCAACAAGCTCCCCAGCCAGAAGACCAAACCAGTGATGTGGAGAACCAGCGTCCAAGCTACCATGCCGCCTCGTTCGTCGAAGAGAATTCCGCGTTTGTCATCCTGATCCGCCGGTTGGCGGAGAAGGATCTGCTTCTCGTTTGTACGCCGTCATCCTGAGCGAAGCGAAGGATCTGCTTTCCCGCCGGGTAGCGCGAACCTGATTTGCAGGTCCGCGGCTCGTTCATCAATACGATCCGGTCGTCCGCGTCCAAGGCCGCGCACGTCACGACAAAAGTCGTTGACGCTCGCGCGCCGCATCGGTCACAATATCACTTAGTTCCGTTCGAGGAGAAGGGCCTTGCCGGAGTTTTACATTCCTGTCGGAGAAGTCGCGAAGAGCGAACCGAAATCGCGCGGCATCGAAACCCCGCGCAAAAAGAAGCCCAAGGAACTCGCCGTCATCACCGAGTGCTGCACGGGCTGTGCGGGCTCGCCCGCCTGCGTCCCCTACTGCCCCGTCGCCGACTGCATGTACTGGGTCGCCGACGAGGACCACCCGCCTTTCGGCCGCATCGAAGTCGACCCGCAACTCTGCATCGGGTGCAAGAAGTGTACCTCGAAAGGCCCCGACGGCTCGTTCCTCGACGGCTGCCCCTGGGACGCCATCGAAATGGTCTCCACCGAAGAAGTCGAGTCCCGCCTCGGAACAAATTTTCAGTTTTAGTAGCGGAGATTTTATATCGCCATGGGAAGCTGTTGAATGTCGTCCCGGTTGTCGATGCGGGAGCCGATTAGATTACAGGGCGACAGCCGAGGCCAGCGCGGGCATCTCATCCCAAGTCCGGCCTTCGAGGTCGCGGCCGGATTTCTTCTTTCTCGTCCCGCCCCACTGCTTGAAGAAAAAGGGAACGCCCGCGTCAAGACACTGGTCGCGGATCTCCAATACCCAGGCTGGGTCCATGGGCCGAGCGCCAGGGCCGGATTCTCCGCCCACAATCACCCAATCGATGCCTTCGAGGTCGAGGCCGGGCAGCGGGCCGAGCAGGGGTTCGAGCGACAGGAATTTGACCATTGCCCCGGTCTGGCGAAGGTGGTTGATGCGGAAGGCATAGTCGAGGCGCTCGACGCTCACCCCCATCCAGATGTGCGGCTTCCAAGGCAGCATCGGCGAAAGCTCCAGCAGGCGGTCTGACCGCTTCGTCAGAACCTGATACCGATGCCAGTCGGCCCGGCACATGACATCAAAAGTCTTGAGGATGAATTCCAGCGGCACAGCCTTGTGGAAGAGGTCGCTCATGGAATTGACAAAGATGGTCTGAGGCTTCTTCCACTTGAGCGGCAACTCGAGGGCGTTTTCGTGGAGGGTCAGGTCGAAGCCGTTCGCGTAATTGGGCTGGCCCATCGCCTGAAGTCGTAGCGCCATCCGCTCCGCGTAGCAATGCTTACAGCCGGGGCTGATCTTCGTGCACCCCGTCAGCGGGTTCCACGTGGATTCCGTCCACTCAATTGCGGAATTCGTTGCCACGACCTACCTCGTTCGACCCGCCAAACTGTCGAAGAAAGTTGGATGCTCTAGGTTTCGCGATCATAAGGAAGCTCACGCTGGCCGTGAGGGCCGATGCGCTTTATCTTCCGCCAAAAGTCGTTACCTCTGGGGTTCTTGCTTGCGAACAGCAGGTAATAGAGCAATGTGTTCTGGCCCGTTTTTACTGGAATGCGATCACTATCTACGGCGAGGTATCCCAATGACCCCAAATTGGCCAGGTATTCTTTTGCTATTTCTGTGCAAACCTGATCAAACGAGGTTAGAGATTGCTGGTAGCGTTCCTGCCATCTGGTACTGCCCATGAAGCTGGTCAGTGCGTTTGTTTCAGTCTGGGTATACTGGAAGAGATTCATGCGAATTCCCATACCCTCTGGGAAGTTTATGATTAAGTCGATCTTACGACCAGCAGCTAACCTCCGGATGGTTTCAAATGAAATCTGCGAAATCCCGGTAGGATCTATGAATGCAAGCCCCAAACCTTCGGATGGCAATTCTGCTTGGTCAATTGTTTCGTTGCAATCGCCGGGGATAATTTTCACTTTCTCCCACTTGTCCGGTGCGCGTTTTTTGCTCCTTGTTTCAAGGGCTTCAAAGCAAGCGCGGTCGGCTTCAAAGAAGAAGTATTTCGCGAAATCAAACCCGAGAAGTGCAACTAGCGGCGAGCCATTTATTTCCTCTTGGGTTTCACGGATGCGGCATCTGCCTGGGCCAGCGAAAAGGTCGACGTAGTACAGTTGTCCACGCCACTTGTTTTTCATCCCGACCGAGAGGATTTTCAGGTAGCGACCCAGATAGTAGAGTTTATCGTTTGCCCAGATCCCACTATCACGAACTGTTAGACCGTCCTTCCCCAAGAGAGCTTGTTCACTCATATTGCTCGTGATGCTTATAGCATACTTCTGGTAGCGGCGCCCGGACGGTGACGAGCTTCTGAAACTCCCAAACTGGCACAACTGGACTTGTCCGCCTCCGCGCCTTACTGTTTAATTGTAGGCGAATTAAAAGCGAAAGTCAAATATCACCCCTCGTGCGCGTGGCGCATCCCACTGCAACGGGGCAGGTACATCGCGCGTTCTGCGATGGGTGCAGTTGGGCAGAGGATTTTACGCTGGCACTTAGAATGGCCGGCGCGGGTGAAATGTCGCTTGACTTTTGAAGACAAGTGTAGTAGACTACATTCTTGAGATGGGCGAGGGCGGCCGGCGGGGCGGCCGGGCGCTTGCTGGAGAGGATTTGTGTCGATTCGCATTCTGCTGGGCGTCCGCCGGCGAGAATCGGTGCCGATCGCACGGCCGCCGTCTTTCCCGCGTCCGTCGGGGGACGGACCCGTCCGGCTGACGGGCAAGCGGGAATCCAGGTGCCGACGCCTTGGGCCCCCGCTTGCCGCCAGTGGGCGGACCTGCGGTCACGGGGCGACAACGAATGGCGGGCCAGGTCGCGCCCATTATATATAGGAGAATACGAACCTAGACGTTCCTTTAGAATCAGCGCGTTACAATTTTTGTGACAAAGCGAAGCTAGGATGTCGTTGAAAACAAAGCAACTGATTAAAAACTCAGCGAAGCTAGGATGTTGTTGATAATGAAGAGGTTGGAAAAGCAGTGAGACGAACCGAAGCTAAACTTGGGTCGATGACGGACGGTCCCACCTACGTTGGGGTGGGGCAGCACGGCGCCGTTTTCCCGGAAGGAAGCCGCGTCACGGAGGTTCAGTTCCGCGCCCGCCGGCGGATGGCGGCGGCGGTGAGGGCGGCCTGCTGGCGGACGCGGTCGGAGAGGTCCGTCGGCTGACGGGCGAAGCGGTCGACATCTTCCGAGTCGTCGGGAGTGCCGACGAGATACAGCGCGCGGAGCGATTCCCACACCTGCTCCTCGCCGGGCGAGAGGATGGCGAGCGGGTCGCCGGCGGCGACTTGAGCTCCGTCGGCTGCGATGCGGCGATCGAGCGTTCCC
>Ga0315281_10006067_pt1 | contig 17216 bp, 16 predicted proteins | sample YL17G07_0_MG_FD_204540 | JGI IMG/M metagenome (GOLD analysis project Ga0315281, IMG submission 204540) | Sediment microbial communities from Yellowstone Lake, YNP, Wyoming, USA - YL17G07_0 | ecosystem: Environmental > Aquatic > Freshwater > Lake > Sediment | place: USA: Wyoming | collected...
TTCGACCTCTCGGGCGATGAGAGCAAAGTCGGGACGAACGAATCGGCGATCGCGATCGACGGCCGCGTGACGCTGAAAGCCTCGGACGGACTGATCGTGAACATGGATCGCGCGACGTACGCCAAGATCGACGGCGTCGTGCGCGCGCCGGGCGTCGTCCGGTTCACGCGCGGGCGCGTGAGCGGCGAGGGCGTCGGCATGGTGTACGACAAGAACACGGACGTGCTCACGCTGCTGGAACAGGCCGCGGTGCGGATCGCTCCAGACGAGGCGCGGACGGGCGGCGTCGACGTGGCCTCGGGATCCGCCGTGCTCGCCCGGCGGGACAAACTCATGCGGTTCGAGCGCAGCGTGAAGATCACACGGCCGGGTGAACTGATCGTCGCCGAGAGCGCCCTCGCGCATCTCAGCGAGGACGAAAAGCGAATTCAGGCGGTCGAATTGCACGGCAACGCGCGGATCGCGACGACGGGCGCCGCGGCCGGCGGGCTGCAGTCGATGGCCGGCGACGACATGAACCTGACGTACGCCGACGACGGCCAGACGCTGCAGCACGCGCAGATCGTCGGCAAGGCCGTCAGCACGATGGCGGGCCAGACCGCCGGCGGGGGCCGCGAGATCAAGGCGTCCGTGATCGACGTCGCGCTTGGGCCGGACGGAGAGACGCCGACGGCGCTCACCGGTCGGCAGGCCGTGCAGTTGACGTTTCCGCCGGAGGCCGGAGCGCCGGGCCGGACGATTCGCGCGACGAACCTCGACGCGCAGGGCGAGGCCGGCGAAGGGTTGACGCGGGCCACGTTCACGGGCAACGTGCAGTTCCGCGAGAAGGGCGGCACGGTCGATCGCTCCGCGACGTCGGCGTCGCTGGACGTCGGGCTCACGCCTGGCATGAGCGGCATCGAGGACGCGAAGTTCGCGCAGGCGGTGCGATTTCAGGATGGCCGCATGACGGCGCAGTCGGCGGCCGCGCGGTATGACCCGGAGAAGGGCACGCTCGCGCTCAGCGGTTCGGAGCCCGGGCTGGCGGTCCCGCATGCGGCCACCGAGCAGATCACGGTGGATGCCGATCAGATCGACGTCACGCTCGACGGGCCGCTCGTCAAGGCGGAGGGCGGCGTGCGGAGCCAGTTGCAGCCGCCGGCGGAGAGCAAGGCGCCGGGCGAGGCGGGCAACGACGTGAAACTTCCATCCCTGCTGAAGCAGGACCAGGTGGTCTACGTCCTGGCCGACAAGCTGGATTACGACGGCGCGCGGTCCCGTGGCACGTACACCGGATCGGCGCGGCTGTTCCAGGGCGACACGTCGATCAAGGGAGGCACCATCCGCATCGACGACAAGCGCGGCGACCTCACGGTGACGGGAGGCGTGACCACGTCCAGCGTCCTCGACGAAGTCGACAAGGACAAGAAGAAGACGCGCACGCCCTCGCTGGCTGCGGCCAAGGATCTCAAGTACGACGACGAGACCCGCCGCCTGACCTATGCCGGAGACGCGCACATGAGCGGCCCGGACGGAGACATGACGGCGGGGCGCATCGAACTGTACCTGAAGCCGTCCGGCAACGAGGTCGATCGCGCCGAGGCGTACGACGGCGTGATGCTGCGCGAGCAGGGGCGCAAGACGTCCGGCAGCCGCCTCAGTTATTCCGCCTCGGACGAGAAGTACGTCGTGACGGGCGCGCCGGTGACGATCGTCGACACCTGCGGACGCGAGACGGTCGGCCGCACGCTCACGTTCATCAAGTCCACCGACACGATCGTCGTGGACGGCAGCGGCGAAGTGCGCACGCAGAACAAGGCCGGCGGGAAGTGTCCGTGACTGCAACGACGCCGGCGGCGACCCTGCGCACGCGCGAGCTGACCAAGTCCTATGGCGGTCGCACCGTCGTGCGCGGTGTGAGCCTGGAAGTGAACGCGGGCGAGGTCGTGGGCCTGCTGGGTCCGAACGGCGCCGGCAAGACGACCACCTTCTATATGACCGTCGGGCTGACCGCGCCCGACTCCGGCCGGGTCGAGTTGAACGGCGTGGACGTCACCGACGATCCGATGTACATCCGCGCCCGGAAGGGGATCGGCTACCTTCCGCAGGAGCCCTCGATCTTCCGGGGCCTGACGGTCGAGCAGAACGTGCTGGCCATTCTCGAGACGATGGGGCTCGACAGCGCCACGCGCCGGGCGCGCCTGGCCGAGCTGCTGGGCGAACTCAACCTCACGCCGCTGGCCAGGTCGCCGGCGCACACGCTGTCCGGCGGGGAGCGGCGGCGGGTCGAGATCACACGGGCGCTGGTCGTCTCCCCGCAGTTCATCCTGCTCGACGAGCCGTTCGCGGGGATCGATCCGATCGCCGTGTCGGACATCCAGACGATCATCTTCCACCTGAAGGAGCGGGGGATTGGCGTCCTCGTGACCGACCACAACGTGCGTGAAACGCTGCGCATTACCGACCGCGCCTACATCGTGCACGACGGGGTCATCTTCAAGAGCGGGACGCCGTCAAGTCTGGCGCAGGATGAAGAGGTCCGCAGGATTTACCTCGGGACCGAGTTCCGATTGGACTAAACTAGGCGTGGGAATTGCATGCGTCGGCAGTCCCGACGCCCGGCTCAATGGGTATTCAGCAAAAGCTTCACACAAGGCTCGTCCAGAAACTCATCCTGACGCCGTCGCTGCAGCAGGCGATCAAGCTGCTGCCGATGTCTACGCTGGAGCTCTCCGACCTGTTGAATCAGGAAATGGTCGAGAACCCGATGCTGGAGGAAGTGCCGACGGAGGAGCTCCAACCGGCCGAGGCGGCTCAGACCCAGGAAAAGGCCGAACCCGAGCAACCGTCGAACAAAACTGATACCTGGGACGATCAGGACTTCGAGTACTTCTTCGGCGACTACCTCGACGACGGCTACCGGCAGCGCGCTCCGCAGGAGGTCAAAGAGCTCCCCCCGATCGAAAATACGCTCTCGACCTCGAGTTCCCTGTCCGACCACCTGCTGTGGCAGATGTCGATGCAGAGCGACGATACGGCCCTGCGCGAGATTGGCTCCGCCATCATCGGGAACCTGAACGACGACGGGTATCTCGTGGCGTCGTTCGACGAGCTGGCGGCGATGGGCCCCTGGCCGATGGAGGAGGTCGAGCGGGCGCTGAAGCTGGTGCAGTCCTTCGACCCCACGGGCGTTGCGGCGCGCGACCTCCAGGAATGCCTGTTGTTGCAGCTCCGGCACGTGGGCCTGGAAACCACGCCAACCGAGCGCATCGTCACCGAGCACCTCCGGCTTCTGCAGAACCACCAGGTGCCGGAAATTGCCCGCAAGATGGGCATGACGATCGATGAGCTGAAGGAGCACATCGAGATCATCCGGCATCTCGATCCCAAGCCGGGCAGCCGCTACAACCCGTCGCAGTCGCAGTACGTCATCCCCGATCTCTACGTGATGAAAGTGGAGGACGAGTACGTCGTCGTCCTGAACGAGGACGGGCTGCCGCAGATGCGCATCAGCCCGGTGTACCGCCGGTTGCTGGACAAGACGGCGTCCGGCAACACCGACGAAACGCGCGCCTACGTGAAGGACAAGTTCCGCTCGGCGCTCTGGCTGATCAAGTCCGTCGAGCAGCGGCAGAAGACGATCTTCAAGGTCGGCAAGAGCATCGTCAATTTTCAGCGGGATTTTCTGGACCACGGCATCGAGCACCTGCGGCCGCTCGTGCTGCGCGACGTGGCCAACGACATCGGCATGCACGAATCGACGGTGAGCCGCGTGGTCACGAACAAGTACATGCACACGCCCCAGGGCGTGTTCGAGATGAAGTACTTCTTCCACAGCGGCATCAGCAGCTCGTACGGCGAGAGCGTGTCGTCGGTGACCATCAAGCAGCGCATCCGGAAGATCATCGAAAACGAGGACCCGCGGAAGCCATTGAGCGACTCGAAGATCGTCAGCATGCTCCAGCGCGAAGGCCTCGTGCTCGCGCGCCGGACGATCGCCAAGTACCGCGAAGAGCTGAAGATTCCGACCTCCAACCAGCGCAAGGTGTTGTACTAGACTCTCATGTCTGCACCGCTCGGTGTGACCGTGGGCGCGCTGCTCGGCAGCCACCCCGAAGCGTCGGGATTGCCGCTCGAGTTGCTGGCGGGTGAGGCCGGCCTGGATCGGCTGATCACCAATCCCCACATTCAGAAGACGGGTCTCGCCCTGGCCGGATTTCACGAGTACCTCAAGCCGGGCCGCGTCCTGATTCTCGGCGAGAGCGAGATCCGCTACCTCGAGAGCCTCGAAACGGCGGCGCGCGTGACGTCGATCCGGCTCGCGCTGACGCTCGACTTCCCCTGCGTGATGATCACGGGCGGGTTCACGCCGCCGGCCGAACTGGTGGCCGAGGCGGCGCGCGCGCGCGTGCCGCTGATCAAGACCGCGGTTGCGACGCCGACCGCCATTGCGAAGCTCTCGTCGATGCTGGAGGATTCGCTCGCCGAGCGCACGATGCTCCACGCGGTGCTGATGGACATCCTGGGGCTGGGCGTCCTGATTACGGGGGAGAGCGGCATCGGCAAGAGCGAGTGCGCGCTCGACCTCATCGTCCGGGGCCACCGGCTGGTGGCCGACGACACGGTGGAACTGCGCCGCCGCCAGGAGACGATTCTCATCGGCAGCTGCCCCGAAATGACCCGCCACCACATGGAGTTGCGCGGCCTCGGCGTGATCAACGTGAAGGAGCTGTTCGGCATCGCGTCCACGCGCTCGTCCAAGCGTGTGGAGCTGGTGGTGCAGCTGGAGCGATGGGATCCACGGCGCGAATACGAGCGGCTCGGCCTCGACGACGAATTCGACGACGTGCTGGGCCTGAGGGTCCCGCTCATCCGGATGCCGGTGGCGCCGGGCCGGAATATCGCGATTCTCGTGGAGGTGGCGGCGCGGAATCAGTTGCTGCGGTCGAGAGGCCACCACGCGGCGCGCATCCTCGCCGATCGCCTCGAGCAGTCGCTGCGGCAGGCCGCGTCTGCGTCGGCCGATGCCGGGGATCCGCCCGACGACGAAGACGAGGATGACATCGTCTCCGGAGGGAGCCGATGAGCGCCCGCCGCGCGCGGGAGCCCCGGAAGCTTCGGAAACCTCGAGCGGTGGCGCGCCCGCTCGGCGCCACGCGCGGCCGCGGCGGACAGCCGTTCATCGTGATCACCGGGCTGTCGGGCTCGGGCAAGTCGCAGGCGATTCGCGCGCTCGAGGACCTCGGATATTTCTGCGTCGACAACCTGCCGACCACGCTGATTCCCACGCTGGCGAAACTGTCGCTGCGCGCCGGCGGCGACATCGAGCGCGTGGCCATCGTGGTCGATGTCCGCGAGGGCGAGTTCCTGCGGTCGTTCCCGAAGTTCTTCCGGCAGCTGCGCGGGATGCCGCGGCTCAACCCGATCCTGATCTTCCTCGAGTCGACCGACGCCTCCCTCGTGCGCCGCTTCAGCGAAACGCGCCGGCCGCACCCGCTGGCGCCAGACCGATCGGTGCGCGAGGGCATCCACGAGGAGCGCGCCCGGCTCAAGCCGATTCGCGATCTGGCGGACGAGATCGTCGACACCTCCGACATGACGGTGCACGAGTTGCGGCAGTTCTTCATGAGCCTGTCGCGCGACCGCTCGCGGGCCCGGCTCGTCGTCACGCTGCTCAGCTTTGGCTTCAAGCACGGTGTGCCCGTGGACGCCGACCTCGTGTTCGACGTGCGGTGCCTGCCGAATCCGCATTTCGTCCAGGCCCTGCGCCGGCGGACGGGCCGCGATCGCGCCGTGGCCGAGTTCATGGAGCGCGATCCGTCGACGCGGACATTCATGGATCGGCTCGACGACTACCTCCGGTTCGTGATGCCGTACTACATCGCGGAAGGCAAGACCTACCTGACCGTGGGCATCGGCTGCACCGGCGGCCGTCACCGCTCGGTGATGATCGCGGAGCGCCTGCGGCGCGCGCTCGAGGACGCGGGTCTCGCGCGCGTGCGCGTCCGCCATCGGGACCTGTCGCATGCCTAGGCCGACCCCAGGCGGTCTGGCCGCGCGGAGGCCGCGATGATCGGCGTCGTGGTCATCACGCACGGGCAACTGGCCATCGAATTGGTGAACGCCGCCGAGATGATCGTCGGCGACCTGCCGCAATTCACCGCCGTCTCGATCGGCTGGCACGACGAAGTGAACGACGCGCGCGAAGACATCGCCCAGGCGATCGAGCGCGTCCGCGGTGAAGAGGGCGTGCTGCTGCTGACCGACATGTTCGGCGGCACGCCGTCGAATCTCGGGATGACGTTTCTCGAGACGGACCGGCTCGAGGTGATTACCGGCGTGAACCTGCCCATGCTCATCAAGCTGGCGAGCCTGCGGCGGTCGTCGAATCTGCTGGCGGTCGCCAAGGAGATGCGCGAGCACGGGCGCGCCGCGATCTGGGTGGCGTCCGACCTGCTGCGCGGCGAGAAGACAGGGCCATGACCGCGCAGACCGTCACCGTCGTCAATCAGCTCGGGATGCACGCGCGCGCGGCCGCGAAGTTCGTGCACGTCGCGACGCGCTTCGAGGCGCGCGTCCGCGTCTCCCGCGACGGACGTGAAATGGACGGGAAGAGCATCATGGGCATTCTGCTGCTCGCCGCGGCGCGGGGCTCGACGATCACCATCTCGGCGGACGGCGCCGACGAACAGGACGCCGTGCGCGCGCTGGCCGCGCTCGTCGAGTCCGGATTCGGCGAAGAACCGTGCGCCTGAAGGGCATCGGCGTGTCGCCCGGCGTGGTCGCGGGCCGGGCCGTGGTGCTCATTCAGCGGGCCCACGTGCTGCGGTACCAGATCGCGGCGCATCGCGTGGACCAGGAACTGCAGCGGCTCGAGGACAGCCGCGCCCGCTCGCGCGCGCAACTCGTCGAGATCCGCACGCGCGTCGCCGACCGGCCCGAGCTGGCCTTGCTGTTCGACGCCCAGTTGCTCATGCTGGACGATCCGATGCTTCTCCCGCGGGCGGCCGACATCGTACGCGGCCAGCGCGTCAACGCGGAATGGGCCGTGCAGCAGGTCTTCCAGGAATTCAGCGTCGTGTTCGACGAGGTCGCCGATCCGTACCTCCGCGAACGAAAAGGGGACGTCGCCGATCTCGTGGGGCGCCTGCGCATGAATCTGCGCCAGGGCGGCGACACGCCGCGCGACCTGCTGCGCGATCTCGAGGAGGCGTCGGTCCTCATCGCTGACGAACTGACGCCGTCCGTCGCCGCGCAGGTCGACTGGACGAAGGTGCGGGGCTTCGCGACCGACGCGGGCAGCCGCACGTATCACACCGCGATTCTCGCCCGCTCGCTCGACGTGCCGGCTGTCGTCGGGCTGCACCACGCGAGCCGGCGCGTCCAGGCCGGCCAGCTCGTCATCATCGACGGGACGGCGAATGAACTCGTTCTCGATCCCTCGCCGGAGGACCTGGCGCGCGCGGATCGCTACGCGGACGACCGCCGGCCGTCGAAGGCTGGAGACGCGGAGCGCCACCGTCCGGCGTCCACCGCGGACGGCGCGCGTGTCCGCCTCGACGCGAACATCGAGTTTCCAGACGACTTGGCGGCGGCGCGCTACGCCGGCGCCGAGGGCATCGGACTCTATCGCTCGGAGTTCCTCCTGACGAGCGGCCCCGACGATCTCGCGGATGAACAGCGTCAATACGAGACCTACCGCCGTGTGATCGAGGGCATGGCGCCTGGGCCGGTGACGGTGCGCACGTTCGACATCGACGAAGATCAACTGGCGTCACGGCTGACGCGGCGCCCGGCGGCCACCGCCGTCTGGGAACCGCAGGAGGACCGCGCCAGCCGTCAGGGCCTGCGCGGCCTGCGGCTGAGCCTCACGCGGCCCGACATCTTCAAGGTCCAGCTCCGCGCGCTGCTCCGGGCGGCGCGTCACGGACATCTGCGGATCATGTTTCCGTTCGTGTCGAGCGTGGAACAGGTGCGCGAGGCCCGCGCGCTGGTGGCCGAGGTCGCGACGGATCTCGCGCGGCACGGCGAGCCCCTGCCGCACGTGCCGGTGGGCGTCATGATCGAGATCCCGGCGGCGGCGTACACGGCGGACCTGCTGGCGCGCGAGGTGGATTTCTTCACCATCGGCACCAACGATCTCATTCAGTACTGTCTCGCGGTGGACCGGGCGGACGCGCGCGTCTCGCGGCTGTACGAGCCGCTGCATCCGGCGGTCCTGCGCATGATCGTCATGGTGCGCCGTGCGGCGCGCCGGCGGCGAATCCCGGTCTCTCTGTGCGGGGAGATGGCCTCGGACCCCGCGCTGCTGACGCTCCTGGTCGGGCTCGGGCTGACCGAATTCAGCATGACGCCGGGCGCCATCCCGGTCGTCAAGCAGGCGCTCGCGGAGGTGCGCAGCGACGACCTGCGCGCGATGGCGCGGCGGGTGCTGCGGCTGGGAACCGTCGACGAGATCGAGCGGGAACTTCAGGCGGCGCTGGGCCGGTTGACGCTCAACAAGGGAGTGACGTCGTGATGGGTGAGAGCACGCGCGTAGACAAGCCGTGGGGGTACGAGATCCATTGGGCCAAGACCGAGCGGTACGTGGGGAAACTCATCCACGTCAACGCGGGCCACGCCCTCAGCCTTCAGTACCACAACATCAAGGACGAAACGATCTATCTGCAGTCGGGGCGCATTCTGTTCGAGATCCAGCGCGACGGCGTCCTCGAGCAGCACGACATGCGCCCGGGCGAGCGCGTGCACATCACGCCGAAGACCGTGCACCGGATGACGGCGATCGAAGACAGCGACATCTTCGAGGTGTCGACACCCGAACTGCACGACGTCGTGCGGATCGAAGACCGATACGGGAGAGAGGAAAAGAAATAAATTGGGGAGTTGAGTAGTCGGGTAATTGGGTAATGGCTGACGGGGCCATTACGCACTTACCCAATCACCCGATTACCCAATTCAGAATGGAATGTCGTCGTCGGTCAACGGCTCGGATGATTCGGGCGCCGGCGCGTGGGCGCCCATGCCCTCGTCGCCGCCGCGCGCCGCGGCGCCACCGCCACCACGACCGGCGCCGCCGCCACTGCCGCCGCCGAGCAGCACGACGCGATCCGCGCGGATCTCGGTCGTGTAGCGCTTGTTGCCGTCCTTGTCATCCCACTGGCGGGTCTGCAGGCGGCCTTCGATGTAGATCTGCTTGCCTTTGGTCAGGTACTCGTTCAGGGACTCGGCCGTCTTGCCCCACAGGACGATCCGGTGCCACTCGGTTTTTTCCTGACGCTGGCCGCCCTTGTCGTTCCAGACCTCGGTGGTCGCCATGTTGAGCGTGGCCACCGCGGCGCCGCCGGGCGTATAGCGCAACTCGGCGTCGCGGCCGAGGTTGCCGACGAGAATGACTTTGTTGACGCTACCCATAGATACGCATTCTACATCGTCCGCTCACGGCCGGCCGAGTTGCGTGAGGGCCTGCTGCGCCAGCCGCGCCGCGTCCTTGTCCGGATAGTTCTTCACGACGGCCTCGAACGCTTCGCGCGCGCGATCGAGTTGCCGGAGGTTCTTCAACGCCACGCCCTTCAGGTAGTACGCGTCGGGCAGGGCGTCGCCGCCGGGGTAGGTGCGGATCGCCAGGTCGCAGGCGTCCACGGCCTTGTCGTCCTTGTGATCGTTCACGTACGCCTTGCAGATGTAGACCTGCGCATCATCGGCCTGGGGTGACTTCGGAAAACTCGTGATGTAGGCGCCGAACCCGATGACCGCGAGATCGTACTGCGCCCCGAAGTAATCTGCCATCGCCGCGTCCCAGTATTTCTGCGGTGACGCGCCGGGCGGCGCGGGCGGCGGTGCGCTCGGGGGCGTCGTGCTGCTGCCAGGAGCGGCATCGGGGTCTGCCGGCGCCGTGGTTGGCCGCGTGCTCATCTGCTGCACGGACTGCCGCAGCGCGCTGACTTCCTGCGTCAGCGAGCCGATGCGGACGTTATTGTCGTCCAGCTTCTCGCGGATGACGCGGACGTCGTTCGAGAGATTGTCGAGGCTCAGCTTCTGGTCGGCGAACGACTTGACGAGGACCGTGGACAGCTGCTCGACGCGCTGCGTCACGCGTCCGTCCATGGTTTTCATCGCCTCGGTCATCGCTTCGAGCATGTTCTGCAGCAACTGCGCCTGTTCCTGCAGGATGCGCAGGTCGGCCATCAACTGCTGATGTTCCTTGTTGGCCGCCGCCGCGGGCACGGCGGCCGCGAGCGTCAGCGCAAAGACGAGCGCCGTGGAGAGTTGCTGTTTCATAGATTCACTTGGCCGTGATGACGAAATGCGCGCGCCGGTTCTTCGCGAACGCCGCTTCCGTGTGGCCGGGATCGAACGGGAATTCCTTCCCGTAACTGACTACGCGCAGCCGGTCTGCCGCAATCCCCAGCGATACCAGATACGTGCGGGCCGCGACGGACCGCCGTTCGCCCAGCGCCAGATTGTACTCGGGTGAGCCGCGCTCATCGCAGTGGCCTTCGATGGTGATCGTCCAGGCCGGGAAGCGCTTCAGGACCGTCGCATTCTCGTCGAGGGCCTTCTGGCCGTCGGCGTTCAGCTCGCTGCTGTTGAAGTCGAAGAACGCCGGTTTCAGCGGGGAATTGCGGTTCAGGTCGTCGAGGGAGGCCGAGGCGATCGGATCCTCGCGGACCACCGGCGGCGGGGCGACGGCCGGATCGGCGACCCCCACCGGGGCCGGCGGACGCACGGCGGACGGCGGGGAGGTGGCGTCGGAGGGCGGCGGCGGCGCGGCCGGCTGCACGACCGGCGCCTTCTTGCTGCACGCCGCGGCGCCCAGGGAGGCCGCCACCGTCAGAACCACCAGCCATCGCGCGGGACTCATCATCGATTCTCCAGTCGGCCCGAGCGCCCGATCACTTCGACCAGTCCGGGTGCTCGTTGTTGCCGGTGCGTGTCACCTGCTTCACGTCCTTGCCCGTGCGGGCGATCGTGAAGATCTGTTTCTTGCCCGAGCGCGTCGACGTGAACGCGATGTGCCGGCCGTTGGGCGAGAACACCGGGCTCTCGTTGTTGCCTTCGCCGAAGGTGAGCTGGCGCACTTCGCGCGTGGCCATGTCGATCACCTTGATGTCGTTCCCGCCGGCGCGCGACGTGTACGCGATTTCGTTGTAGGGTGCGGGCGACCACGTCGGCTTGTCCGCGTAGCTTTCGCTGACGGTGATGCGCGTCGGCTGGCCGAGGCCGTCGACGCCCATCACGTAGATCTGCGGCGCGCCGGTGCGGTCCGACGTGAACGCGATCTGCGAGCCCGAGGGACTCCAGGTCGGCGACATGTTGATGCTCGGATGGTTCGTCAACCGGCGAAGGCCCGAACCATCGCGATTCATGACATAGAGGCTGGAGTTGCCGTTGCCGTCGCGGGACGAGGCGAAGCAGAACCGCGCGCCGTCCGGCGACCAGGCGGCCAGCCAGCTCTCGTCCTTCCCCTGCGTGACTTCCTCGAGCGTGCCTTTGTAGATGTTCGAGATGAAGATGTTCGCGCCGCCGCGCCGGTACGACGTGTACGCGATCGACTGGCCATCGGGCGACCAGCGAGGGAAGACGTTCAGCGTTCTGCCCAGCGTGACGCGCGTTTGCCCCTCGCCGTCGTAGTCGCCGATGTAGACCTCTTTGGTCTCGCGCTTTTCGACCGTGCCGGGCATCCGCTCGCCGTCACGATCGGAGTCGAACGTGAGCTTCGTCAGCGCCACGCCCTTCAGCGCGCGCTGACTCAGGTGCAGCTCGTCGGACATCGTGTGCGAAATGCGGCGGGGGTTCGGGCCGTCGTATTGGCGGCTGTACGCCGACTGCCGCGTGCGCGCGTTGTACAGCCGCATCTCGACGTGGAGGCCGGCGCTCGTCTTCCGGACCGTGCCGATGATCAGCCCGTCGGCATTGAGCTCGCGCCAGCGGTCGAACGGCACGTCGGCGAACGACGTCGCCCGTGGAATCGACGCGTAGGTGTCACGCGGGATGAACGCGAACTCGTGCTCGAAGTTCAGGTCGTCCCAGAGCACCTGGCCGAGCGTCTTCGCGGCCGCGACGACGTCGGGTTCCGTCCCGATCGCGATGAAGTCGGGAATCGCGAGACGGGGCGTCGAGCCCCCTTCGCTCGTGATCGTGGTGGTGATGTCGGTCGGCTGCTGCGACGAGGGCGCCGGCGTCTGTGGCGCCGCCGGCCCTGCGCGGAGCACCGCCACGGCGAGGAGTCCGGTCGTCACGGAGATCGCAAGCATGCGGTACATCGAGCGCCTCATTTGTATTGGAAGTCGAGGCGCACGCCCAACGTCGGGTTGGGAAACGCGTCGGGCAGCGGAGGCAGCGTCGTCGTGACCAGGACCGCGCGCTGCGCCGCGACATCCAGACTCGCGCTTCCGCTGGACTTCTCGAGCGACACATTCCTGACGCTGCCGTCGCGATAGATGGTGAAGTGCACCAGCACGTGACCGGTGCCGTCCTGATTCTGATTCCAATTGGAGCGCATGCGCTCGACCATCACCGCGATGTAATCCGGGCAGCAGAAATTCTCGACGTCGAGCGACGAGCCGGTGCCCGGTCCGCCGCCGGACGCGAGGCCGAACCCGAGGCCGCGCGCGCCCGTGATCGCGAGCGAACTTCCAGGGCTGGTCTCGGCGCCCTTGGTCGGCGTGCGGCCCCTGGCTTCGTCCGGCGCCTGCGTGACGGGCGGCGACGCGACGGCCTTCGTCGGCTTCACCCCAGGTCGTGGGAGCGTCATCTCCGGCGTCTTCGCCGCCGGCGGCAGAATGGGCTCGCGCTTCGGCGCCGCTGGCGGCGGGGCCTGCACCTGCACCGGCCGTCCGCCGACCGCCGTCAGGCCGCCGTTGCGCGGTCCGTCCCCGCTGCCGTTCAGCGAGATGGTCATCGTGACTCTCGGCGCCGGCGGGGGACGGCGGAACCAGCCGCCCGGTGCGAGCAGCACCGTCGTCGCGAGCGCGCCGTGCAACGCGAGGGATGCCAGCACCATCCATTGGAGTCCGGCGTCCGGCTGCGCGCGATCGCGGAGCACATCGGTGACGTCCACGTCATCGTTCCCCGGGCATCTTCGTCACGACGCCGATGTTCTGCACGCCGGCTTCCTGCAGCGTGCTGAACACCTCCATCAAATCCTGGAACAGCACGCCGCCGTCGCCCCGCAGGTAGACATTTTTCTGCGTCGCGGTCTCCATCTTCTGCCGCACGCGCTCCTTCAGGACCTCGGCGTGGAGGGGCTCGTCGCCCAGATAGACAATGTGCGACTGGCGGTAGGCGAGTGGGACGGTGACGAAGATGCGCTCGCCCTCGATCTGGGACGCGCGACGCGCCACGGGCAGCTTCACCTCGACCCCGCGCTGGATCATCGGCGCCGTCACCATGAAGATGATCAGCAGCACGAGCATCACGTCGACGAGCGGAACCACATTGATTTCCGCCAGCGACGTCGACACGCGGCGGCCTCGGCCCATGCGGCCCGGGCCGGCGGTCGCCGCCGTCTGCACCTTCGGCATCTAGGTGAAGTTCCTTTCCGCGATGTTCAGAAACTCCATGGCGAAATCGTCCATTTCCGAGGCGAACAGCTTCACGCGCTGCGAGAGGCCGTTGTAGAAGTAGACGGCTGGAATCGCCGTGAACAAACCCGCGGCCGTCGCGACGAGCGCATCCGCGATGCCGGGCGCCACGACGCCAAGATTGGTCGAACCGGTCTGCCCGATGCCTTCGAACGCGATGATGATGCCCCACACCGTGCCGAACAGCCCGATGAACGGCGCAAGGCTCGCCGTCGTCGCCAGAAACGGGATCCGATGCTCGAGTTTGTTCACTTCCATCGCCGAGGCCCGCAAGAGCGCGCGATCGACCGCCGGCAGACTCTTGAGGGTTGGACGTCCCGCAGGCCCGCGTGGATTGGCCGCGGCCGCGACGGCGGCATCGGGCGTGGCGGACGTGTGTCTGAGTTGCGCGGTGAGTTCCGCGTAGCCGGCCTGAAATAACCCGACGAGCGGGCTGGCGGCGAGCGAACTGCAGACGGCCTGCACTTCAGAGAACTTGTTGCTGCGGCGGAAGACCTCGAGGAACTGGGCCGACTGCCGCGCGGCGCGCCGGAAGATCCACAACTTGTGGAAGATGATCCCGAGCGAGATGACGGAGGCGAGCCCGAGCACGAGGAGAACGCCCTGGGCGATGCCGAACCGACCGGAGCCGAAGACGAGCCGTACGAGACTAGGACCCGAATCCTCGGGTGCGACCCCGCCCGGCGTCTGCACGAGCAGCGCGAGCAGCAGGCCTCCAAGCGTGCGCAAAAGCCCTCCGCCACATAGCAATGCGCCGCTGGGACAGCGCGATGTGCGGAACTGTATCATGCTGTGAAATCACTGTCAAACCTATGTTACGATTGGAGTTCCCGCACTTTCTCAAATGCTTCGCTTTCTTCGGATCACGCACCTGGCAGTGCTCGACTCGGTCGAGGTCGAGTTCGATCCGGGCCTCAACGTCCTGACCGGTGAAACCGGAGCGGGGAAGTCCATTCTTGTCGAAGCGGTCGGGCTGCTGCTCGGCGGCCGCGCGTCCGGGGACCTGGTGCGCACCGGCGAGGATCTGGCCACGATCGAAGCGATCTTCGAGAACGGCGGCGAAGAGTTGCTCGTGCGTCGCGAGATCACGTCGCAGGGGCGCAGCCGCGCGTTCATCAACGGCGCGCTGGCCACCGCCGGCGCTCTGAAGGATCTGTCCGTGCGTCTCATCGAATTGCACGGCCAGCACGAGCATCAGACGCTGCTCGATCCCGCGACGCATCTGGAGTTGATCGACGCCTACGGCCGGATCGCGCCGTTACTCGTGGCCACCGCGACGGCGTTCGAATCGATGCGCGATCGTCGCGACGAGCTTGCCCGCCTGCGCGCCGCCGCCGCGGACCGCGAGACCCGGCTGGAGTTCATCAGCTTTCAATGGACGGAGCTCGAGCGCGCGGCCGTCAAGGCCGGCGAGCCCGGCGAAGATGTCGAACTTGGCGCGCTCCGTCAGGTGCTGGCGAACGCCGACCGCGTCGAGCGTCTGTGCGTCGAGAGCTACACGGCGCTGTACGAGCGCGACGATGCGCTGCTGGCGGGCCTGGGGCAGGTGTGGCGGCGGGTGGGGGAATTGGCGGCGCTCGACCCGCAGTTTCGGCCGTACCTCGAGGCGCGCGACGGCATCAAGTCGCAGCTCGAGGATCTCGCCTCGTTCCTGCGCCAGTACGCCGCCGGTATCGAGGCCTCGCCCGCGCGCCTTCAGCAGGTGGAGGAGCGGCTGGCCCTCCTCGAGCGGCTGAAACGGAAGTACGGCCCGACCCTGCACGACGTCGCCGCCCGCCGGGATGCGCTCGCCCGGGAACGATCCGACCTGGAGCGCGGCGACGATCGCATCGCGGAACTGGAACGTGAGTTCACGACCGCGCGTGCACAGTACGTGACTGCCGCCGGCCGTCTGTCGGAGGCGCGGCGCCGGAGCGCGGCCAGCTTCGCCGACGGCGTCGTCCACGCGCTGCGGGATCTGGCGATGGAGCAGACGCGCTTCGAGATGCGGTTCGGGCCGGCGTTGCCGGAGGCCGGATGGACCGCGCGCGGCGTCGACACAGCCGAGTTCTTCGTGTCGCCGAATCCAGGCGAGGACCTGCGGCCGCTGGTCCGCGTGGTCTCGGGCGGTGAACTGTCGCGCATGATGCTGGCCATCAAGACGCTGACGGCGACATCGCGGCACGGCTTCAGCGACGCCGCGGACCGGCCTGCCAGCACGTCGGCGCCGGGGCTGATCTTCGACGAAGTCGATGCGGGGATCGGGGGACGCGTCGCCGACGTGGTCGGACGCAAGCTGCGGACCCTGGGGTCGGCATTTCAGGTGCTCTGCATCACGCATCTGCCCCAGATCGCCGCGTACGCGGACACGCAGTTTCAGATCGAGAAGCGCGTCGAGGGCGGGCGGACGCGCACGCGCGTCCAGCGGCTCACGGAAGACGGGCGCGTGGAAGAGCTTGCGCGAATGCTGGGCGGGGAAGCGATTACCGATGGCTTGCGACAGTCCGCCCGTGAGATGCTCGCGGGGCGGGCGGTGAAGCCGGGCGAGCCATCCCGCGAGACGGGCGAATCAATAGCGAAGGGCGAAAGCGAAAGAGCGAAAGCGAAGGGACGCGGGCGGGCGGCGAAAGCCCGGGAGATCGGCAGCTAATCATGGCGCGCAAGTACCTGATCGAGACGTTCGGCTGTCAGATGAACGTGCACGATTCGGAACGGATGGCCGGGCTCCTCGAACACGCGGGTTTCGAGGCGACCGCAGAAGCCGCCGACGCCGACGTCGTGGTCATCAACACGTGCAGCGTGCGTGAGCGCGCCGAAGAGAAACTCTTCACCCGCCTCGGCGAGCTCCGCCAGATGGCCGCGGAACAGGGCCACGACCCGATCGTCGCGGTCGCCGGCTGCGTGGCGCAGCAGGAAGGCGAGGCGATTCTCAGGCGGGCGCCCGGTGTCGCCGACGTCATCATCGGCACGCAGGCGATCCGAAGCCTGCCGATGCTCGTGGAGCAGGCGTCGGCCCGCAGAGGCGGCCGATTCATCCCGCTCATCAACATCGATCCCTTCGACGATGTGACGTTTCCGCTCGGGGTGACGCGCCGGGCCGACCCGGTCAAGGCGTACGTCACGATCATCGAGGGCTGCAACGAGTTCTGCAGCTTCTGTGTCGTGCCGTACACCCGGGGCCACGAGCGGATGCGGCCGAAGGCCGACATCCTGGCCGAGGTGGCGGAGGCCGCCGCCACGGGCCATCGCGAAGTGCAGTTGCTCGGGCAGATCGTCAACCACTACGCGGCGCCGGACGCCCCGGGGTGCGACTTCAGCGGGCTGCTCGAGGCGGTCCATGCGGTGCCCGGCATCGACCGCATCCGGTTTGCGAGTCCCCATCCCCGGTACGTCACGCCGCGATTCCTGCAGACCATGTCGGCCTTGCCGAAGATCTGCCGGCATCTGCACCTGCCGGTACAGTCTGGCTCGACGCGAGTCCTGGATGCGATGCGCCGTCGCTACACTCGCGAGAGTTATCTGGCGCTCGTCGACGACGTCCGGACGTCGCTGCCGGATGTGGCCCTATCGACCGATATGATCGTTGGCTTCCCTGGGGAGACCGACGAGGATTTCGAGGAGACGCTGAGCCTGACCGCGGCGGTGGGCTACTACAGCATGTTCTCCTTCAAGTAT
>Ga0315281_10006068_pt1 | contig 17212 bp, 11 predicted proteins | sample YL17G07_0_MG_FD_204540 | JGI IMG/M metagenome (GOLD analysis project Ga0315281, IMG submission 204540) | Sediment microbial communities from Yellowstone Lake, YNP, Wyoming, USA - YL17G07_0 | ecosystem: Environmental > Aquatic > Freshwater > Lake > Sediment | place: USA: Wyoming | collected...
ATCGAGCTTATAGCTGAGCGCCGTATACGGGCCCGAAATACGCACTGGCACCGTAAGGCCCTTCAGCTCGGAGGTGTCCTTGCCGCCCTGACCGGCCGCCGTGGCGACCAGCGTCGCTTTGGCCAGATAATCCATGCTGTCGGCACCGATATTGATGTCGCCTTCGCCGCCCAGGCGCAACAGCGGCGACTTGAGCGACAAATCGGAATTGTGCGCAATGCCGTTCCTGATCGCGAAGCTGGCCTTCAGCTCCGTGAAATCGGTCTTCTCGGCGGCATTGGAGGCCTGCGTGGTTTCGCCTTTCAGCGAGCCGAGCTTGGCTTTGGCACTGCGTATTGTTTCGCCGATGTTGATGCCCTTCAGCGCGCCGTCGCCGAGGTTGAGTGCCGCCGAGCCGTTCAGCGCTTTCTTGATCGCGGACACCGTTGCGCCTTGGCCGGAGACATCGAATGTCACGCTGCCCTTGCCTTCGAGCATGTCCTTGTCGATGGCGTCCTTGAGCAAGGGGCCGATGCTGATGCCGGCGAGGTTCTGCCTGACCGCGACCTGCGGCGTTGTGGCGGCCACCAGCGACATGCTGCCGTTCATCGTGCCCTGATACAGATTGGCGGTCAATGGATTCACGTCCAGGCGCCCGCCGCCCGCTTTCGCGTCGAGCCGCAGGTTCTGCAGCTTGAGGTTCGCCACCTTCAGCGCGCCGATCTTGACGCTGCCGCTGGCTTGCAAGGTTTTCAGTGCCGAGAAATCGAGTGCCTGCTCCGGCTTGTTTGCCGCGGCGCTCTGGTCTTCGGCTTTCTTCGCGCCCACGTAGCGGTCGACATCGAGTTTGTCGACATTGACGTCGAACACGTAGGACGGCGGGCTGAAATGGGAAAGGCCGGCCTTGCCGGTGATCGTGGATTCGTCGAACTTGGTGGAAAAATCGACGCTGGCACTCTGCTTCGGTATGTTCGCGCGGGCGCTGCCCGTAATGTTGAGCGTCACCGGGTCGCGCGTGGATTTCGCGTCGGAGAGCGTGATATTGGCGCTGAGCTTGCTGAGATCGTAGGTTTGCGCATCGATATCGGCCACGAGCGGGCTGCTGAGCTTGCCCTTGATCGTGCTGTTGGCCTGTTTGGCGTCGATCTCGAGCACGATGTCGCCCGACTTGATCGTTTTCGTATCGCCCTCGACGCTGCCCCTCAGGCTGAGCGCGGCGAGACTCATGCCGGCCGCCTCGCCCTTGACGCTCAAGTCGAGGGCTTCGAGCTTGAAATGCTTGCTGTCGGGCGCGAACGTGAGCCGCGTCTTGACGCGAAGGTCGAGATTCACCTTGGGCTGGTTTGCGCCGATGGCCACTGTAAGCTCGATGTCGCTCGGCGTCGCCGCCGCGATCTTCCCGGTTTTCAGATTCAGTTTGTTCAGCGTGTATTTGGCGCCGCTGCCTTCATCGGCATAAGCCAGGCTGGCGTTTTCGATCGACACTTGATCGATATGGAACTGTACCGGCCTCTGCGCCGTTTTGTCTTCCGCTCCGGGCACCGGTTTCGGTTTTCCCGCTTCCATCCCCGCAAGATCGTCCACGTTGGTGCTGCCGTTCTTGTGTTTCACCAGATTCACGCGCAGCCCGCGCACCTCGATCTGGTTGACTACCAGTTCGCGCGACAGCAGCGGCATCAACTGCAGCGCCACGCGCGCCGCCTCGACCGCCGCGAATTCCCTGTCGCTTGCGCGCTCGGACAGCGTAAGCCCGCCGAGATCGGCGCCCAGCGCCGGATAAAAGGTCAGCTTGATGTCGCCCTTGATTTTGAGCGTGCGATCGAGTTTTTCCTTGACCAGTTGCACGATTTGCGGCTTGTAGTCGTTGGGGTTGAAGGTCGCGGCCAGGTACGCCGCCACGGCGATCAGGACGGTGACGATGCCGCCCACTGCGAGCAAAAAGTATTTCAGGATTTTGTTCATGATATTCAGCCTTGTTTGACCAACGCGATTACTTTGTTCGGGATATCAGCGGCGCAGTTTGACGTCCGTCATGGAACCGGCCCCGCCGGTCGGGATCGGATTTCGGGAAACATAAACAAGCCCGGCAGACTGCGGCGTATCGAACAATGAATTTTGTCCTGGCGACGCTATTCCAGGTCGAACTACTTTCCTATCAGGCCGAACACCTTCTTCGCCATGCCGGTGGCGCTGCCGACCGGATCCTTGCGGATTGCGCGCTCCTGTTCGGCAATCATCAGGAACAGGCCGTCGAGCGCCTTCTGCGTAACATAGTTCTCGATCTTGGCTTGCTTGGCGTCGACCAGGCCCAGTTGCGCGCCCTTGCCCGCAAGGTTGTTGTACTTCTCGGCGAGCCCGACTTTGGCGGTTGCCTTGGTGACGATGGGCAGGAACTTTTGCGTGAGCTGGCCGCTGGTCGTTTTGCGAAAATACTCGGTCGCCGCAGTGTCGCCGCCGGTCAGAATACCCTTGGCGTCCTGCACGCTCATATTCTTCACCGCGCCGACCAGCAGCGCTTTCGCTTCGGGCACCGCCTGTTCGGCGGCCCGGTTCATCGCCGTCACCAGTTCGTCGGCCTGTTTTTGCATGCCGAGCAGACGCAGGCCGCCCTCCACGCGCTTCAGGGCGTCGGGCAGCGGGATCCTGACCTTGTCGTTGCCTAGAAAACCGTTTTCCACGCCGAGCTTGGACACGGCGGCTGCGGAACCCTGGGTCAGGGCGTCTTTCAAACCACTGGCGGCGTCCGTGTTGCTCAGGCTGCCCAGGTCGAGTGCAAGTGCCTGGGTGCCGATGGCCATTCCAACAAACAATACGGCAAGAATACGCACGATCGGCTCCTTAATGAAAATTCGACTGAGGGATGCGGCAATCGTAACTCAAAAGATGCCGGCCATGAAGGCAAGTGTCCCCTCGGGCGCGGATGAGGCTAACCATAGATGATCTCATCCGCCGCGTTCGCCTCGGGGGCGTCGGCCGCGTAATCGCGCTCGCCGCCGCTGGCGCGGGCCGCGGCCGCTTCGCGGTACCACTCGTGGGCGACTATGGTCGCCATGACCTCGTTGGTGCCGGTCCAGATGGACGCGAGCCTGATGTCGCGGTAAATGCGCTCCAGCGGCAATACGTTGGTATAGCCGATGCCGCCCACCACTTGCATCGAGTTGTGCACCACCTTCTGGCACGACTCGGTGACGAACTTCTTGGTCTCGGAGACCATGCGCCGCACCCGGTTCATTTCCATGCCGCCATCCACCGCGCGCGAGGTTGCATAGACCAGGGCGCGGCAGGCGTCCAGCAGCATCGCACCCTCGGCCACCTGAAAACTCACGCCCTGGAAACGGTTGATGGTCTCGCCGAAGGCTTTGCGCTTCGAACTATAGCGGGTGGCAATGTCCAAGGCGGACCGGGCGGGGCCGATGGTCATGGCGGCGGTTCCCAGCCGCTCGGGGATCATCATGGTGGTGAACACCGGGTACGCGCCGTTGACTTCGCCGACGACGTTCTCCCGCGGAATCCTCACGTCCTTGAACACCAGCCGGCCGGTGCCGCCGCCGCGGCATCCCATCAGCCCATAGAGGTATTTCACTTCCACGCCGGGGCCGCGATCGACGATGAAGCAGGTGATTCTTTTTTGCGGCGCAGCAGCGGGATCCGGATCGGTGCGGGCATAGACGAGAAAATAGTCCGCGCCTTCCGCGCCGACGATGAACCGTTTTTGTCCGTTCAGCAGGAAGTGATCGCCCTTGTCTTCCGCGGTCGAGGTGGCCCCGAAAAAATCGGAACCTCCGCGCGGCTCGGTGAGGCATTCGGCGGCGAAAATATCGCCGCGGAGCAGAGGCTGTACATAGCGTGCTTTCTGCGCATCCGTGCCATGCAGCACGATGGCGTCGCAGACCAGATCAGCGCCCACGCCGAAGACGCAGGCGAGTTCATAGCTCAGGCTGCCGATTTCCTCGCTGACCGCGCACGACGCTACCCAGTCCAATCCTTTGCCGCCCCACTTGATGGGCTGGCGCACCCCCAGCAGGTTGCGCCGTCCGGCCTCGCGCAACCAGTCCCTGGGGAAACGTATTTTTTCCTCGTCCATGTCCAGAATCAGCCGGCGCGGCGTCGATTGCACAAAATCGCGCGCTGCATCCCGTGTGCGGCGTTGTTCTTCATTCAGCAAATGGTCGAACATGGCGTCCCCTTCGCTCGGTTGAAGCTGATATCTGAATAGTATAGGTCCATTCCCGCGTCGGGACTTCCAGCTTGGCGCGTTTAGCGGCATCACCGTTTGATTTTGCGCATTGACAAAGCCGGTATCCGGGCCTACAGTCGATTCAATCCGACCGGGAGAGCGCCGCCGTTGTTTGGGCGGCCGCCGAAGGCGCAATACCCAGAAACTCTCAGGCAAAAGGACCGGTCGAGCGGAAGCGATGTTTCCGTCACTCTGGAGAGCAGCCGTCGATTGGGCGGCCACCGAAGGGGCGCGCAGCCGGGCGGCATCAGGCTGTAATCTCTCAGGTACCAAGGACAGAGGGGTAACGTGGACCGAAAGGCCGGCGTTGCCCCTTTTTCATTGCTGCCGAGGCGAACACATGCTCAAGACTACTCCGCTCAACGCCGCTCACCGTGCCCTGGGCGCGCGCATGGTCGATTTCGGCGGCTGGGACATGCCGGTCAATTACGGCTCCCAGATCGAAGAACATCACGCGGTGCGGCGCGACGCCGGGATGTTCGATGTCTCGCATATGCTGGCGATCGACTTGCTCGGCGCCGGTGCGCGCGATTTTCTGCGCCGCGTCCTTGCCAACAACGTGGACAGACTGCGGGACCCGGGCCGCGCGCTCTATTCCTGCATGCTGAACGACACCGGCGGCGTCATCGACGATCTGATCGCTTATTTTTTCAGCGACGAAGACTTTCGCCTGGTGGTGAATGCGGGCAGGGCGGAGAAGGATCTCGCCTGGCTGGCGTCGCTGAAGGAGCGCTTCAGTACCGCGCCGGAACTGAGTCCGCGGCGCGATCTCGCCATGATCGCGGTGCAGGGACCACGCGCGCGCGAGCGCGTATGGCAGACGCTGCCCGGGACGCGCGCGGCGACCGAGTCGATGCGCTCCTTTCAGGGCGTGCAACTGGACGAGTTGATGCTGGCGCGCACCGGCTACACCGGCGAAGACGGTTTCGAGCTCATGCTTCCGGCAACGCGCGCCGAGGCCTTGTGGCAACAACTCATGGCCTGCGGCGTGAAACCCTGCGGCCTGGGCGCGCGCGACACGCTGCGTCTGGAAGCGGGCATGAATCTGTGGGGGCAGGAGATGGACGAGAGCGTGTCGCCGCTGGACGCGGGGCTCGCCTGGACGGTCGACCTCGATGGCGCGCGCGAGTTCGTCGGCAAGGCGGCGCTGCTTGCGCATCCGCAAGGCCGGCAGCTCATAGGGCTCGTGCTCACCGAGCCGGGTGGCGTGCTGCGCGGCCACCAGAAAGTGGCCACACCGCAGGGCGAGGGCGAGGTCACCAGCGGCACGTTTTCGCCGTCGCTGAACCGCTCGATCGCGCTCGCGCGGATTCCTCTGGGCGTGAACGCGGGCGCGCTGGTGCAGGTGTCGGTGCGCGACAAGCAGCTCGCGGCCAAGGTGGTGAAGCCGCCGTTCGTGCGCAACGGCAGAATCTTAGTCAATCTTGATCAATGAACGGTGGAACAACAATCATGAAAACTCCGGAACACCTGAAATACACCGAAACGCACGAGTGGATCAGAACCGAAACAGATGGCACGCTCGCGGTGGGGATCACGGACCATGCGCAGGAAGTGCTGGGCGACATCGTGTTCCTCGAACTGCCGCCGGTCGGGAAACGCTATGCGCAAGGCGAGCCCTGCGCCGTGATTGAATCGGTCAAAGCCGCCTCCGACATCAATATGCCCGTGGCCGGGGTCGTGATCGCCGTCAACGATGCTCTGGCGAAATCGCCGGAACAGGTCAACGCCGACGCCTACGCCGCCTGGATGTTCAGGATCAAACCCGACGACGCGGCCGACACCAGCGGCCTGATGGATGCCGCCGCTTACGCCGGCCATGCGGCGAAATGACGGAGACGCCATGCTAGACGCGCTGACACAGTCCGCGGTGAAGACGCCGCGCGCATCGCTGGCCGAACTGGAGCAGCGCGATGCATTCGCGCGGCGCCACATCGGCCCGGATGCCGCGGAGCAGGCGGCCATGCTGGCGGAACTCGGCTACGCTACGCGCGCTGCTTTAATCGACGCCATTGTCCCGGCCGGGATACGCAACCACGAGGCGCTCGGAATCGGAGACGCGCGCAGTGAAGCCGGCGCGCTCGCTGAGTTAAAGGAAATTGCCGCGCGGAACCGGGTATTGCGATCGTTCATCGGCCAAGGATATTACGACACCGAGCTGCCCGGTGTGATTCTGCGCAACCTGCTCGAGAGTCCCGCCTGGTACACGGCCTATACACCCTACCAGCCGGAAATTTCGCAGGGGCGGCTGGAGGCGCTGATCAATTTCCAGACCATGATTTGTGATCTGACCGGCATGGCGATCGCCAATGCTTCCATGCTCGACGAGGCCACCGCCGCGGCCGAAGCCATGACGCTGTGCCGGCGCGGCGGCGACAATCCGAGCCCGGTTTTCTACGTCGCCGACTCCGCTCTGCCGCAGACCATCGCCGTGGTGCGCACGCGGGCGGAGCCGCTCGCGATCGAAGTCAAGATCGGGCCTGCTGCAGCCGCGGCGACAAGCGATTGCTTCGGCGTGCTGCTGCAATATCCCGCCGCCAACGGCGCTGTCGATGACTATCGCGCGCTGGTGCAGGCGGTGCATGGGCGCGGCGGCCTGGTCGTGGTCGCAGCCGACCTGCTCGCGCTCACGCTGCTCAGCCCGCCGGGGGAGTGGGACGCGGACGTGGTGGTAGGCTCGGCGCAGCGCTTCGGCGTGCCGCTGGGGTTCGGTGGCCCGCATGCGGCCTACTTCGCGACCAGGGATACACTCAAGCGCAATATGCCCGGGCGCCTGGTGGGAGCGACGCTGGACAGCCAGGGTAATCCGGCTTATCGATTAGCCTTGCAGACGCGCGAGCAGCACATCCGGCGCGAGAAGGCGACCAGCAATATTTGCACCGCCCAGGTGTTGCTGGCGGTGATCGCGGGCATGTATGCGGTGTATCACGGACCGCGCGGCCTGGCCCGCATCGCCCTGCGCATTCATCGCCTCACCGGCGTGCTCGCCGCGGGTCTGAGGCAAATGGGCGTAGGCGTCGAGAACGCATCCTGGTTCGATACGCTCACCATCGTCGCGGCCACAGGCGGCGCGGCGCCGGTGCACGCCAGGGCGGAAGCGCTCGGCGCCAACCTGCGCCGGATCGACGACCGGCGCGTCGGCGTATCACTCGACGAAACCAGCACCGGCGCGGAGGTGAAGCTGCTGTGGCGGATACTCGCGCCCGCCGGCGCTGCGACGCCCGATTTCGATGCGATCGAGGCCGGCGTTGGCGATGCGTATGCGCCCGCCCTCAGGCGCCGCGGCGGCTTCCTGACTCATCCGGTATTCAACCGGCACCATTCGGAAACCGGGATGCTGCGCTATCTGCGGCAGCTTGCCGACCGGGACCTTGCGCTCGACCGCAGCATGATCCCGCTCGGATCCTGCACCATGAAGCTGAACGCAACGAGCGAGATGATCCCCATCGGCTGGCCCGAGTTCGCGCGCATCCATCCGTTTGCGCCGGCGGCGCAGACCGCCGGTTATCGCGAACTGATTTCCGGCCTGGAGCGCATGCTGTGCGCCATCACCGGCTATGCCGCGGTATCGCTGCAGCCCAACGCCGGTTCGCAGGGCGAGTATGCCGGCTTGCTGGTGATCCGGGCCTGGCATCGTTCGCGCGGCGAGGGCCGGCGCAACGTGTGCCTCATTCCGGCTTCGGCGCACGGCACCAATCCGGCATCCGCGCACATGGCCGGGATGCAGGTGGTGGTCGTTGCCTGCGATGCCGGCGGCAACGTCGATCTCGCCGATCTGCGCGCCAAGGCCGCCCAGCACGGCCGCGACCTGGCCGCGATCATGGTGACCTATCCTTCCACCCACGGCGTGTTCGAGGCGGGCATCACCGAAATCTGCGACATCGTCCACGGTCATGGCGGCCAGGTGTATATCGACGGCGCCAACCTGAACGCCATGGTCGGCCTGTGCGCGCCGGGGCGTTTCGGCGGTGACCTGTCGCATCTGAACCTGCACAAGACCTTCGGCATTCCGCATGGCGGCGGCGGGCCCGGCGTGGGTCCGCTGGCGGTGGCGGCGCATCTCGCCCCCTTTTTGCCGGAGCACGGCGAGACGACGGGCGGCGCGCAGACCATCGGCGCCGTGGCTGCCGCGCCCTACGGCAGCGCCGGCATCCTGCCGGTCTCGTGGATGTACATCACCTTGCTCGGGCGCGAGGGCCTGCGCGCGGCGAGCGAAGTGGCGATCCTGAATGCAAACTACGTGGCCAAACACCTGGCGCCGCATTACCCGGTGCTCTACAGCGGGCCGGGCGGACTGGTCGCGCACGAGTGCGTGCTGGATCTGCGGCCGCTGAAGGAGGCGAGCGGCATCGGCGTCGAAGACGTGGCCAAGCGGCTCATGGACTACGGCTTTCACGCGCCCACCATGTCGTTCCCGGTTCCGGGCACGCTGATGATCGAGCCGACCGAAAGCGAGTCCAAGGCCGAACTCGATCGCTTCATCGACGCCATGATCGCCATACGCGGAGAAATTCGCGCGGTGGAAGATGGCCGGCTGGATCGCGAAGACAATCCGCTCAAGCACGCGCCGCATACCGCGGCAATGGTGTCGGCGGACGAGTGGAAGCACTCTTATTCGCGTGAAACGGCTGCCTTTCCGCTACCGGGTTTGCGTACGCACAAGTACTGGCCGCCTGTGGGGCGCGCGGACAACGCCTACGGCGACCGCAATCTGTTCTGCACCTGTTTGCCGGAGCCGAGCGCTTAACGGCCGTTTCGGAATTACCGAAAGCATCAATACGCCGGTCTGCTGTCCCTGAAGTAAGCGGGGCTTATAGGCGCAGGCATTGCATCCAGCCTATCTTTGGGGGGGGGCGGACTTCCAACGACGGCGATACCGGACGGCGGCTAGTAAATGCTGGGAACGAAGCGCTGGCTCGATATCTTCGGCCGCCTGTAGCCGATGTCGCCCTGGCGCGGCGGCACCTCGATCTCCACCGGGGTCATGTTCTCGTACGGGATCTGGCGCAGCAGATGGGCGATGCAGTTGAGGCGGGCACGCTTCTTCTTGTCTGCGTTCACGACGTACCAGGGACTTTCCTTGCGGTCGGTCGCCGCGAACATCACGTCCTTCGCCTTGGAATACTCGCTCCAGTGCTTGCGCGACTCCATGTCCATCGGGCTCAGTTTCCAGCGCTTGGTCGGATTGCGGATCCGCTCCTGGAACCGTTTCTCCTGCTCCTCGTCGTTCACCGAGAACCAGTACTTGATCAGGTAAATGCCGGAACGGATCAGCATTTCTTCGAACAGCGGACAGGCCCGCAGGAACTCCTTGTATTCGGCCTTGGTGCAAAAGCCCATAACGTGCTCCACGCCGGCGCGGTTGTACCAGCTGCGGTCGAAGAGCACGATTTCGCCGGCTGCCGGCAGATGCGGAACGTAGCGCTGGAAATACCACTGGCCACGCTCGCGCTCGGTCGGCGTGCCCAGCGCCACGATCCGGCACACCCGCGGGTTGAGGCTCTCGGCGATGCGCTTGATCACGCCTCCCTTGCCCGCGGCGTCGCGGCCCTCGAAGATCACGGCAACTTTCAGGCCGTGCAGCCGGACCCATTCCTGCAGTTTGATGAGTTCGACCTCGAGGTGGGCAAGCTCCTTGACGTATTTGTAGTTCTTCGGCGGCTTGCGCAGCTTGGGACGGCCCGCGAGGTGCCAATACTGCTCGATTGCGACCCCTTCCTTCGCGTCCTCCAGAACCTCGCCGTTCGATTTAACAGGTTTCTTCTTTGCCATGGTCTCTCCTCCTCGGATTCGCCTGGTCCCGTTATTTAGAATAGCACCATCCCAAGGTTGAATGCGAGGCAGGTTCCCAACGCGGGGCGAAACCCGTTCGCGTAGGATCCACCTGTACCCCAGGTCAGACAACCCCAGCAGGCGATCGCATGACGGTACAGGTTCGCAGTCCGCCCGCAGTCTGCGGCTTGCAGCCTTTCCGCCAGCCTGTAACATGGGGGCATGATCTCAAACACCGCGCCACAGGTCATCACCGCATTGCTTGCGCTGGGCATGGCACTGGCGTTCGTGGTCGCCGATCGCCAATCGCGAACCAGCCGGGTGCTGGCCTGGTTTCTGTGGAGCATCGGCGTTTCGGTCGCCGTGGGGACGCTGGTCGCGCTGCCCCTGCACCTCGGGTACGGCGTGCCTGCATGGGACGGCGTGTTCGCGCTGCCCGAGGTCATGGCCTACGCGTTCGCCTACGAATGGGTACTGCGGGTACGGCGCACGGTTCCGGCGCGCAATTTACGCACTCGTGCCGCCGACGTCGGCTTGCGTGTGTCGCAAAGCCTGGCAGCGTTCTACGGGCTGGCCTCGCTTGCGTTTCCGATCCTGCACCATGAGTTCTTTATCAGCGTACGCGCGGGGTCGGTAGACATTCTGGAGCCGGGATTCTGGCTGTTCGCCGCGCCCTTGGGGATTTCGCTCGTTCTGGGTATCGCAGCAACCCTGTTCACCTTGAACCGCCGCCCCGATCGTGCCGAGGCGCTGCGCCTGAAGGCGTTCGTGATCGCAGCGCCCTTCATGGCGTCCGGCATGATCCTGCCGCTTGAAATTGCACCGGTCTCCATGGCGATTGGCCTGCTGATCTTCCTGGTCGGCGCGGTCCAGTACCATGTCACGCAAGGTCGGCGCGCCCAGTTCATGGCGCGTTTTCTAGCCCCCCAGGTCGCGGCGCTGGTGAACGAACGCGGGCTGAAGAGCGCGACCGACGAGCAGACACTGGAGATTACCGTCGTGTGCTGCGACCTGCGCGGATTTACCGCCTTTACCGCCGCCACCTCATCGCACCGGGTGATTCAGATCATGCGCGAATACTACGACACCGTTGGCAATGCGGCGCAGGTATGCGGCGGCACCATCAAGGATCAGGCCGGCGACGGCGTTCTGGTTCTGGTCGGCGCGCCGGCGCCGTTTGCCGACCACGCGCAGCGCGGGCTGGATCTGGCGCAGCGCATTCGCACCGACGGCATGGCGCTCACCGCGCGTTGCTCGGACGCCGACCAGCAGCTTGGCATTGGTGTGGGCGTGGCCAGCGGCTATGTCACGGTGGGGGTCATCGGCTCGGCCTCGCGGCTGGAATACACCGCGGTTGGCTCCGCGGTGAATCTGGCCGCGCGCCTGTGCGCCGAGGCGGCCCATGGCGAGGTGCTGGTGGGTGCGCGCACGGCGGAATTGCTGCGGGCCGCTGCGCATGAATGCGAATTACGGCCGGGACGGCAGCTGCAACTTAAGGGGTTCAGCCAGCCGGTGCCATGTTTTGTGCTTGGGCCAGCGAGCAAGTCAATGCCTGGATAGCGGGTCGGGATTCGGGCGGAACTATAGACAGTTCCCGACCGGGCAGCCTCTCGCGTTTCTTAAATCACTAAACCGAATTAGATTACCCCCCGCTGTCGGTGCGCTTGCGGTAAAGATACGCGGCGGCGATGAGCAGGAGGATGGTGATGGCGAAAGCCATCATTGCCGCGATGCCGTGATCCCAGTCGAGATCGCCGAGACCGACCTTCATTTGCACAATCAGAAGGCCGCGAACGCTTGCGATTACGCCGATCGCCAGAAAGGGGTCGAGGGAGAACGGCTCGTGCTTGAGCTGACGCATGACTTGACGGAACAGCTCCATGACGATGAGCACTAGCATCAGTTCGTTGACCAGGTAAGCCGGGCCGTGCGGCTCCTGGTACACGAAATCAAGTATCAGATCGTAGACCAGTGCGAAGACCAAGGCCAACGTGCCTAGCGCGACCAGTATGAGCACTAGGTCGTCGATCGCGTTGGTCAGGCGTATGAACTGGCGAACTGGCCATGAGTGTTGCTGTGATTCCGGCTCGTCCATTCCTGTCTCCGCTATCTGAGTCCGGGAACGCTGTCCGCGACGCCGCCACATGCATCGCACGGGGTATCGTGAACTGCGTCTAGTTACTCGCAACAAGCTACCACAAGCAATAGAAAAAGCAATCCACGACATGGTCGCGCCAATGTCTACTGCCATCGTTGCCGGCTCCCTCATCCGGTCGCCGAGGTCTTAATCGCCATGCGCAGCCAGCAACAAAATGACAGAGAATGGCTGCCTGCCGAACCGCTGTTGCATCACGGGCACACCCACCAGGGATGATGCCATGGCCGGGGAGATAAGAATCAAGGTCCGGGACATTGCGATGCGGGTTTTTCACTGGTCCTCGGTGTTCCTGTTCTTTTGTCGCATATTTGAGCGGAGACGACGAGAGCGTGCTTCCGTGTACGCCGGATACGGGGCGCCGGCGCTCGCGCGTGACCGGCGTTTGTGGTAATCAGTAGGCCTGTTTTTCCTTTATAGCCGCAACGGAAGGAGCATCATGAAACCAAGATCGATTGCTCGGTGGCTCAGGACGCTGGCGGGTGCGGCGATGCTGTTCGCTGGCGCCGCGTCCGCGGCCGACGTGCACGTGATGATATCGGCCGGCTTCTACCAGGCCTATTCGGTACTGGCGCCGGCCTTCGAGCGAGCCAGCGGTCACCGGCTCATCACGACGCGCGGGCCCTCGATGGGCGACTCTCCGGAAGCCATTCCCACCCGCATGAAGCGGGGCGAGCCGGTCGATGTGGTGATCGTGGTCGGTGCGTCGATCGATGACCTCGGTCGGCAGGGGCTGGTCCGTGCCGTCAGCAAGGTCGATCTGGCCCGCTCTGAAATAGGCATGGTCGTGCGCGCCGGGGCCGCAAAACCGGACATTGCAAGCGTCGAGGCGTTGCGGCGCACGCTTCTTGAGGCCAAGTCGATCGCTTATTCCGACAGCGCCAGCGGCATTTACCTGTCGACTACGCTTTTTGCGAAGCTTGGCGTCGCGGATCAGGTGGCGGGCAAGAGCCGCAGGATCAAGGGGCCGCCTTCCGGCGAGCCCGTGGCCGCGGTCGTTGCGCGCGGCGAGGCCGAGATCGGCTTCCAGCAGGTCAGCGAACTGATTCATGTGCAGGGGATCTCGTTCGTCGGTCCCATCCCGGGCGAACTGCAGCAGGACACCTTTTTCTCGGCGGCGATTGTTGCTGCGGCCAGGCAGCCGGAGGCGGCCGGCGCGCTGATCCGCTTCCTGGCTTCGCCCGAAGCCGCGCCGGCGATCGCGAAGGCCGGACTCGCGCCCCTTTCCGGACGGTAGTTCGTGCTCGGCCGGTTGCCGTGCCGGTTACGTCGGGATTGCGCGAGTTGTGAGAGGCGCTGGCCGCCGTTTCCTCGATAGCCGGAATTGCGCGCGCCGGCCGTCGTGCCGCATGAACCGGGGTTTAGGTTCAGTTGATTGCCGTATAATTCTCGCTCCACGGCCAGCTAAAAAGGCCGCCACAGAGAATAATGGCGCGCGCCAACAGTGGAGCGCCGCGTCCTCTTCCCCGCGGAAGGAAGCGATTTATCATGATTCCGTTTCAACCGGATGCGAAATGCCCCCTGGACGGCCTCGTCGTTCTGGATCTCACGCGCCTTGTCGCGGGCAATATGCTCAGCCTGCAGCTCGCCGACTTCGGCGCCGAGGTGCTCAAGATCGAAGAGCCGGGCAAGGGCGACCCATTGCGCGACTGGCGCGTGAAAGGCATCAGCGCCTATTGGAAGGTGTATGCGCGCAACAAGAAAAGCGTCGCCTTGAACCTGCGCGAGGCCGAAGGCACGGCGCTGCTGCTGCGGCTCGTGGAGAGGGCCGACGTGCTGATAGAGAATTTCCGGCCCGGCACGCTGGAGGCCATGGGGCTGGCACCGGAGGTACTGTTCGCGCGCAACCCGGGCATGGTGGTGGTGCGCATTTCCGGCTGGGGGCAGGACGGGCCCTACAAATTCCGGCCCGGCTTCGGCACGCTGGTGGAGGGCATGTCGGGTTTCGCCGCGAGAAACGGATTCGAGGACCGTGAACCGGTGCTGCCGCCGCTCGCGCTCGCCGACATGGTCGCAGGCTTGTACGGCGCCTTCGCCGTGATGACGGCGCTGCGGCATCGCGATTCCGGCGGCGGCGGTCAGGTGATCGACCTGCCCCTGCTCGATCCGCTGTTCTCGGTGCTTGGTCCCGAGGCAGCTATTTACCAACTGACCCACACGATCAAGCCGCGCACCGGCAGCCGCTCCAACACCGCCTGTCCGCGCAACGTGTTCCCGACCAAGGACGGGCGCTGGATTTCGATGTCGGCATCGATGCAGGTGATGGTCAACCGGCTGTACAAGGCGCTGGGCGTGCCGGAGATGCTGGCAGATCCGCGCTTTCGCACCAACGCGGACCGCGTGGCCAACGCCGAGGCGACCGAGGCGCCGATTCGTGCTTTTATTTTGGCGCATACGCTCGAAGAAGGCATGGCGTTCTTCGAACAGAACGAAATCACCGCTGCACCGGTCTACGACATCGATCAATTCATGGCCGATCCGCACGTACGGGCGCGGCAGATCGTCGTGGATCTGCCGGACAAGGACATGGGCACGATACCGATGCACGCGGTGGTGCCGCGCCTGTCCGCTTCCCCGGGCGCGCTGCGCCGTCCCGCGCCGGAGCTGGGCGAGCACACCGCCGAAGTGCTGGGCCGTCTCGGTGTGGATGGCGCCGCGCGGGACGATCTGAGCCGTCGAAAAATAATTTGATCCAATCGTATTTGATGCAAGGGAGCGGCGATGAGTGAGAACAAGAACCTGCCAATCTGGCGCTCGATGATGTTCGTGCCGGTGAACGTGGACAAGTTCGTGGCCAGCGCGCACACGCGCGGCGCCGACGCGATCATCCTCGACCTCGAAGACAGCATCCTGCCCAAGGACAAGGAGCGCGCGCGCACGCTGGTCGCGGCCGCGGCGCCGAAGGTCGCCCGCGCAGGCGCGGACGTGGTGGCGCGCGTCAATCGGCCCTGGCGGCTGTGCCTGCGCGATCTGGAGGCGGTGGTGAGCCGGGAGATTTGCGCGCTGATGCTGCCGAAGGTGGAGAGCGCTGATCATGTGCGCATGGTGGCCGAGGTGCTGGACGAACTCGAGGTCGAGCGGGGCCTGCCGCGGGGCCACACCCAACTCGTGTTGATGATCGAAAGCGCCGCCGCTTTCTTGCGCGCGCAGGAGATTGCGGCGTCGCATGCACGCGTCGTCGCCCTGACCCTCGGCGCCGAGGATTTCGCGCTGTCGGTGGGCATGGTGCCGGAAGCGGAGGGACTGTTCTACCCGAAGCAGCAGATCGTGATCGCGGCGCGCGCCGCGGGCGTGCTGCCCCTGGGTTTCATCGGCACGGTCGCGGATTACAAGGACCTCGATGCGTTCCGCGCCACCGCTCGCCGCTCGCGGCGCCTGGGTTTCATGGGCGCTTCGGTGGTCCATCCGTCGCAGATCGCGATCCTGAATGCCGAGTTCCGGCCATCGCCGGAGGAAGTGCAGCAGGCGCGCAGGGTGGTCACGGCGTTCGAGGCGGCCGCCGGCGGCAACCAGGGCGCGATCGAGGTGGACGGGAAGATGGTCGATATTCCGGTGGTGGAGCGCGCCCGAGGGACTATCGCCTGGCACGAGGCGATCGAGCAGCGGACGCAGGCGCGCGGCTGATCCTGAATATCGTCCGTTTGGTTTAATCCGCCGCCACTGGCATTGGGGGGCAGGGGTGGTATCCTTCCCGGCTGAGGAGGGACCCCGTGGCGGAAAAGCCTGAAGAACGCGCCCGCGCCGAGATCGACCGGCTGCTTGCAGCCGCCGGCTGGTCGGTGCAGTCCATGAGCGAAGCCGACATCCACGCATCGCGCGGCGTGGCGATCCGCGAATTTCCTCTCAAAACCGGTCATGGCTACGCTGACTACCTGCTCTACATCGACGCCAGGGCAGCCGGCGTGATCGAAGCGAAGAAGGAAGGCGTTACGCTCACCGGCGTGGAAACGCAGTCGGACCGCTACGCCCAGGGTCTCCCCGAAGCGCTTCCGGCCTGGAGACGCCCGCTGCCCTTCTCCTACCAGTCCACCGGCGTCGAAACCCATTTCACCAACGGCTTCGACCCCGAGCCCCGCGCGCGCCCGACCTTCGCCTTTCACCGGCCCGACTCGTTGCGACAGTGGCTGGACCTGCTGCCGGCGGCCAGGGCGCTGGCGACTGGCGGCGCACCCGCACCCGTTGCGGCACTGGCGCCTCAGACCTTCCTGGCCCTGGTGCGCCACCTGCCGCCGCTGATAGAAACCGGCCTGTGGTCGGCACAGGTGCGCGCGATCCGCAACCTCGAAGCCTCGCTCGCCGCCGACAAGCCGCGCGCGCTGATCCAGATGGCCACCGGCAGCGGCAAGACCTACACGGCGATTTCCTTCATCTACCGCCTGATCAAGTTCGCCGGCGCGCGGCGCGTGCTGTTCCTGGTGGACCGCGGCAACCTCGGCCGGCAGACGAAGAAGGAATTCGATCAGTACGCCTCGCCCTACAACAACTACAAGTTCGGCGAGGAATACATCGTCCAGCACCTGACCTCGAACACGCTCGACACCACCGCGCGCGTGACCATCTGCACCATCCAGCGGCTGTACTCCATGCTGAAAGGCCGCGAGCTGGCGGAGGAGGACGACGAAGTCTCCGCCGCCGGGCTGGAGAGTCTGTTCAAATCGCCCGAGCCGATCGCCTACAACCCTTCGATCCCGATCGAGACCTTCGACGTCATCGTCACCGACGAAGCACACCGCTCCATCTACAATCTGTGGCGCCAGGTGCTGGAGTATTTCGACGCGCACCTGATCGGCCTCACCGCTACGCCGTCGAAGCAGACCTTCGGCTTTTTCAACCAGAACCTGGTGATGGAATACGGCCACGAGCAGGCGGTCGCCGACGGCGTGAACGTGAACTACGACGTCTATCGCATCCGCACCGAGGTGACCGAGTCGGGCGGCAGGGTCGAGGCCGGCTACTACGTGGACCTGCGCGACCGCGAGACGCGCAAGGTGCGCTGGCAGGAGCTGGACGAGGATTTCGACTACGACCCGAACCAGCTCGACCGCGAGGTGGTGGCGGTGGACCAGATC